>Ga0153948_1000619_pt1 | contig 19220 bp, 20 predicted proteins | sample TSNJ032MetaG_FD_104696 | JGI IMG/M metagenome (GOLD analysis project Ga0153948, IMG submission 104696) | Attine ant fungus gardens microbial communities from New Jersey, USA - TSNJ032 MetaG | ecosystem: Host-associated > Fungi > Mycelium > Unclassified | place: USA: New Jersey, Wharton State...
CTATCTGGACGATGGTGTGGGTGGTCGTGCCAATGCGCTGAGCATTTCAAACAGCACCATCAATGGAATGATCACCTCTGAGTGCAAGTCTGACACCTGCGCAGAGGGATTAGATGCGGACGGAACAACGCATTCTCAGTACGATCGTTTCAGCCTGACGGTAGATAATTCCACCATCAATGATACCTATGAGCATTATGCTTATGACGTTGTGAATGGTGATAAAACCGAAACCCATTATCTCGATACCTACGCCTCGGGTAATGCCATTACGCTGGACACTGAATCCGATATCGTTATCCAGAATAACTCCCACGTTGCGGGCATTACCCTGACCCAGGGTTATCAGCAGATTGATAATACGCCTTATGATGACGTCGAAGGTGTAGCGAATAACAGCCATGTCTTTACGGATACGCTGGTGGTGAAAGATTCCGTGCTGACTTCGGGTGCTTACAGCGATCTGGGGACCAACGGTTTTTATGGCCAAAGTGCGAAGCCGAGTGACTATGGCGAAACCAATGCCACAGCGGCGGACGATGCAGCGCTGATCGTTTCCTCAAGCGGTTCAGACAACGCCATGCAGACTACCGCGACGTTTGATCACTCCACCGTTACAGGCGACATCCTGTTCTCCAGCACCTTCGATAACAACTTCTTTGAGAACGGCGATCCGGCGACGGATACGACGGACGATGGCGTCTATAACCCAACCACCAACGGCTGGGATGGCACCGATAAACTGGATGTGACCTTAACCAACGGCAGTAAGTGGGTTGGCGCAGCACAGTCCAGCGTTGAAGCTATCGGTACTGCACAGATGTACGGTCTGGGTTATACCGGCGTTGACTGGACTACGTTGTCACCAAATAGCATCTGGCCAGATTCTACCTTCGATACTAATTCCCATGTCGCCGGTGAAGAGGTTTATCAGAGCGGCCTGTTTAACATCACCCTGGACAACGCGTCTGAGTGGGATACGCGTAAGCTCTCCAACATCGACACGCTGGCGGTGAAAAACCAGTCACAGGTCAATGTTGAAAACTCTGGCCTGCTGGCTGACAGCATCACCCTCACCAACGGCTCATCACTGAATATTGGCGATAGCGGTGGCGTGGCAACAAACAGTCTCTATCTCGACAGCTACAGCCAGGCTGCGCTGACGGAAGAGACCGCTGAGCTGTATGCCAACACCATTACCGTGGATAACGGTGCGGAACTGGCGCTTGGTCTGGGTCAGGTTGATACGCACAACATGGTGCTGACGGATGGCGGTGTGCTGAACGTGGCGAGCCGTGACTACGTGCTGAATTCCGATCTGAACAACGCTCGTTACGTTACCAACGATAAGAGCAAAGCCGATTACGACTACGGCGTGGTTGCGCTGAACTCCGACGGCCACCTGGCGGTGAACGGCGAAGCCGCAGGTAACTACAAAGTGCGTATCGACAATGCGACGGGTGCAGGTTCCATTGCTGACTATAAAGGCAATGAAGTCATTCGCGTCTATGACAACAATGCAGACACACAGGCAACCTTCACCGCAGCCAACAAAGCCGATCTGGGTGCTTATACCTACCAGGCGCAGCAGCAGGGCGACAGCGTGGTGCTGCATCAGGAAGAGCTGACTGACTACGCGAACATGGCGCTCAGCATTCCTTCTGCAAACACCAATATCTGGAATCTGGAGCAGGATGCCGTGGGTAACCGTCTGACCAACAGCCGTCATGGCCTGGCAGACAAAGGCGGCGCGTGGGTGAGCTACTTCGGTGGCAACTTCGACGGCGATAACGGCGAAATCAGCTACGATCAGGATGTTAACGGCGTAATGGTCGGTCTGGACACGCAGATTGACGGCAATAACGCTAAATGGATCCTGGGTGGTGCAGCAGGCTTCGCGAAAGGCGACGTGAGCGATCATTCTGGTCAGGTTGATCAGGATAGCCAGACGGCGATGATCTACTCATCCGCGTACTTTGCTAACAATGTCTTTATTGATAGCTCACTGAGCTATACCCGCTTCAATAACGATCTCTCTGCCACCATGAGCAACGGCCAGTATGTGGACGGTAACACCACCACGGATGCCTGGGGCTTCGGTCTGAAACTGGGCTACGACTGGAAACCAAATACTTCTGGTTATGTCACGCCGTACGCCGCTGTGTCTGGGCTGTTCCAGTCGGGCGACGATTATCAGCTGAGCAACGACATGCGTATGGACGGTCAGTCCTACGACAGCATGCGTTATGAAGCAGGTATCGATGCGGGCTATACCTTCAACTACGGTGGCGACCAGGCACTGACTCCGCACTTCACGCTGGCATACGTTTATGACGATGCAAGCAACGATGCGGATATCAACGGCGACAGCATCGACAACGGCGTGAAAGGGTCTGCTGTGCGTGTTGGACTGGGCACTCAGTTCAGCTTCACCAAAAACTTCAGCACCTATACGGAAGCGAATTACCTTGGTGGCGGCGATGTTGACCAAAACTGGGGCGCAAACCTGGGTGTGAAATACACCTGGTAATGCCTGAATCGCGGGGAGGTTCCTCTCCCCGCGTTTTTAACTATAACGACAATAATGAAACAGCACCGATAAGTAAGGATAGCTTGAGGTCTGTATGAATCCTGATGCGAAACCCCTTTCTGAATTTAAACGGCTCGAGCAATGTCTGAAAGCCGAGAGCACACCCTTTAAAGCCTCTGCGCATAATATTATTTACCATGAATGCTTCGATAAAGAACAACATACCTTTGTCATACAGACGGGAATAGTGGCAATCCATCGTCGGCCCGACGATCTTCTCCTCGGAATAGTGACGACCCCTTTCATTCTTGGCCTCACGGCGGGAATGATGGAACATCAGCAGGAATATACGATGGTGGCACACTCATCCTGCAGCGGTTTTTATCTTCCGGCCGCCACTGCACGTCAACTTATTCAGCAATCTCATCTTTGGCATGACGCATTTTGCTGGCTGTCATGGATAAATCGAATATTAGAAAAGCGGGATATGCAGCTGGTCGGAAATAACTCCTACAGCCAGATTCGTGCCATGCTGCTGGATATGGCGGAATGGGATGAAACACTGCGTTCTAAAATTGGTGTGATGAATCATATTCAGCGCAGTACGCGTATTTCGCGTTCCGTTGTGGCGGAGGTGTTGTCGGCTTTACGCCAGGGTAATTATATTAATATGAACCGGGGCAAACTGGTTAGCATCAACCGTTTGCCCGCGGAATATTAATTCGATCAGGATGCGGGAACGACCTGGGCTTTATTTCCGCTCAGTTCGGCCACCAGATTGTTGATCCCATCACTCATATTGATAAACCGGGTATTTGGTGAGCGGGTGACCACCACGAACGCACCGACATTTGACTGCGGAATCATCGCCATATAGGTGATGAATCCGCCGCCGCCGCCCGTTTTTTGAATAATACCCGGACGTCCATCTTTTGGAGCCATATAGACCCAGCCCATGCCCAGCGCATCGGCTTTGCCCGGGACATCCATCCCAATCACGCGATGAAGCTGATTGCGTTTATAAATCAGGGTCTGCATGCGATCGGCCTGATTGCTGCGGGCGTAGAAATCGGACGAGAGGAACTGCTGCATCCAGCGCATCATATCGCCGGGCGTGGAGTAAACCCCGCCGCTGCCAATCGCTGCCAGGGTGTTATTACACGGGCTTGCCCCTTTCTCCGCCACCATCAGGCGCTTGCACTGATCGGGAGACGGCGTAAAGGTGGTGTCTTTCATCCCCAAAGGCCGTGTGATCTGCTCTTCAAACAGCTGGGTATAAGGTTTTCCTGATGCCGTCGCCAGCGCATCGGCCAGCAGATCGAACGCCAGATTCGAATAGGCGGCCTGAGCACCAGGCGCGGATTTCAGCGTGGCGTTTGTCAGGTAGGTCCAGCGCTGTTCGCGCGTCGGCCAGACGAAAACAGGGCGATGCGCCGCGCCGCCGGGCTGTTCACGCGGCAAGGCGCTGGTGTGTGTCGCCAGATTCACCAGCGTAATCGGTGTCCCCTGATAAGAAGGCACGTGCGACCCAGGTGGTGCGTATTTGCTTAAGGGATCGTTGAGTTTGACCACGCCCTGATCGAGCAGCTTCACCAGCATTTCGCTGGTCATCAGCTTGGTCAAAGAGGCAATGCGAATGACCGAATCAAGCTGTGGACGGACATTGCTGCCAGGACGCGTTTCACCAAAACTGCGAAACACACGCTGATTACCATCAATCACAACCAGCGCCATACCCGTTGCGCCACTGCCGTAATAGATAAGATTGGCGTAGCGGTCCGCGATATCAGAAGCGAAAACAGGTGCCGTCAGCGGCTGGGCAGCCTGGACAGACGTTAGGCTCACCGCACACAGCGCGGCGAAGGAAAGCAGACAACGTTTCAACGAAAAGCATCCATGAAGTGAATGAAAGAAGTAATGCGTATTTATACTACTAAACGGCGCGGTGCAAAGGGCCGAATTGCATAACGATAGCGGGAAAAACGTAACCACGGGTAAATAAGAACAATTTCGTTGCAATCAGTCTCCTGTTTTGTGACATCGGGCTTATGATAGGGGCTGGTATGACTCAATTCTTCGGAGACGGTGATGGCTGAAAAACGTGTGGTGATGGTGGTCGATATGCAGCAGGGCGTGTTTGCGACGCCTCGTATTCAACGCGAACAATGCGTTTCGCGAATCAATCAGCTTACGCACGCCGCCGATACGGTGATATTTATTCAGCACATCGAAGCGGGTGGACTGGAGGAGGGGAGCGAAGGTTTTGCGTTGCTGCCTGAACTGCATCAGCCAGCGGGGGCGTTTTATGTTACCAAAACCGCCTGCGATGCGTTCTATCGCACTCAGCTCGAAGCATTGTTAACAGAACACGGTATTCAGCAGTTCGTCATCTGCGGGTGTGCAACCGACTACTGCGTGGACACCACCCTCAAAAATGGCGTGAGCCGTGGCTATCACATCACAGTGGCGGAAGATGCGCATACCACCGCACATCGCCCGGCGGCGCAGGCGCAGGTACTGATTAAGCACTATAACGAGGTCTGGGGCACCCTTAGCGCACCGGGTAATGCGCCCACTGTGAAACTCACCGAAACAATTCTTGCCGGATGGCAGGCGAACTAACCTATAAACCACAGGTCTATTTTTTCTGCACGCGCCGGTGAGCGGCGCGTGGCGGGTTTTTCGTGTGGTATTTTGTTGAACACAGCAACGCCATAACAACAAGAAGGAAGCACCATGTTTAAGTCTTTTTTCCCAAAGCCGGGACCCTTTTTTCTCTCGGCGTTTATTTGGGCGCTGATCGCCGTCATTTTCTGGCAGGCGGGCGGCGGTGCGTGGATTGAGCGCATAACCGGCGCAACGGGCGATGTGCCTATCAGCGCGGCGCGCTTCTGGTCCCTCAGCTATCTGCTGTTTTACGCCTACTATGCGCTGTGCGTAGGGCTGTTTGCCCTGTTCTGGTTCAGCTATGCGCCGCATCGCTGGCAGTATTGGTCGATTCTCGGCACCGCGCTTATCATCTTTGTCACCTGGTTTTTGGTGGAGGTCGGCGTTGCGGTCAACGCCTGGTATGCGCCGTTCTACGATCTGATTCAGACCGCGCTCAGCTCCCCGCATAAAGTCACCATCAATCAGTTCTATCATGAAGTCGGGATTTTCCTCGGCATCGCGCTGATCGCCGTTATTATCGGTGTCATGAATAATTTCTTCGTCAGCCACTACGTTTTTCGCTGGCGTACCGCGATGAACGAACACTATATGGCGCACTGGCAGCAGCTGCGTCATATCGAGGGCGCCGCGCAGCGTGTGCAGGAAGATACGATGCGTTTTGCCTCCACGCTGGAAGATATGGGCGTGAGCTTTATCAATGCCATTATGACCCTCATCGCGTTTCTGCCGGTGCTCGTTACGCTCTCCGCGCATGTTCCGGAGCTGCCGATTGTCGGCCATCTGCCTTATGGCCTGGTGATTGCGGCTATCGTCTGGTCGCTGATGGGGACCGGGCTGCTGGCGGCGGTGGGGATAAAACTGCCGGGGCTGGAGTTCAAAAACCAGCGCGTGGAAGCCGCCTACCGTAAAGAGCTGGTCTACGGGGAAGACGACCCCGAACGCGCCTCGCCGCCGACCGTTCGCGAGCTGTTTGGCGCGGTGCGTCGCAACTACTTCCGCCTCTATTTCCACTACATGTATTTCAACATCGCCCGCATCTTATATTTGCAGGTTGATAACGTTTTCGGTTTGTTCCTGCTGTTCCCGTCGATTGTGGCAGGTACGATTACGCTCGGTCTGATGACACAGATCACCAACGTTTTCGGTCAGGTTCGCGGTTCGTTCCAGTATTTGATTGCATCATGGACTACGCTGGTTGAGCTGATGTCGATCTATAAGCGTCTGCGCAGTTTCGAACGCGAGCTGGACGACCAGAACTTGCAGGAAGTGACCAACACATTAGGTTAAAACAGGGAGTTGCTATGCCATTTGCCGTACCACGCGCGTTACCCTTATCACTGCTAGCCGCTCTCGTGCTGGCCGGATGCGCCGACAAAGGTGCCGCGCCGCTGAAAAAGGGCGAAAAGCCTGTTGATGTGGCAAGCGTGGTGCGTCAGAAAATGCCCGCCAGCGTCAAGGATCGCGACGACTGGGCAATCGTGCTGGCGAAAACCTTCGAGAGCCAGAAGATTGCCCCGACTGAGAAGAATATCTGCTCGGTGCTGGCGGTGGCGCAGCAAGAGTCCATGTACCAGTCCGATCCGGCGGTGCCTGGGCTTAACAAAATTGCCTGGAAGGAGATAGACCGCCGGGCAGAAAAAATGCACATCCCGGTGTTCCTCGTCCACACGGCGCTCAAAATCACCTCGCCTAACGGCAAAAGCTACAGCGAGCGGCTGGATACGGTTAAAACCGAGAAACAGCTGAGCGCCATTTTCGATGATTTTATCGATATGGTGCCGATGGGGCAGAAGCTGTTTGGCTCGCTGAATCCGGTGCACACGGGCGGCCCGATGCAGGTCAGCATCGACTTTGCCGAGAAACATACCCGCGGCTATCCGTGGGAAATCGACGGCACGGTGCGCCAGGAGGTGTTTTCTCTGCGCGGAGGGCTGTGGTTCGGCACTTACCATCTCCTGAATTATCCCGCCAACTACAGCGCCCCGCTGTATCGTTTTGCTGATTTCAACGCGGGCTGGTATGCCAGCCGTAACGCCGCTTTCCAGAATGCGGTAAACCGCGCGACGGGCGCGAAGCTGGCACTGGATGGCGATCTGATTGCCTACGGCAGCAGCGAGGCGGGTACAACCGAGCAGGCGGTGCGCAAACTGGCGATCAAACTGGACATGAGCAACAGCGAGATCCGCCGTCAGCTGGAGAAAGGGGACAGCCTGGCATTTGAGAAAACGGATCTTTATCAGCAGGTGTTTAAGCTGGCGGAGCAGAAGAGTGGCAACGCGTTGCCGAGAGAAGTTTTGCCGGGCATTCAGCTTGAAAGCCCGAAGATCACGCGCAATCTCACCACGGCGTGGTTTGCGAAACGCGTCGACGATCGTCGGGCTCGCTGTATGTCACTGAACTAAACGTCAGTGATGACGGCGCCAGCGCAGCACCAGGGCTATCACGCCGAGGATGGCACAGCCTGCGAGGAACGGAATCAATCCGAAGATGGTGCTGACACCCAAACCAATTTCGACATGCGGTCGGCCTGTGTCCTGGACCTGCATCAGGTGTTCATAAACGCCCGGTGCATGCACCAGCATATTCAGAAGCTGTGACCCCGCCCAGAAACAGAACAGCACAAACAGGGCATAGGCGATGTTGCCGGACGTGGAGGTTCTCGGTTTTCTGCCACCAAAAATCGGCTTCGCCAGTGTAAAGTCTGCCATAAAAACCTCCCCCTATTTCATTCTGGCAATGTGCCAGTCATACAAGGTGAGTCTGACAGGTCATAGCATTTGTCAATATCAGAATCGTGGTAATTTGGGCCAGGGAATGCTCCTGGTTTAGCAATTTATGTCTTACATCACATTTTGCTGACTTAAGTTAAATTGCTACGCATTTAAGATTTTCCGCATCCGCCGCAGACCGCATGAGAAAACTGTGAGAGGATATCTTTTTATTCTGCCGGAGTTGCCATGAAGCTGTCTGCCAAACTACGCCGTGACTGGCATTATTACGCCTTTGCGATTGGCCTGATTTTTATTCTTAACGGTGTTGTTGGGCTGCTGGGATTTGAAGCGAAAGGCTGGCAAACCTATGCGGTGGGGCTGGTAACCTGGGTGATCAGTTTCTGGCTGGCGGGCTTTATTATCCGCCGTCGACCTGAAGAGCCGACGACGGAAACGGTCGAGAGCGCCGAAAAAGCGGATTAACCGTTTACGGAGCTTTTCAGGGCGCTGTCAGCGGCATGACGCTCCAGCGCCAGTTCGATCAGACGGGTGATCAAATCCGGATAACTGATACCGCTCGCCTGCCACAGTTTCGGGTACATGCTGATATTGGTAAACCCTGGCAGCGTATTGATTTCATTGATGATCACGTCATTCTCTGCCGTCAGGAACACGTCAACGCGCGCCATTCCGCCGCAGCCGAGTGCCTGATAGGCTTCAATCGCGATCGCGCGGATCTTGTCATTGATTTCTGGATCCAGCACCGCCGGGACCACTACCTGCGCCCCTTTATCATCGATGTATTTGGTGTCGTAGGAGTAGAAATCACTGTTCAGCACCACTTCGCCACAGGTGCTGGCTTGCGGGAAATCATTACCCAGTACCGCGCACTCGATCTCGCGGCCTTTAATCCCTTGCTCAACCACCACTTTGTGGTCAAATTCAAACGCCAGACGCACGGCTTCGGTGAACTGCGCTTCGCTGGTCACTTTGCTGACGCCAACGGAAGAGCCCTGGTTCGCCGGTTTTACGAAGAGCGGCAGGCCGAGCTGAGAAGTGATTTGGGCAAAGGTGTAGTGCTGGCGATTGGCGCGCGTGAGCGTCACAAACGGCGCGATGTTCAGCCCGGCGTCACGCAGCAGGCGTTTGGTCACGTCTTTATCCATGCAAGCCGCAGAGCCAAGGACATCGGAGCCGACGAACGGCAGGTTCGCCATACGCAGCATCCCTTGCAGGGAACCGTCTTCGCCCAGGGTGCCGTGTACAATCGGGAAAACCACGTCAATCTGCGACAGCGCTTGCGCATTCCCCGCGTTAATCAGTTGGCCCTGCACGACGCCCGGTACGGTGGCAACGCTGATCTCTGATGGATTCAGCGCGATATGCGCCGGATCGTCTGCGTTCAGCAGATACTGACTGGCATCGTTGACGTGCCACTGGCCCTGCTTATCAATCCCCAGCAGTACGACATCAAAACGGCTCTTATCAATCGCATCAACGATATTTTTGGCCGACTGCAGCGACACTTCGTGTTCTGCCGATTTTCCCCCAAAAACAATTCCTACCCGCTGCTTCGCCATCTTCACTTTCTTCCAGTCTGACTCATCAAAGGCCATAACATACCACGATGTTCTGTGGGTTTCGCCGCCTTCTGCCATAATGTTTTGAGCTATTCACGAGGAGGGATTGTGCGAGGGAAAAGTGTGCTGGTCTGTCTGATTGTGGTGGGCGCGGCGGTGATGGGCTATCGCTGGCTGCCGTCGTATTACAACCCGTTTACTCCGCTTTCGCTCGACGATCCGCCGGGGAAAATCAGCCAGTTTAAGCTGCGTCGCCTGACGCCCGAAGCCTGTGTCAGTCTGCTGGAGCAGGCTAATCAAAAACAGCTCATCCAGACCCAGGCGCTGGCGGACAGTGCCGGAGAGTGCCCGCTCAACGGTGTCGTGCGGGTGCGCAGTTTCGGCCCGGTCTCCCTGAGCAGCAGCTTTATCGCCAGCTGCCCGCTGGCCCTGAGTTCCGCGCTGTTTATCCATCAAAAGGCCCGGCCGCTCACTCAGACGATGATGGGCAGCCCGTTGACGCGCGTGGAGCATCTCGGCAGCTTTGCCTGTCGTAATATCTATAACCGGCCTGATGCGCGTCGCAGCGAACATGCCAGCGCCGAAGCGCTCGATATCAGCGCGTTTCAGCTGGCAGACGGCGAGCGGGTGACGGTGCTGCGCGGCTGGCGCAACGACAAAACACAACCCTGGCTGCGCGCGCTGCTGAGCGCCAGCTGCGATTACTACGGTAACGGGCTTGGGCCGGAGTATAACGCGGCGCACGCCAACCATTTTCACCTCGGAATGCGCGGTTTTGGCCTCTGTCGTTAAAGCATAATTCACCACCAAAAAGTGGATGATTTGTGACTTGTTTCACAAATATGATGACTGGGGAGATAAAACACCAAAGTTGTCGCTGCCGCACCTCTGGCGCTACGTGATATGACGCAACTTGCTAATCTGTCGGCGAATTCGCCTAAAAATGAAGAGTTTGCCTGTTATGGAATCCTGGAAAGTCAACCTTATATCGGTCTGGTTTGGCTGTTTTTTCACCGGTCTTGCGATCAGCCAGATTTTGCCCTTCCTGCCGCTGTATGTCTCCCAGCTCGGCGTGTCGTCCCACGAAGCGCTGTCGATGTGGTCGGGTCTGACCTTCAGTATTACTTTCCTGGTTTCGGCCATTGTCTCGCCCATGTGGGGCAGCCTTGCAGATCGTAAAGGGCGCAAGCTGATGCTCCTGCGCGCCTCGCTGGGGATGGCGATCGCAATTCTGCTTCAGGCCTATGCCACTAACGTCTGGCAGCTCTTTCTCCTGCGCGGCCTGATGGGGCTGACGTCCGGTTATATTCCTAACGCGATGGCGCTGGTGGCGTCACAGGTTCCGCGCGAGCGCAGCGGCTGGGCGATCAGCACACTCTCGACCGCACAAATCAGCGGCGTCATTGGCGGTCCGTTGATGGGCGGTTTTCTGGCTGACCACGTCGGCTTGCGCGCGGTGTTTTTCATCACCGCGATACTGCTGATGGTGAGTTTTCTGGTGACCTTGTTCCTCATTAAAGAGGGTGTGCGCCCGACGGTTAGCAAAGCCGATCGCCTGAGCGGTAAAGCGGTTTTTGCCACGCTGCCATACCCCGGCCTGATGATCAGCCTCTTTGTGACAACGCTGGTAATTCAGCTGTGCAACGGTTCCATCGGCCCGATTCTGGCGCTGTTTATCAAATCCATGGCGCCGGACAGCAACAATATTGCGTTCCTGAGCGGCATGATCGCCGCCGTGCCTGGCGTTTCCGCGCTGATCTCTGCCCCACGGCTGGGTAAGCTCGGGGATCGTATCGGTACGGCGCGGATATTAATGGCGACCCTGATTATCGCCGTGGTGCTGTTTTTCGCGATGTCCTTTGTCACCTCGCCGTTCCAGCTCGGCGTGCTGCGCTTCCTGCTCGGATTTGCCGATGGGGCGATGCTGCCTGCGGTACAAACCCTGCTGGTGAAATACTCAAGCGATCAGGTCACCGGACGCATCTTTGGTTATAACCAATCATTTATGTATTTGGGGAATGTCGCAGGCCCGTTAATGGGCGCGACCGTTTCCGCGATGGCCGGATTCCGCTGGGTATTTGCCGCTACGGCAGTGGTGGTGTTGCTGAACGTTATCCAGCTTGCTTTAGCATTACGCCGTCGCCGTCAGAAATTGGCGAATATCGAGAGGTAAAGAAGATATATTATGTATTAACCCATAACAGGCGCTGTTATCAAAAATAATGGCGCCTGCTTTCTACTATTTTGCTGCCACGCAATCAGTTTTTATAATAGCAAAACGTTTCGCTGACGATAAATCATCGTTATTTGCGACATAGCGTGTTTTTTCATAAAGATAATACTTTTCGCCTCTTTGCAATAATCAACCGTAATGATACCGTCAGCAAAAACCTGATAAGGAAATAGCACGATGAAAAATCTCATTGCAGAGTTGCTGGTTAAGCTTGCCCAAAAGGAAGAAGAGTCAAAAGAACTGGTTGCCCAGGTTGAAGCGTTAGAAATCGTCGTCACGGCCCTTTTACGGCAAATGGCGCAGACCGATCAGCAGGCGCTGATCCGAAGTATTGAGGGCGCGCTGGAGGATGCCAGGCCCGACTCTCAAGTGCCGATTCAGGATAGCGAAATGCTACAGCAATACGTAAAAAAGCTGTTGCGGCACCCTCGTAGTTAATCTGTCACAGAATCTAAAAGCCTGTCATAGCATTGTCATAAGTTGTGCCTATAGTCGCTCTGTTTATTTTTATGTATTTGTACATGGAGAAATAAAGTGAAACAGAGCGCACTTTTCATCGCATTACTGCCTTTATTATTTACCCCTGCCATTTATGCCGACACCACGAATACCCAGGTGTTGGATAATCGCGCGGCTCAGGGAGATATCACGCAGCCGGGCGGCGCACGCCGTCTGTCAGAAGATCAAACCGAAGCGCTGCGTGCATCGCTAAATGATAAACCGGCTAAAAATATTATTTTGCTGATTGGTGATGGGATGGGCGATTCCGAAATCACCGCCGCGCGAAATTATGCCGAAGGGGCCGGCGGCTTTTTTAAAGGTATTGACGCATTGCCGTTGACCGGACAATACACCCACTACGCGCTGGATAAAAAAACCGGTAAGCCTGATTACGTCACCGACTCGGCGGCCTCCGCCACGGCGTGGACCACGGGCGTGAAAACCTATAACGGCGCGCTGGGCGTCGATATTCACGAAAAGGATCACCAGACCATTCTGGAGATGGCAAAAGCGGCTGGCCTTGCGACAGGTAACGTCTCAACGGCTGAACTGCAGGATGCAACGCCTGCGGCGCTGGTGGCGCATGTGACGTCGCGTAAATGCTACGGCCCGTCCGTGACCAGCGAAAAATGCCCGACCAATGCGCTGGAAAAGGGCGGCAAAGGCTCTATTACCGAACAGCTGCTGAATGCCCGCGCCGATGTGACGCTGGGCGGCGGGGCGAAAACGTTCGCGGAAACCGCGACGGCCGGGGAGTGGCAGGGCAAAACTCTGCGTGAACAGGCGCAGGCGCGTGGTTATCAGCTGGTGAGCGATGCCGCTTCTCTGGCGGCAATCACCGAAGCGGGCCAGGACAAGCCGCTGCTCGGCCTGTTCTCGGACGGCAACATGCCGGTGCGCTGGGAAGGGCCAAAAGCTTCTTACCACGGCAACATCGACAAACCGGCGGTGATCTGCACGCCAAACCCGAAACGCGATGACAGCGTTCCGACGCTGGCGCAGATGACCGACAAAGCCATCACTTTGCTGAGCAAGGGCGAGAAGGGCTTCTTCCTGCAGGTTGAAGGCGCGTCGATTGATAAACAGGATCATGCGGCGAATCCGTGCGGTCAGATTGGCGAAACCGTCGATCTTGATGAAGCCGTGCAGAAAGCGCTGGCATTCGCGAAGAAAGATGGCAACACCCTCGTGGTAGTGACCGCTGACCATGCGCACGCCAGCCAGATCGTAGCACCCGATACCAAAGCGCCAGGCCTGACTCAGGCGCTGAACACCAAAGACGGTGCGGTAATGGTGATGAGCTATGGCAACTCCGAAGGCGATTCCATGGAACATACCGGCACACAGCTGCGCATCGCGGCGTATGGCCCGCACGCGGCAAATGTGGTCGGGCTGACGGATCAAACGGATCTGTTCTACACCATGAAAGCCGCTCTTGGCCTGAAATAAAGCGATCGCCCGGCGGAAATCCCCTTCCGTCGGGTGGTATTTTTCCCGCCACGAACCAGACTTACTGTGAACCTTCACAAAAGGATGGTGTTATGAAACTGACTCTTACTGTAACCCTGCTCTCTTCTCTGCTCCTGATGTCTGTGGCGTCCGCCGCCGATAAAACGCTCACCCCACAGCAGCAACGGATGACCACCTGTAATCAACAGGCGACAGCCCAGACGCTGAAAGGCGATGCGCGTAAAACGTACATGAGCGATTGCCTGAAAAACAGTTCGTCGAAACCGGGCGAAAAGAGCCTCACGCCGCAGCAGCAAAAGATGCGCGAATGTAACGGCCTCGCGACGCAGCAATCCCTGAAAGGGGAAGACCGCAGTAAATTTATGAGCGCCTGCCTGAAGAAATCCGCGTAGTCCTAACGGGTGAGCGGTGCCAGCGGCTCACCCGAAATTTCATACTTTCCCCACAACACCCGTCTCTATAATTTGGGAAATGTTTCAGAATGTTCCCAAAAATTATGAATGACGATAACTTTTACAATAAAGACGTCACGCGAGAAGAGTGGCCCCAGAACCTTTCTCAGGATGACCACCATCGTTCCGGAATCCGATTCGCCCGGCGGGTAAGACTGCCGCGGATGTTCGGGTTAGCGGCGATGTTTTTCCCTGTCGCAGGCGCGCTGGTCGCCCAGTCTCCGCCTGGCCTCTGGTGGCTGGTGCTGGTGGGCTGGGCGTTTGTCTGGCCACATCTCGCCTGGCAGTTGGCTTACCGCGCTACCGATCCGCGAGCCAGCGAAATAAAGAACCTGAAAGTCGATGCCATTATGGCGGGGATCTGGATGGGGCTGATGGGGCTGAATGTACTCCCCACGGCGGCACTGACAATAATGATAGGCATGAATCTGATGGGGGCAGGGGGCGTCAAATTGTTCACTGCTGGTGCAACCATGACGATTATTGCGGCCCTGATCACCATGAAACTCACCGGCGTCTCCCCCACCTTTACCCTCTCTTCGCAGGAACTCTGGCTGGCGCTGCCGGCGATGGTTCTCTACCCAGTCTATTTTGCCTGGGTCAGCTATCAGACCGCCATCCGTCTGGCAGAGCACAAGCGCCGCCTGGAGCTGATGAGTACCCGCGACGGTATGACCGGCGTATTTAACCGGCGTCACTGGGAAATTTTATTGCGTAATGAATACGACACCTGTCGGCGCAGCCATCGCGAGGCGGCGATCCTGATCATCGATATTGATCATTTCAAGAGTATCAACGATACCTGGGGGCATGATGTGGGCGATGAGGCGATCATTGCCGTCACCCGACAGTTGCAACTAGCGTTGCGCGCCGGGGATCTTATCGGGCGCTTCGGTGGTGACGAATTTGCGGTGATCATGAGCGGCACGCCAGCGGAGAGTGCCATTGCGGCCATGTCGCGTGTCCATGAGCGGCTGGCAACCTTAACGCTACCCTGCGCGCCGCAGGTACGACTGCGGATAAGCGTTGGCGTGGCAACGTTAACGCCTGAATTTGGCCATTATCGCGAGTGGCTAAAAGCCGCCGATGTGGCGCTCTACAAAGCGAAAAATGCCGGACGCAACCGCACCGAAGTGGCAGCCTGACGCCCGGCGCGCGTCATCAGGATTTGCTGAGACTCTCTGATTTTTCCATGCACTTATTCATCGCTTCAATCACCGCCGAGCGGAATCCGCGCTCTTCGAGAACGCGCACGGCTTCAATGGTGGTGCCGCCCGGTGAACAAACCATGTCTTTCAGTTCGCCTGGATGTTTACCCGTTTCCAGCACCATTTTGGCGGAGCCCATTACCGCCTGCGCGGCAAATTTGTAAGCCTGCGCGCGCGGCATCCCGCCGAGCACGGCGGCATCAGCCATCGCTTCGATAAACATGAACACATACGCAGGCGCGGAACCGCTGACGCCCACCACCGGATGGATCATCGATTCGGCAATCACTTCCGCTTCGCCAAAGCAGCGGAAAATGTTCAGCACATCGGCCACGTCTTCTGCTGTTACCAGCGCGTTAGGCGTCACGGAGGTCATTCCCGCATTGACCAGCGACGGCGTGTTCGGCATCGCGCGGACAATTTTTCGGTCGTGGCCCAGGGCGCGCGCCAGCTGATCGAGGGTCACGCCCGCCGCAATGGAGACCACCAGCGTGTCTTTGTTCAGGCTGGAGGTGATGTCGCTCAGCACTTTAATCATGATGTTAGGTTTAACGGCGCCAAAGACGATGTCGGCAATCTGCGCGACATCCTGTGCGCTTTCGGCGGCATTAATGCCGTATTCATCATGCAGAGCGGCAACTTTATCCGGTGACGGGGTATAGACCCAAATTTGCCCTGGCAATACCTGGCCGCTGGCAATCAGACCGCCGAGAATGGCTTTTCCCATATTGCCGCAGCCGATAAAACCGATTTTTTTGTCCATCACGTCTCTCCGTTATTATCCGTTGTGAGTTCTGATTTATAGCTTAACAACGAAAAGCAGGCGACAATAGCCACCAATGTCATCCAGGGGAGAAACTATGGCGATTTGGGTGGATGCGGATGCGTGTCCGAATGTCATTAAAGAGATTTTATTCCGCGCGGCTGAGCGCGTGCAGATGCCGCTAACGCTGGTGGCAAACCAGAATCTGCGTATTCCGCCGTCGAAATTTATCCGTTCAATGCGCGTTCCGGCCGGGTTTGACGTGGCGGATAACGAAATTGTGCGCCTGTGCAGCCCTGAGGATTTGGTGATTACTGCTGATATTCCTCTGGCGGCAGAGGTGCTGGAGAAGGGCGCTGCGGCGCTGAATCCGCGCGGTGAACGCTACTCACCGGCGACGATCCGCCAAAAGCTGACCATGCGTGATTTTATGGATACCCTGCGGGCCAGCGGTGTGCAGACCGGTGGGCCGGATTCGCTCTCGCAGCGTGACCGCCAGCAGTTCGCTGCCGAGCTGGATAAATGGCTGCTGGAAGTGAAGCGCCGTACTGCGTAATGATAAGCATTGCTGTTTTGTGATATAGTGTGGCAACCGCAGGGTTGTCATCGCCTGGTGCTTTACAGTAAAGTTGACGTACCCGCTCATGCAATAATTTCTTTACGGAGAACAAGCGTTAAAAGCACGCCAGACGCTCTCTGTCATACAAACATAATCTTGTTGTAATCCTATTTTTACAGTTACCTTGCGTACTAGTTTAATGGTATTATTGCTCGTTTTTCGACATAACACACCGCAACCATGCGGTATCAAGGGGAACACCTGGCTATGACCCAACCCATCTTTTTAGTTGGCCCCCGTGGCTGCGGTAAAACGACCGTCGGCCTTGAACTGGCGCGTGTCAGTCAGAGCCAGTTTGTCGATACCGATCACTGGCTGCAAACTCATTCCCGCCAGACCATTGCCGAGATTGTCGAAAAAGAAGGCTGGGAAAGTTTCCGCGCGCGTGAAAGCGACACGCTGGAAGCGGTAACCGCACCGTCGACCATCATTGCTACCGGCGGCGGCATTATCCTCGCAGAGCGTAATCGCCAGTTTATGCGTGAGAAAGGGATTGTGATTTACCTGTGCGCGCCCGTGTCTACGCTGGTGGAGCGCCTGGAAGCATTCCCGGAAGAGGGGCAACGCCCGACGCTGACCGGGAAACCAATCAGCGAAGAGGTGAGCGAGATCCTCGCCGAACGCGACGCCCTGTACCGCGAAGCGGCGCACCACGTGATCGACGCCGCACAGTCGCCGGAACAGGTCGTAAATCAGATTGTTACCGCCCTGCGTTTGGCTTGCGCCAGCTAGCAGGCGTCTATACTCATAGTTTAGCCGTTAAAAAAGGATGAACTATGCCAACCAGACCGCCATACCCACGTGAAGCGCGCATTGTCACTATTGAAAAAGGCACCGGTGCCCAAACCGTGACCTGGTATCAACTGCGTGCGGACCACCCAAAGCCGGACTCCCTGATCAGCGAACATGAAACTGAGCAGGAAGCGCTGGATGCCAAGCGCCGCTACGAAGATCCTGAAAAGTCCTGATACAAATCTGAAATAGATAACAACCGTGCCTGAATCACACTTTTAACTCAGCGTGAATGTTAAGTGGGGGTTAATATTTAGTTATTACAGTGAGATTCAGACCGGGCGTTGGATCTTTACATTTCGGTGTAGGGATATGCTGCTACGCTTTTGACCTGTTTAAGCTGAAACAAGAACCGCGCAGCGTATTGAGCTTGTGCCTGTATTATCGCAATGGTAGTGAAGAAAGGCGAAAACGATGAAGGCAACATTGGCGATCCTCACCATCGGGGTGGTCCCTGTCAGCGAAGTGTTACCGCTCTTAACTGAGCATGTCTCCGAACAGCAAATCACCCATCTTAGCCTGCTCGGCAAGATGAGTCGGGAAGAGGTCATGGAAGACTACGCACCTGCAAATAATGAGGTGACCCTACCGACATTGTTAAGCGACGGTAAACTCGCGCATGTTTCACATCACAAAATCGAGCGTGCTTTACAGGGCGTGATCGAAGTGCTCGATAATCAAGGATATGACGTCATCCTGTTAATGAGCACCGCCCCGATTTCGGGTCTTATGGCGCGAAACGCTATCCTCCTTGAACCGATGCGGATTATTCCTCCGCTGGTGGCCTCGATTGTCGACGGGCATCAGGTCGGGGTAATCGTGCCGATTGCAGAGCTGCTGGAGAACCAGATAGCGAAGTGGAAAGTCCTGCAAAAACCGCCGCTGTTTGCCCTGGCAAACCCGATCTGGGATAGCGAAGCCAAACTGATATCAGCAGGACGTGAACTGCTGGAGCAGGGCGCTGACGTTTTGATGCTCGATTGTCTCGGTTTTCACCAGCGACATCGTGATTTGTTGCAAAAAGCCCTCGATGTACCGGTGCTGCTCTCGAACGTTCTGGTAACCCGTCTGGCGTCTGAATTACTGGCCTGATGATTTTGCGTGACAGGCACGGAGGATGGCCCCTATAGTGGATTTTTATCCAAAGACATAAGGGCCAGTTCATGCTTTCGAGTAACGAATACTTTTCCGGTAAAGTGAAATCCATTGGTTTTACCAGCAGCAGTACTGGCCGTGCCAGTGTGGGCGTTATGGCTGAAGGGGAATATACCTTTGGTACCGCAGAGCCTGAAGAGATGACGGTGATTAGCGGCGCGCTGAACGTGCTGTTGCCTGGCGAAACCGAATGGAAGGCGTACACCGCCGGAGAAGTTTTCAACGTCCCTGGCCACAGCGAGTTCAACCTGCAGGTTGCAGAGCCAACCTCTTATCTGTGCCGTTATCTGAAATAAAAAAAGGCCGGGTAGCGTTAACGCTGACCCGGCCTACTTCTCTGATTTGAGAATTTAGCGCTGCGCTTCGCCGCCTAAACCTTCCACCAGATTCTGAATCAATGCCGCCAGCTCACCCGTCATCAGGATAAAGTCCGCATCAAAACGCTGGGCGAAATCTTCACGATCGATATCTTCGTTTTGATCGCGCAACTCATCGCAGAACTTCAGACGCTTAATCGAGCCATCGTCGCACATCAC
>Ga0153948_1000622_pt1 | contig 19172 bp, 25 predicted proteins | sample TSNJ032MetaG_FD_104696 | JGI IMG/M metagenome (GOLD analysis project Ga0153948, IMG submission 104696) | Attine ant fungus gardens microbial communities from New Jersey, USA - TSNJ032 MetaG | ecosystem: Host-associated > Fungi > Mycelium > Unclassified | place: USA: New Jersey, Wharton State...
GAGGTATCTCATATGGATAGCACTCTTCCAATTTATCCACCAATATCTGTTGGTCCTCCGCATTAACGGAGTTTTCTATAGCATCTGCTACGCACTCTTTTCTGGAGCGGAGGGGGGCTATGTAGTTTTCTTGAACGGTGTTAAGAAATCGATATGCAGCCCTTGATGTAATCGTTGCGGGGCTGATGACATCAGACGAATCCCCATAAACCAATTTAAAAGGAATAATCATGTTATATGGTACAAGGTTTCCGTTCGCCTTAATAAATTGATTATAGTTACTCGTGGAAATCTCAGCTCCGTTCGATTTACATATCTGAATCGTAGTTTTCTTGTCGATGTTAATGGCTAAATCATGATCTACTGTATGAATGATTACCCTATCGTATTTCTTTTTCGCAAGTACTCTATAGGAAAATATCAAGTCATCAGCCTCGTAACCATACTCTTTAAAGCAGTTAATATTGCAATCCTCAAGCATGACAGCCGCGAGTAATTTTTGAAGCTCGACGGACTCCTTATGTGGTCGGCTGCTTTTATAGTTCGGATACTTCTCTCTTCTGATTAGATATTCAGAATCAAGCATGAACACTTGAACATCACTCAAGTATTCCTTAATTTTATTCATTAGATGTGCGACACCGCCGCACTGTATTGTTTCCTGCGACCATGAATTTGTTGAACGGTTATACACGGTCTCAAACTTGAAATTAATTTTATCTTTGTAGCCCCACTGCCCTGCGTGAATGTAGGGGCTGACATCGTGAATTCGTAAAATACTCACAGCACAAGTCCCTTCCTTACTTTATTTTCTCCCGCATACCTGTTGTAATCCAGGAAGGATTTGATCATATATATGATAGATGTCTTCACCAAAACGGGGTTTAACCCCGTATAACTTTCAGCTTCGTCACGAGAATAATACAAGTCCTTTGAGCTCCTGATGGCTGCTCGTAAATTAGGATTGAAAGGCAGCCCCGTCGACGCGCCTATGTCCCTTGCAATAATGTCGTTAAATTTTATTTCGTCTTCAAACGAATGCCAGCTCTCAAGCGAACGTCTCTGTACAACCTTATGCAAGCTCTTAATATTAGTCACGACTAAATCTACAGCCTCGTGGAGTGCGGTATAGTTGATATCCGGACGCATTAGAAAGCCGTACACGTTCACAGGCTGAAAATCAACGTCACGAATAAATGATAAGAATGTGTCGCCACTATCTGTAATCTGAAGAGAATTTAGAGTATCCCTTAACGTAAAACAGATTATTTTAGGGTACAGTGTTTCCTCCAGCTTCTCCAAAACTTGAAAATCAGATTTCAGTGTCTTAAACTCCTTGGAGTCAAATAGCTGTTTGTATTTGAATGCTATGTTTGCATTCATAACACCTAGTAAAGCGTCGCAGAACATAGGTGTTATTGCGAATATGTTGGCATCCCATAAACCTAATACTTCCACCTGTAAATCACCTCATTAAATCAAAATCATCATCTTCGTCGCTCACGCCATTATCGCCGTGTGGTGTTGGCGACTGTTTGGAAGGTGCCGGTGCCGGTGCTTTGTCTACGATTCCTCTCTGCTCTGCATATGTAATAATCCCAGTTGTAATCAACTTGGTTAGCGTCTCATCAAGTTTCTCGACCTTGGAGAGTATGCGGGAAATATCGTGCTCTATTGCTAATGTAGGGTACTCAAGCAGTCTGTGCCGCAGAGCAATGTCGAAAAGCAGAGAGAAAAATTTATCTCTGTGCTCTTCGGACATGCTGTCAATGAACGCAGAACAGTAAGAAGGAACGTTTATTGTAATTTTAGACATTAAGCTTGCTTAGTTGTAACTCAGTCCCACGTAAGTCGGCGAGTTCTACGTTTGGAACTTTCAGAATCTCAACGCCTGGGAAATGCTGACGGAGACAGTCGTCCAATGACATAGTGTCAATGTTAGGCGTGAAAGGACGACCACCACAAATGATGAAATCTAGCATGTGCTTCGAAACGGAAGCAAGAGTTAGCCGCTGGTCTAAAATGTTACTAAGCTCTCGCGCAAATTCTTGTCTTGTCCTGTTTATCGTAGAGACAAGTTCCTTCGGCGGATTGTTGAGTATATGGTCAACCTCATTCATCTGAATATCAAAGTGATTACGGCTTATGGCTAGCTGCAACTTAGATGCAAAACTATTTCCGGCGAAGCTTGCGCTGAAGCTGCTCTCAACGTCTGGCTTCCCATATTTACAAATCACGATGTCTGCTGTCGTCTTGCCAATGTTTATAAATACACTGCTCGGCGAGGCCTTCAATTTTTCTATGTATTCTGCCTCAAGTAAAACGCGGCCAATGAGCGATTCAACAGTTACTTTGATGTCCGTCTTTTTCAGCTTTACGGAAATCTCGCGATTTGCAAGTGGAAAAACGAACTTATATTCGCCTTCTAATTTGCTCTTGAGTTTACTGACAAGCGCTTCGTCATAAAACTCCCTGACAGGCAGGGAAGTCCCAATAACGACATTGGCCTCCTTTAGTTTAGGCTCTTTCAATGCTAGAACCTTCGCTATGTTGAAAAGAACATTGTATTGGTAAGCGTTTGCCGTGCACTTTTTCATTTGGAAGTCCAATCTGAGTGTATCGCCTGGATGATGACCAACTCCCTCTCCCCGGAGCAGCCTGCACATAGGCGTGCCTGACTTCATTATTTTCAAATCGCAGTACTTATCTTCAACTTCGCTCAGTTTCATGTTAAAGTCTGAAATCTCAACCAGTGTGGAGTCTTCAATTAACACCTCGTTCGAGTTTACAATGCTAGCCCTGGACATAGAGCCACCTATATCCATCGCGATTTTGTATATTACCTTTTCAGCTGTAGCCATTTATTTTACCTCCATTGTGAGTTGTAATTTATTGTAATCCTTCGTTTCTACCGTTACTATTTCATTGTTTGGGCGGACAATAACTAATACGCCCTCTATAAGATCTAACAAACCGTGAACACCGTCTCTATTAATAACGTAGTCGCCATAGCAAAAATACAAGTCCTCAGAATTAAGACCACTATATTGCCTTACCGACGAGTAGGTTACGCGACGCAGCTTGTCCTGTCTCACCACCATTGCATCCTTTGTGCAGAGACAGATGTTCGTAAACGTAAACACACCAAATTCGCTCATGTAAACACACGACTTACGTTCAGGGATGATATGTTCCGAGGGGACTGCCGGCCCAATTACGGGCAAATCCCTTAAGTTGCATAAAAAGCGGTTGTCGCGGTAACATTTGAATCCCTTGCAATATTTCACTACAACATCGTGTTGAGGCAAATAATCGCCGTCATATATCATGACGCCGTCTTCGTTATAAACCTCAGAACCGATGCGTACGCTCAGTCGTAGAATAACCGGGGTGTTCGGAACATTCGAAAGAACCATTTCCGTTTCCGAAACTGGTTTCGGCCCATCGGTTAATGAGAACTCGAACAGACCCCCCGTTTTTGTTTTAGCTCTCAATGGCGTGAAACGCATCATCGATCTCTCCCTTATACGTTACTAGTTTACCTAAAGCGGATACCGTTTTAGGCACAAGTTTAAGCTCAAGGTTTTCTTTCCGATAATGCTGCAAATCATAAAGCCCTAAGAACTCCCCTTGCACGAATGAATGCATTCTTGAAACCAATCTCACATTATCATTTATTTCTATTTCAGGAACATACGTCGCGTGCTGTGGAGTCCTTCCCCGGTTTTCGCGAAGCGGCGTAATTATTCCTCTTTGCTTTTGAATATCTTCGAGTTTTGCATGTACGGCGTCAAGGTATATACCTAAACTCACTTTACGAACCTCCAATCAAATGTTTTTTGGGATATCTGCCCGGCATTAAACAATCTTTCAAGATTGTCGCGGCCGACTGTACTAGCTTGCAGTACACGGTAAACCTCACTCAGGGATAGTCCTAAAATTTTACGGCGTAGCTCCTCACTTACTTCTATGAACTGCACCCACGGAATCATACCCGCCTTATAGCAGTCTGGACAGCCTTCATCTCCACATTTAGGGCAGATGCGTGGCAGAAGCGTTTGGTGAGTTATTGTGTTGATCGTGAATAACACCCGCTCAATACTCAGACCCGTTAAGTCCATGAGACGAGAAGGTACTTCCGCCGGTGAATTAGCGTGTAGCGTTGAGTAAACTGGCTTGCCATGATTACTACTCGCCAGAGTTGCTTTAGCAATGGCTTCCTCTCGCATCTCCCCAATATAAATAATATCAGGATTGTTCCGAACTATTGAGTCCACGACGTCTGTTAGCTCCTCCACATCACTTACTTCTATGTGTTCAATGAAATCAGTTAATATTTCTACGGGCATCTCTATTGAAACAATCTTTGAGCGTACCGTATTGTAGATGAGCGTTAGAAGCGCTATGACTGTGGTATTTTTCCCACTCATGGTTTCACCAGCTACGATATTCAATCCACCACGTCGAGTAAGAAGTGATCTCCCTGCAAAATCAATAAACTCCTTCGGAAGATTCAACTTATCAAGAGCAATGTGCTGCATGGTCGTTGGGTGGATTCTGATACTTAGCATGTTCCCCCAGTAGTTGTAGTTATTTGTCACACGCGCCATGTGTTCATCCTCAAGCTTAATCCCTGAAAGTACAACTTTCCGGGTACCAGCGGACGGCTGCGCTGTTTTGGCCTTCGTCTGGATGAGGTTAATAATATCCTTAAAGCTCTTACCGTCGATTATCTGCGATAACCTTGAATCGACCAGTCGCTTATTGATGTTGTAGTAAACCTCAATTACCCCTCGTTTATCTGTTATGGTAATATCCTGCGCACCGAGTCTTATAGATTCGTCAACTATCAAATCAAAGGCATCTTTCGCCGGTATGCTTGAAACGAAATCTGGTACACCATACATCGAGCGGAATACTTCTATGTATAGATGTAGTGGCAACCTCAGTACCTTAACAGCGTATGACGAGTAGGGCGGGGGCTTGACCGGACTTGTTTTACTCCGATTGTGTAACCCGACCAAAACAAGTTTATTTTCCGTATTGGCAATATGAATGGGGATAAACCCCGTCCCTCTGTATCGCGTTTTTATTTCCTCATTGATAAGAATATTAATATAGGGCAAAGCAAAGTCTGTCCCATATATATCTTTGACGACAGCGGACAGAACAACGGGGTTTATCATTTCGAGTGTGTGCAGTAGATACAGCTCTGGGTCCACAAATTCTTCAGCGTTTGACAGTACTATATCAGTCAATACACGTAACCGTGATAAGCTGTGGGAGTCTAGTAAACCAACGAGCCTATCTACAACTTTCATATATATCCAACTCCTCGGTGTATATTCTTATAACTTCCGGGATATAAGCTGGATTAAGGCCCGCAAACGTAGCAGATTGTATTTCTTTGAGATTTGGTATTGTATGGTAGACGACGTGTGCCAAATCTGTACTAAGTGCCTCAACGACGCGTATCGGATCGAGCGCAGGGTCAATGTTGACCAAATGCACGACAGAGCGTTCTGGCTCTATCTGCGATAATACGTTGTTTACGATTTCGAAATGTTCACGTTTATGCCTGAAACATATGAATATATCGTGTATTTCCGCTCCAATACCGTTCATTACACGGGTTGTAACACTTTCGTCGGCCAGAATGATTATCTTATTGTAGAAAACAGTCGCCATCGTCAAGAACTCGTGGAACTCTTCTGTCTTCAGGCTGCTTATATCTCCGTGTAAGCAGGAAAGTGTCATCCTATCCATTTTCACCATTTGCTCTTTTAAGTCCCCAGTCTGCGTATAGCGGGAGAGTTTATTCTCACTTGTCAGGTCAATAATCAGTTTATTTCCCTTCAGCTGGGTCGCGTAAATCAGACCGGAAACTGTAATTCCAGAATCCGAAGCGCCTGTGAACAAACTTAATGAATTGTGCAGCTCGCTACTTGATACAAGTACCGGACGAACACGCTGCTGTAAAAGGGTATTTACTAGCTCACCCTGTTCAGTGATTACCTGGTCGTCCACTCTTATAATCTCGAATACTGTCTGGAGCAATCGGCGCATCGAAGAATCAACCATATGTATAGACACTATTTTTTGGTCAATAGCCTTAAGTACCGCTTCAACAGAATCAAGGATATCACTTACATCGATGTTTACATAAGAATTGATTATCCTATTTGTATATGTGGGTGTGGTTAAAGAATTTTCTGAGATTTTGATTTTAAGGGATGCTGGTAAATCAGTTGTAAATTTGATTATTTTATGTACAGCATCGATTATTCCTAGTATCTCGGTCGCCAACTTTGTTCTATCGTTTATCAAGCGGTTTATTCCAGATATTTTGTCATTATAATAATCGTCCAGTTTGAACCCATAAACCACGTCCTGATAATCGTGGATATTTCTATCCATCTGCTCCTCAACGGTTGTCATAACCACGTTGACGAGACTTACCACTTCCTTTGTCAACATGTCATTTGAAAACTTCTTCGCATCTGTGAACGCGTTGACATGCTTTACAATTATTTGAGCCCTATCCTTTAAGGAAATTTTCGGATTATGTACTATGTCAACCAAGTCTTTATAGATTATTTCCATAGTATTTAAGGCATCCATATAAGAGGCACTTTTCCTAGTAAGCTCCGCGTGGATAGACTCTATATTGAGGTTCTTTGTTACTTTTTCAACATCTTCCGGGTGTAACGAGAATGTTTTGAATCTATCAGCAAGAGACGACGTGTCTTTGATGTCAAGCTTTTCAGTTTCAGCTTCACGGTAGAGAGGCTCTGACATATAGTTTGATATCACGCCTTTATATGGGTCAACAATCCCCGATTGTGCTTTAAAGTCGTTCTGTTCAGCGATTACGGGGTTGTTTATTCCCTCAGACTGTTCGTCTATAACCGTGTCATCTGACGAAGAATAATACTCTTCATCTGTACTAACTTGAGAGTCCTGTGGCCCAACTTCCTCATCCATGATAAAATCGTCAAGTAAGCCGGCCTGTTCAGGCGATTCTGTTCCGTAGTATTTGTCAAGCTGGGCATCAAGAACGTTCTCGTCAACAGAATCCGCATTGCGGAGATACGCATTGTTTTCATCAAGAGAGTTGAGTTTAGTATCCAACGCCTTATCAATCTCGTCAGGGGTGAATTTCTGTACACGTATTAATGTGACGTTTGTCAGGTCTTTGAAACCCAGCGGAATTTTACTTATGTCTTCTCCCTTTCCTAAGAAGAATAATATATTCAAATCAGGATGGCTGTTTTCGAGTGCAGAAATAAAATTTTTCTGTACCTTTCCAATACTCCCAAATACAGTCCTATCAATCAAGACTGTGTCTATCTGAGAAGTATCCGGAGCCATAAGCAACAATCCGGTTAGCTTTTTAACATCTGAGCGGGCTTTTGTTGCCGCTCTTTCATTCTTATCCTTAATTGTATTGATATAGGCTTTTTGAATTTTACTTCCTACAGCTGCTATCACTTATAATTCCCTCCATATGAAAATGTATTTGATAAATGGTATCGATGCTAGGACGGCTAACCGCGCTCGACCCATGTTAGGCAGGAGAATCGGCAGAACGTAATTGTACTGAATAGCTGTCCAGCGTATGTATAGAATTGCCAATGGTATTAACCCGAAAAGTGGTATCCCAATCCACGGAATCAAAGTGACTATTTTGTCAAAGAATGTGAGCGAACCACCATACTCATCCGTTAGGCTGTGTATCTCTGCAAGCATCTCATAAATATACAAAGAACCGAAAGGGAAAAAAACTAGATAGGGGTATTCGATACCATACTTCTGCGCGACCTTAAAGAGTACCAGTTTCATTGATACATCTCCTTTACATGGAACGTGCGTAAGCGGAAATGATACGTCATCGTAGACAAATCTACAGTATAACCACGATTGTCTGGATATAAGGGGTCTAAGACGTAAACAGTATCACCATCAAAGCCGTACCCATATAGGTAGCGTATTTCACCATTGTTGGCTCTAACCTTGAAAAGCGTTGACTTTCCATTGAGTTCATTAACAGACGACAAGGGCTTGCTGCCATATACTTTGTAAATCCTGTGGATTAAGCCTTCGTTGTCCTTTACATAGTTTGTCCACGGTAGCTCAAGATCCAACCCTGTGTCTTCTGTGGCAACCTCTTGCGTCAAATCATACTGGGCCACTTCATACATGTTATTTGACGCGTCAATTTTAGCACCGCGTCCCCTGTCAAGGAGAAGGTGACAATAGCCGCGCTGCTCCAGATCACCAGAAGGTATTACTGTAACTGCCAGCTTACTGAACGGCGCCACTGAATCAATTCTCCCATGTATCCTTATCACACCGGTCATGGAGAGTGCAGGGTAGGTCAACTCACAAAGCGGGGTGTATGGTACTTCGAATGAGTTTAGCGGGGTATCTACGACGTACCTGTCGAAGCGGAGCCGTGGAATAACGAACTTTAACTCCTCTATTGGAGGTTTAAAAAGCGACAGTATTATGCATACAAAGGCGGTGAGTATCATAAATTGTTTCATTTGATATCCACCACCTTATCCTCCAGAATAAACCTGTAGGTATCGCCGATAAGCCCATAGCTTTTTACTTCACCACTATGACATTCAATTCTCCCATCAAGAAGGCTGATGTTTATGAGGTTTTGACCTGAAGTATATATAAGCTGGTTGCTGTGAAGTAGAAATATCCCATCAGTTTTATCTGGAATTTTCCCTTTATTCCCTTGTTCACTCATATAGTATCCGGAATCCTCAACGAAATAATAAATCTTCGAAAGGCCGGCAGCGAAATGAGAAACACTGTCTAAACCTAAGCTCGTTGAAAGGTTAGCGGAGCGCGTATCAATTTTAATAATAACTTGATCCTCAGTCATATAGTAAAGGTAGACTCCTACTTTGCTAAGTTCCGTGCCTTGTAACGGAGGGTTGCGTAGCCCCTCAAACAGCTCTCCATTGTAGAAGATGTTTCCATCCGAGACGCTGTACGTACCCGTAGCGTCAACAACCGTATAGTTGTCTGTGTTGACGGACCGGTAAACTTCCGGCGCAGTGTCTACTGGAGCATCCTCAGGTTGTACCGCTGATCGGCAGCTACTCAACGTGAACAACCCAAACACTATTATCATTGTTTTCGTTATCTTTATAAGCAATCACATCACCAGCCTTCTTACCAATAATTGATTCCGCTACACGCGAATCCGAAGCCAAAAGGCCCGATGCCGCATCTCCAATAGACGGCGGTACAATTTGAAATTCGTAACTATCCGAGTTAATAGTGAGTTGCACCTTCGAGCCTAGCGCAATGAAGCCGGTGGGCTTATACTTGTTCAATAACTCATCGAAATCTCGTAATTCACTTAGAAGCTTTTCGCGTTCAACCAATTGATTGTTCAAGCCGTTGAGCCTCTGGTAGCATAGGTGGTAGTCGCTGTTCTCCCTTAAATCACCATCAGCCGCCGCGAAGTCCAGATTCTGTTGAGCATCCGGAATATCCTTGTTTTTAAGTGTGTCAATCATTTCGAGTGTAAAGTTTAATTTGTCTTTTATGCTAATTTCCAAAGGCCTATCCTCCCAATATATCTATCACTTTAAATTGATTATCTAACACTTCTATTGACCACCATTCGTAGTTGTCGTCACCGACCTTAATGGGTGTATCGCCCATAAGAGTAGTCTTTGTAAAGATTGTACTTTTCTTGACACGAATCGTATCTCCCGAAGTATTAATCATGTTCCAAATGATTTTCCTGTGAACCGGGTTACCAATCTCTATACGCTTAACACGCAACTGCCGAACCATTTTTGCCACCAGTTCCTGTGAAGCGTACTTCTTGAAACGAGTAATATTCTTCCGCAGGTAGAACTCAGTGTAGGCATCGTCAACCTCATCAAGAAACAGCAATAGGGCGCTTTCACTAAATTTACTATTTCTCTTCTTGACCTCTTTATTGATTGACTTTGCCAGAGCGTTATCTGCCGTATCTACTTTTCCGCTCCTTCTCTTTGACGAGAGCAAAACAATACTAAGTGTAGCAACAACTAAGATAGCGACAGTCCCAACCAATGCGTAAATTACCATCATACTCATGAGTAGTATACAACCCCCTTTGGAGTCTCAATGCACATTGTATGCCCTAATCTTTTCATTTCATTATACATGGACATTGGGCAGGACTTCGGCGGGGTATACTCAACTTTTATGTCGTTGTAAACATCAATACCATCGGTCGCGTTACCTGTATCTATGTCTTTAAATAAGTGAGATGGACGCTTGCATATTTGAAGAATATCAAGTTTAGTGTTAATAAAACCAACACCTACTTGATCGGGCTCTACCTTATATTTTGGTCTTATTGACGTTCCAGCCCAGTAATTGGCGAGCTGCAAGTCGCTACCTATAGAAGAGTACTGTCCACCGTGAGCATTTATGAAAATACAACCTACACGGCTTAAGAGAATTGCCATGTATATTGTTGGATATATCAACACCTTTTGATATGCCGCGATAACGTCGTTCTCGGAGAAGTTTCCGCGTAGACTCAAAATAGCGTCCATGTCCCCAATATCAGCAATATTGCTCAAAGAGTCATACCCTTCATATATTTTTACCCTTCCGGATGGGGAGGGTTTATAAATTATCATCTATACACACCTCCGCCAAGTTGGTAAACCATGTCTCCCCATTTCGATTTAGTTTCAAGTCATATTTATCAGTTTCCCAATCATCTATATCTGCATAGCTTGAAAAGGCCTGGGTGATTGCATACAACGAATCCGCATGCTCCTTTTTTACCGTTTTAACGATATAGCAAGGAGTGTTATCACTGCGGTTTATAGTAATGAATCTAAACACAGGGTTATAGAATACTATGTCGATATTTCCTTTTCGTTTATCGAAATAGGCGCCAATAATTTTAAATACTTTCATATCACGAATTTTAGCGCTATTGAAGTCCTTTATTAGGTTGACCTCTAACACTTCCATCGTATTCCGATCAATAAGCTCCATAAAGCCATCATGATAAATAAGCCATGCTTTGCTGTTGTCATAGCTAATTATTTCGCCAACCAAGGAGGTTAAGGTTGCGCTATGACCTGTAATCAGATTGCTCCCATATTTCCCATCAATTACAGTTGCATTCGTGTAGAATAGAGGCATCGTTATACGATTACCAGCGAAGTCGATTATTAATTTATCAGGATGTTGCTCTATGATCGATTCCCCTAACAGTGACCTAATAACTATCCCCATCTACAGCACCTCCACATCGTATCTATACTTTGACACTGGTAGGAAAGACGCTAGCTGCTCCGGTCTGAACGATGGGCTGTAAGATTTATCTTTCTTTGCGAATATCTTAAACACCGCATCGAACAGTTCCGAAGATGGAATTATTATGATGGCGTCAGCAATATCCTGTATAAGTGTCGCGTATAAGAAGTAAAAATCGGGTATATCACTATCAATAGCAATATCCTCGAACCCCCGGTTGAGACTAACCAGAAATGACTCCTTAACAAAAACAGCATCTTCACTGTTGCTGTGTATAAACGCAACCCTATCCGGAGGAACACCTTTGATCTGAAGCGCTTCAAGAATCTTGGATATCCGAGCGTTTAGTGAAATAGGTTCTCTGTCCGCTGACAATAAAAATACGTTTTTCACATTCTTGACCTCCTCTCCCTATACTCTTTTTCTTGACTCGTCTGTATACGCAAATAGAGCGTCTATGTAGGCTTCATAAAGTGGCAGTAAGTCTTTATTACATGGAGGATTACGTGGTATTTGATCTACGCCGCTTGCTTTGATGTAGGCCTCCCGTGCCGAATCATACGTTTCCTTTGCCCTGAAGAACGGCTTAATTTTTGGGAGGTGCTTACGGTACTCGTGCAGAGTTTCCTCTTCGTGCGGCTCAAGATGTGTTTTACTTGCCAAGTCAATAATTTTCGTAATCAATTCTTCTACTGTCATGATAATTCCCCTTTATAACTCTTTAATGTATAAGGCCTTGTTAAGCCTTTCAGGTAAAAACCCCGTGATTTCGAGAGTTTTTATTAATTGTACATCAGGTTTAGCGGATTTAGTATTGATTATTAAACTTTTGTAAGCATTGAAAATACAGATGCTACTTAAGTTCCGCAGTAGCCTGATTGCTGCACCGTTCTGTAACTGTTCTCTACGAACGCTCAAGAATATAATTTGTCTTTCCATCTCGTTCTCTTCAGATTGTTTCGTTATAACCATCGAGGTTAAAATCATTGTCCTAACGTTATACTCAACCATCACATCTCTCGTAGTTATGTGATGGATTAAGTCTTTTGTCTGAAAGTCACTCGGAAAACTTATTCCCTTTTCAATCAAGTAAATGATATGGCTAAGATTTATCGGTTCGTTAATATCTAAGGCTTTTGTTTTAAACATAACGTACGCCTCCAATCTGAAACAATGGCAAGAAGCAAGCAGAGTGCAGATAGAAGCTTCAACGTTGTGCCTGGAATAAACAATGTTGAAATCGCAGCGTTAGTCAAATTCGTTTTAGTATCCGGACTGTAAATAAAAATTGGTTCGCTCTTTGAGGTAGAATCGGACGAAATAAGTAGTGCTTTGTCGATTTGAAGCATAACTTCATCTGGAATCGAAATATTATTTGCTATAGCATAATCGGCCATCGCTTCTTTCGTACCTACGAGAGCGAGATCATCTAACTTACGTACCCCCGCGTAGGAAGTTACTAAATCCGAAATAACGAAATTTAAGATTAAAAGAGCTATACACACTCCTAGTGAAACCCCGGTATTCAGCCTAGTTGACCGTAGGATGAGAGTTGTCGAAACTATCAATCCTGCCAAACACACAGTAAATCTGAGCTGTGTTTGGGCGTATGCGCCTTTGATTTCTTCCTGTGTCGTTTTCTCAACTAAAGATGTAGCTCCTGCCAGAGTACTAATATCCTGAATAGCACCATTAGTACTCACCACGGTTTTCTCTTCCCGCACGGGTTCTTGGTAAAGATAGACTGTTTTGAAACTGTTAGAAATTGAACTGTGTTTTACTTGCAAATAAATTAACATCACGAGTGTTGCTAAACACAAGGCCACAAGTGCTGCCCTATATTTGCCCATTAATGTCTCGCCCCTTTCAACCTATAACGTAACAGTGTTCCAAATATACAAACAAAGACAATGGCCCAAAGGATTAGTATAATTATGAAAATGATTTTCTCTGCAAGTAGCTCTGTGTTACTGCGCTGCTCCATAGCGTACGCTTCTTGGTGAATTATATCCCCAGTGCTGCTCTCTATTACTATTTGAGTGCGTTTTCCATTAATCGTAATAGTTTTAATATTCCATCATCTTCGTCTTCATAAGAGGTTACCTGGTTGGCATCCACATTTGAGAATACAAAAAAAACCGACGCAACAGTTGTCGCCATTGCGAGGAAGATCAATAGTAGAAGTGGTCTATTCTTCATTATAAAGACCATTCCTTTCCGCGAAAAGCATCAAAAGAAAGGAAACTTGAAGCCAATCGCAAACAATAATCAAGTAAAGTTATATGCTTTTCCGCATATGTCGGTGTAGCTGGACAGCAGATAAAAAGCCGCATGGTATGAGTAGTCCAGCTTTTCGTTTTCGCGCTCCGTGAGCCCCTGTAATGTGGCGTACCTTTTTGCCTGTGACAAAGTGTTATCCTCCTTAATATTCTTCTTCCGGCTCGTAATAATGGGAAAAGCTATCGCTTTGAATACAATCAACGCCGTATTTCTTATCAAGCTCGTCCATATGCACCCTGATAAATTCCAATTCATCCTCGCCGGGATGATCGCTCTCGCCAGTGCCCACGCTGAAGCTGCGGACGCTGACAGAAATATCCGTGTCACCGTCAAGGGTTTCCGTATAAGTCTGAAATCCGGCCGTATCTTCAATACCGTATTTGTCGGGAATACCGGCAGCGTAATACTCCAAATATTCATAACCGGCGTTAAGCTGCACGATGGAGAATGTAAGGCTTCGGTTTTCCAAATTCAAGCTGTCCATGGTTGTAGCGTTATCATCCTGTTCCAGCAGTCTTAATGCCTGTTCGCAGTTTTTCGGCATGGTTTCGGGTTCACTGAATACCGCGTTTGCCACAGTATGAATAAAGCCGTAACCCAACTTATCATAATTAACCTCATTGACTTGGCAATCCGCTTTGAATGCCGCAAAGCCCGCCGATCCTGTTTCGCCGCCATAGCCCATATTGCGTTCCATGATTTCATTGGCGACTAGTACCGCAAGAGTATCCCTGTCGGTGGTGGCGGCGATAAACCTCATGCTGGCGTATTCTTTCCATTCGTTGCAGGAGGACAGGATAAATATTTCCCTGTTGAGCAAAGCGGGGTTTTCTTCCAAAGCCCGGGCAATTTCCTTTACCCTGTCCATAATAGGGTACAGCTTTTCCTTAACAAACTGGCAGTGCTCCGCGCCGTAGTGGAAAAGGCCGACCTCACTGATGGTCGGCATACGGTTATCGTCGGGGCATACCACAATAACATTTCGCACGGGGTCATATTCCGCGCCGGGAAACCCTATCCGTGTAAGCTCTATCTTCAAGAGCCGCTGTATGAGTTCGGACATTGCCATATTCATATTTTCCTTTCATCGATTATTTACTAAACTTTTTTATACTATTCTCTTTAGTATTACTAAAACGGTCCCGAAGATTGCTATTGAAAGTATTGCTAATACCCATAAAAGTATCTTTAGGTTTTTCCCAACTCGTAAGAGCTTGCTTACATCGGTACCGCCTCCGTATAGCGCAGTAAGGCGTAACTTGCGGTCCTCAGACGTTTCAACGTCTTCTTCGAGTCGTAAGTGCTTATCAATAAGCGAATACACTAAATTCTCGACATCCCATTCGTTGAAGTTATCAGAATTAACGACCTTAAATGTATTTCTTGCTGTATCGAATGCAATTATTGCGTGAATGTCCCTGGAATCAAGCAGTCTGTAGAAAATGTTACAGTTCAAAAAATCCTCAGTCGGAAACAAACGTATTGCTTCGTCCTGTGTCAGAGTTTTAAAACTACTCATCAGATATTTGCCTCCTTTACAAATTCGACAAACAACTCAACATCTTTGTCTCCGCTAAACTCCATCGTCAAGTACTCTTCTAAGACATCATAGTTATGAGTCCCTTCAAATACTTTCGCAAGTTCGTTTTTATACAAGATATACAGGTCCCGCCTGGTTCTTGTAGCCGCGACGTAAGCAAGATTAAATTCATCGCGTAGCTGGTTGGCGGCTTCTAAATAATATTTTCCTGCAATTAACTGTTCTATCCGCGGCCGTGACGGCATTATCTCTTCCTCAGCGTCAATAATGCAGACGACATCAGCTTCAAGCCCTTTAGCAGCGTGTATAGTGAAAAGACTGAGACTACCTCCTATGCTCTCGGACTCCTTAATGAATTTTGCTTTATCAGCCTCTTGATTCCATATCTCAGGCAAAGTGAGCGTGGAAATACCCACATATTTTGCAATAGCAATTTGACCGTCTAAACTCCAATCAAGAAGTTGATTATACTTTCCATAAAATGCTCTGAAGTAAAAGTCCCGCATTAGTTCAATGAATACAAGAAAGCTGTCGGAGTATAACCTGTCCTTCGCTGACCTGCACACGTTCATAAACTTGTTCGTGTATGAATCAGTGTACTCGAACCTTATATCATAGAAAGGTACAGTCTTCATCTTTACTACAGGCGTGAATAGTTTATTTTCCTCGTAAAACTCAGGAACAAATTTCTTCAGTATTCCGAGCTTACTGGCATCCGTCGGGTCAAGCAAAAGCGACACCAACGCTGAAAAGTCTTTGATACCTCGAATCTTTGTAATCGGTACAAAGGAGTTCGTAATAAAAGGGAGCCGCTCCGTGTACAGTTTGTGTATAAGCGATATAGCGCTGTTATTGTTACGGAATAAGAACATATACTGATTCTGAAGTTTACCTAACTCATCTAATTTCGAGTACTCTTCACGCAAATCCGTGATAACCTTATCTACTACGGCGACGCGGTCTGTAGTGACCTTGAAGCTGCCTTCTTTGTCCGGTAAACCTATGAGCTCAGCATCATCTACTAAATGGGCGCCTTTAATGATATTATTGGCAAACGCGGATATAGTAGACGGATTTCTAAACGATTGAGTCATGTGAAACTTGTCGCAATGAGGATACACTCTGTCAAAAAGTGAGAGTATGCCTCTATGCGCACCATTGAATGAGTAAATCTGTTGCCGGATGTCCCCGCATACAATTACTTTACTCGCAATTTGCTTGGCTATTTCAAGTTTCATTAGGCTGTAGTCCTGCGATTCATCCACGATAAGAATCTCGTTCTTGCGGCGTAATTCCTCACCAATAGAAGGTTTTGTTAGAATAATCGCCAAGGCGTACATCCCAAGATTACCTAAGTCAATAGAATTTGAGTAAATGCTTGTCTGGTATTGGTAAACACGAACATCCTTGATTACCTCCAGCGAAAAGCCTGTCTTCTGGAACTTATGGAGATTTGAGATTGTCGTTTCGTCAAATATCATCGAAGAGTCAAGGAATCTTACAAGCTCTGCAACATACTTGGCCTGCCATGGGCTATGTGGTACGTTTAAGTCGGTCAAAACTTCTGATATTCGAATATTGTGCTCACTCGTGTCAATGGCATCAATTATCGTTGGCTGCTCCTCGAACCCCAAAACCTCATAGTGATTCATTATAATCTCTCTGCAGTAGGCATCCATTGTGATAAACTTCGGCTTAAGCGGCGATTTCAATGCGTGGGCTAACTCAACATATTTCCGCTCTATATTCTTAGTTGCTTCACGTGTGAACGATGTACACAAAATATTATCAACTGACTTACCGCCTGCGTGAATTAAATGATATAGCAGAGCGACAACCGTACTTGTTTTGCCGGCACCTGCACATGCCGTTATCCTTGCTGATTCGGTATAATTGTTGATAATAATGTCCCGCTGCTCTGAGGTGAACGTAACTCCGAGCGCTTGTTCCATATCTTCTAACATACTTCATCCTCCCCACATCGCTTTGCTTCGTAAGCTCTACCGCCCATCGTACGCTGAGTCACTGTAGGAAGCCCCAGCAGTGGTAGTTGCTTGTGCGGATGAGAAACCAATCGACTTCAGCCAGGTTGAGGTGTCCTCCAAAGAACTGAAGCGTAATCTTCTTTCATTTTCCTCGTACCAACCTTGTGGAAATACTACTTTTAAAGTGTCCATTTATTAATCCTCCTTAAATTTTACTACGCGTTCAACACAACATTCAACAATTTGCTCCTGCGGGGCATCTGACGTCTGTATCGCTTGCCTTGCCCCCGAAGCTGTCTCAAAGTAGAGTAGCTCAGTATCGTTATGTAAATACAGCGCTTCCTCTGTAACACCGAGCGGATAGTACTTTACTACATACTTTATGTTCTTTGCCAAACCAGCCATATATGTCTTAACTTCATCCATGTATTTAGCATTTTCGGCGGGATTATCCATAAGGATATTTAGGAACTTTTCTTCGTTGTCGTATGCGTCTATAATGCCTCTGGTCATTACGCGATTTCGAATACCAGACACCCACTGCCCATAGCGATAGTCACACTCTCCCTCATATACTTTATGAACATCTGGATCAAACCCCTCGCCGGGGCAGTGTGTAGGCAAACCACCTTCATATTGTCCACAGATTTCGCACACGCTCAGATTGCATAAGCTACATACACCGCAAGTGTCTTTACATCCATTTGACCATACATGCTCAACTGCATCCGTAAAACTACGCATTCACTAATTCCTCCTCTAATTGTAAAATAGAGTTAAGGCTTACAGTTTGCTTTCTCTTTACAATACACTGGTTAACGCGCCGCTTCAGAATCGGCGCCCAATTCTCGTCCCTCTGTAAGTTCTTGCAACCGAATTCAACAGGAAGAATGGCATGACTTTTGAAGAGGGTATCCAACTCAATTTCTTGTTGGAGCTCCGACACGAATACCGAGTCAGTTTTGGCGTTGTATACAAGCGCGGTGGTTAGAATGTCATTATTGAAATAGTAATTCATTTTATCTGATCCCGTTATAATCCTTTTGAACTTATGAAAGTCTGGAACGTTTTTTGTGGAGTATAGGGATGTTGCCACATACTTACCAAACTCTGAAGTGCAATGCTCCAAGCTGAACTTTATTTCAGGGCGCACAATGTTGGCAACTAAAACAAGTGGAAACAAGTTCGTACCACTGATTCTGTAGATAGTGTCTGTAGACAACTCTTCCAAAAATTTAGGTGCATCGGACAATTCGTTTAACAGATTATGAATCATGGTATAGGGTTGCGTGTTTATCGCTTTGCGGGCACTGTTCTCTTTAATATATGCATCCCTGATTGCGTCCCGAGTATCGACTACCTCATACCCCATGCTTTCAAGTTCAGCAATTACATAAGTTCCCGATTTTACGATTGTTACACAACCGATATCGACTGTATATTGATCAGGGGGAAATTCCGTTAGACAGGATTTTATGTAAGGTAAGCTATCCTCGATAAGGAACTTTGTAAAATTGCTCATATAAATAATTTTCTTTTTCATCTCAACCCTCCTCGTGGGCGCCTTGGTTCGCCAGGCGCCCGGGTATTAGGCCATGCGGTCATTCGTACAACGTGCCTGATCACGCTATATCATCCTTTGTATATTTTTTTCCGCGTGCCCACGTCCCGCCATATCCGAAGGCTTCACCCCATTCTTCGATCAGGAATCCCTTTATAGCATCGAGATACTTCTCGTAATGGTGGCGCATGAGTGCCCTATTGGATCCTGAATCATCCACATCCGTGCGCTCAAGAAGACACCAAGCTGCAGACCATTCATTATCCACGGCAGCTATCTCAAAGAGACCATTTCTCAAGACGACATTCATGTCACGCGCCCTCAATGTATTGATCCTCTGAAATGATGGAAACCTCTTCTCCAGTTTTTTAGTCATGTGCTCTACCATGTTCCGCCAGTTGTCTCGGCTGCCATGTTCGTCATAACCCCAGCCAGTCTCCTTACCATCGTAGTCGTAGGACATGCCCTCGTCGATCAATTCCCGCGCAGTTTTGGGCTTTTCTTCCCA
>Ga0153948_1000625_pt1 | contig 19110 bp, 35 predicted proteins | sample TSNJ032MetaG_FD_104696 | JGI IMG/M metagenome (GOLD analysis project Ga0153948, IMG submission 104696) | Attine ant fungus gardens microbial communities from New Jersey, USA - TSNJ032 MetaG | ecosystem: Host-associated > Fungi > Mycelium > Unclassified | place: USA: New Jersey, Wharton State...
CGGTAGTCTTTCCGTCATTCTCATTATCATGTTATGGATGTATTCCTGCATGTATATCATACTGATTGGAGCATATATAAATTTATACTTCCGTCCGGTTAATAAAGTACTGATCAGAAGATACCGCATGAAAAAAAGGCAAAGGACTATCTGATATCCTGAAAATTTTAGGAAAATTTTAGTGTCAAGGTTTTTTTGCAAAGTTGGCAAAGTTTTAAAATTAAATGCGAAAAGAGTTATTTAAACTCTATCGCATTTATTTTTTTTATCCTAAAAAAATGTAGTAAAAATGCGGTATAGAGCGAAACTCTACCGCATTTTTTTATTTCTTAAAAACAGAGGTCAGGAGGTGAGAACATGAGAAAACCGTACAAAAAAATAAGCTATAAGGACAGGCAAACCATAGAACAAATGTTTGAAAAAGGTGCAACGCCTAAAGAATTAGCCACAGCAACCGGCGTACACATAGCAACCATTTACAGAGAGTTACAAAGAGGCAATGAAAACGGCAAGTACAACGCAGAGATAGCACAGAGAGCAATTTAAAAAAATAATAAGGAAAGAGGTAAAAAACTATGATGAAGGAAGAATTTGAAAAAATAGCAAAAACGGAAGTTACCGATGGGCAATACGAAGCAATCGAAAAACTGTATACGGAATGCAAGTTAGATAAATTTGATTTTGTGAAGAGTATCAGACCACTTATAAAACATTTAAAAGAAATCAATATCAAGCCTCCAAGAATTGTAATAGTTGAAATGCCAGATAACAGCGGACACTATACAACACCTAACGGATGTTGGGAACATCTTATTGATTGTGAAGTTGTTAAGGAGACAACATTTAATATTTCCACAGGCAAGACAACAAAGCCAGTTGTAAAGAAAATTCCTAAAAGTTATCGGTTGGGATATGGAAAAGCAAAGTATGAGGATGTAGGAAAATTATTTAAAGACAATTACTTTGATTTTCAAGTTGAATTTGCATAACGGAGGTTTAGCACATGAAGCGATTTGAAAAAGGTAAACAATACCCTTTACATTTTAAATCTAAAAAGTGGAACGAATTAGCAGGAGCCGTTGAAGTTACCGAAATAGAGTATTTTCAAGAACCGAAAGAAATAAGCGAACAAAACACAGCGGCGGCAATATTCCAAATAGGAAAAGCGTCTATTAGATATGTGGATACAAAATATTACAAAAACAAACATTTTGAAGTTCGGATCGTAGGATATTTTAAAACAGAGCATAACGAAAAAGAAGAATCCTGCCTTTCATTAGATAACAAGTTTTATTTTCCGGTTTTTCTGTATTAAAACGGCGGCACATAACCGCCAGTAAGCGAGTGTAACATGTGAAAGCATAAACAATACTAGTTGCGTATATGTGAGTAGCAGGGTTAACGGAGTATTGGACGCAATACAAAAAAAGCCGTGGTGGTTCAATCCCATCCACTCGTACTTGTAGAAGGTTGGCAACCTATACGAAGAAGGCAGCAGGTCAAAAGCTGTATTTCTGGATACCATGGAAAAATGACGGTGGGCGTACCTAACCAGAAAGTGCGTGGACGGTTAACAGGTTTTTATCAATTTTTTAAGGCGAAAAATTGAAACATGGTATTACACAAGCCGGAAAAATGGTGATATGGATGCATAAACCAAGGGAACCGCCGAAAGGAGAAGGGAGAATTGAAAGAGGAATACAGAGAAATAGATCCGGAATTGCTAAAACTGATAAATGGGAACGCATGGAGTATTGAGAACATGGATGCACATGGAGCAGGTGGGCGTTCCACTACATACATAGGCAGCAGAAAAGAAAAACATACAGTTTACGACTATTACAGAGATAACGCAGGAGCGTTCTGGTATAAAAGCCGTGCAATACTGCCTTCGGGCGAAATCGTAAGCATGGAGCGGTATATATTCGGGCATGAGATAAGAAAAAACACTTATCCACGATACAAAAATAAATAGAAAAATAGCCGATACGTTGGCAGCGTAACGGCTAAGTTGGTGCAAATGCAATAATTCAATCTATAAAAAATTATACCATTTATTGCGTTTGCCGTCAAGCGAAAAAACGGCAATTTCAAGCCGTTTTGGACTTGTTCAAACTATTAACTTTAGGATCCCTAGAGGAAATTTAGAAACGCAAAGGGGTGTAATTTTATCATGGCATATTTTAAGACAACCATAGAGGCAGGGGCAACGATAGAGGTAACAAAAAGTTATACAAAGAGAGTGGGGGTAAAGTCAAAAGGGAATAAAGAGCAGCCAACACCGGAGGAAATGGAAAAGGTAAACCAGATAAACGCAGAGAGGAACCTGCGAATAAAGATAAATGCAAATTTCAAAGTTGATGATCCGTTTATCACATTGACATACAGAAAAGACGAACGCCCAACGCCAGAACAGGCAAAGAAGAACATTAAAAAATTGATAGACGGTTTACGCAAGGAATATAAAAAAGCCGGTGAGGAATTAAAGTATATCAATGTCACGGAGTACAAAAACAAAGCCATACACCATCATTTACTGATAAATTCCGTAGATGGTTTTGATTCTGCAAAAGTGGTTAGAAAATTATGGGGGTTTGGCAGACCAGATTTTAAATATCTGGACAACACCGGACAGTATAAAGATTTGGCGGCGTATCTCATAAAAGAAACATCAAAGACCTTCAAGGAGAACGAAGGGGGGCATATGCAGCGGTACAGTTGCAGCCGCAACTTGATTATGCCAACGCCGAAGGAAGAAATAATAAAAAAGGCTACAAGGTGGATACCGGATCCAAGACCGATAAAAGGTTACTACATAGATCAAGACACGGTATATAACGGCGTGGATCCATTCACCGGCAGGCAATTCCAACGGTACACAATGGTTAAATTATCCGGTAGCAGCGGTTAGGTGATATATGGATAAGTAAAAGCAAAATAAACGGCGTATCTAGTAATTACTGGACGGCAAGCAAATTTTAAGGATGTGGATAACTTGAAAGTAAATATTTACATAAAATACCGGTTCAGAGGCAACCCAAGAGGCGCAGGAGAGGCGGCGGCAATAATAGAATACATTGACAAGACCGGAAAGGCACACATAAGGCAACAACAGATCCGGATCGAGCATGACACCAAAAACGCACTTGCATTAAAAATATGCATAAATACCATGCGGCTACTGCTAAAGCGGTGCGAGGCAATGATCTTTATAGATTGCGAGTATTTAAGGAATGCACACCGGCAGGGATGGGTTACTAAATGGCAGCAGGACGGATGGAAAAAAGCAAATAAGAAACCACCGGCAAACTTAGAGGACTGGAAACAATTTTACATGCTGACACAAATACATAGCGTGCAGTTTGAACCATATAACAGCCGGTACGAAACCGAGTTAAAAAATATATTAGGAGGACAGGTGGAAAAATGAAATACATGGGATCGAAAGCAAAAATAACAAAATATATCGTTCCGATCATACAAAGCCATATAGCAGTAAGCGGCAGCAGCACATACATAGAACCGTTTGCCGGTGGGTGCAATGTAATTGATAAAGTGAAAGCGAAAGACCGGATTGCAGCAGACAAAAACGAATATTTAATAGCACTATTCAGACACCTGCAGGCAGGCGGCGAGTTGCCGGAGGCAGTATCGAAAGAAGAATACAGCAGGGTAAGGGCAAATATAACAGAGTTTCCGGCGTGGTATGTCGGGGCGGTTGGCTTTCTTGCCTCTTATAACGGCAGGTTTTTCGATGGCGGCTATGCCGGTATCGGGAACGAAAAAGGCAGAATAAGGGATTATTACCAAGAAAGCAAGAACAATATTTTAAATCAGCTACAGCAGGGTGGCATATCCGGCATTGATTTCATGCCATGCGATTATAGGGATTTTAAGCCGCAAGGGTGCGTTATTTATTGTGATCCGCCATATGAGGGAACAAAAGAATACGGAAACGCAAAGAAATTTGATTATCCAGAATTTTGGCAGGTAATGAGGGAGTGGAGCCAAGACAATGTTGTTTTCATTTCAGAGTTGCAGGCACCGGACGACTTTATAGTGGTTTGGGAAAAAGAAGTTGATCGCAGCATGAAAGCAAAAGAGCATTTCAGAGCGACAGAAAAACTATTTGTATGGGAGGGGGTAAGATGCAAAAAAGAATTGGCTTGATAGATGTTGACGGTCATAACTTCCCTAATTTACCGCTTATGAAATTATCAGCATACCACAAGGCAGCAGGCGACAAGGTGGAATGGTACGAACCACTATTTCATTACAAGGGCGAACCGTTGGATCGGGTGTATATGTCAAAAGTGTTTACCTTTACACAAGATTATGAATACTACGTAAATGCAAAAGAGATTGTGAAAAGCGGAACCGGTTATTTTTATCCGAACGGAGGTAAACCGCTAAAAGAAGAAATAGAACACATTTATCCTGATTACGAACTTTACAACATTAACAATACGGCATGTGGCTTTTTAACAAGAGGTTGCCCTAGAAATTGTAAATTCTGCATAGTTGGAAGTAAAGAGGGATTGAAAAGCATTAAAGTAGCCGACTTAAAGGAGTTTTGGAAAGGTCAAAAGAAAATAAAGCTATTGGATCCTAACATATTAGCAGCGAAGGAACATGAAGAACTACTAAAACAGTTAGCGGCAGCAGGCGCATGGGTGGACTTTACGCAGGGATTAGATGCGAGATTATTAAATGAGGAAAACATAGGGTTAATAAAAAGCATCAAGTTAAAAATGGTTCATTTCGCATGGGATAACATGAAAGATGAAAACATCATTGTTCCAAAACTAAAGTTATTCAAAGAAAAAACCATGATAGACAAGCGGAAAGCAGCGGTTTACATATTAACAAATTTCAATAGTACATTTTCGGAAGATCTACACAGGGTTTACACAATCAGAGCATTAGGCATGACACCATATGTAATGATTTACGAAAAGCAGACAGCACCGCAAAACGTATTAGACCTGCAAAGGTGGGTAAACAATAAAATCATTTGGTATAGCAATGAAACGGCAACGTTTGAAGATTACAAGAAAACACCAAGAAAGAGAGGTTAGGCAATGGATAAAGCACGTAAAAGCGGCTACACGGTAAAGGAATCAAAAGGCGGCTATAAAATGTCATATTCCGGCGATTTGGAGGAGGCTTTAGAAAAAGCCAAAGTTGATTTAATTAAAAAGCAGAGCGATCCAAATATGCAATATTGGCAATGGCTGAAAGATAAGGCAACAAAAGAAATTGAGGCGAACCAAAGAGCCATAGAGCGGACGAAGGTTTTTATATCAGCAGCAGAAAGGCAGCTAAAGCAGGAGGACAAAAAAGAATGAAAGTAGATATATTCAGCACAAGCGAGAAATACCAAATCATCTATGCGGATCCACCATGGCAGTATTCAGACAAGGGATGTAACGGAGCGTGTGAGGCACATTACACCACAATGAAATTAGATGAAATTTGTAATTTACCCATCGGGGATCTAGCGGACAAGGATTGTATTTTATTCCTATGGGCGACATATCCGATGCTTAAAGAGGCTATGAAGGTTATTGAAAGTTGGGGGTTTAAGTATAAAACAATCGGGTTTCAATGGATAAAGCAGAACAAAAAAGGTAAAGGCTATTATTTCGGTTTAGGACGTTGGACGAGGGGGAACACAGAACCCTGCCTAATCGCAGTAAAAGGAAAGCCTTTTAAATTCAAAGAAAGCAGTTCGGTAAGCCAGATCATAGAATACCCAATAACAAAACATTCAGAGAAACCGCCAGTAACAAGGGATAAAATTATAGAACTCACAAACGAGGGATTAAACAGAATAGAATTGTTTGCAAGGCAGACAGTGGAAGGGTGGGATTGTTGGGGCAATGAGGTTTAGTAAATTAAATGTTAAAAAAATCTATATCATAAGACCGGAAATAGAAATAGAGTACACGAAACGCCCGATATTAGGCAGGCTATACATAATGTGCAACTACTGGAGGTTTATCAAATTTGGGCGGTGCCAGATTCTAAGCGAAACAACGCACTATTTAGCATTTCCGAGGATTTACAGAAAGGCGGATCATGAGTAAGGGAATAGTAACGGAATACAAAAGTATATGTTTCTTTTGTGGCGATCCGGCAGAATGCGAGCATCATTTATTATTCGGGAATGGTACAAGACCATTAGCAGAGAAGGATGGCTTAAAGGTGCCAAGCTGCAATAGATGCCATAACATGGGCGCAATCAGTGAAAGGATACACGATAACCCGATGGCTGAAAAGCTATCTAAAATGTTAGGTCAGGCAATTTTTGAAAAGGAAATAGGCACAAGGGAAGATTTTAGAAGTAGATACGGCAAATCACATTTGTAGGAGGTGGAAACGTGGCATTATTGGAATTAATGAAAACCTTGCAGGAGAAGGCAGAAAGGCAAAGAAAAGAAGAAAACAGTCTTTTAGAGGGCATCGCCCTGTTATCGGATACTAAAACAGCAGAGGCGGCAGCTAAACTATTAGCAGCCGAGAAACACGCTTATTCTTTTGACGGCTATTTGTATCAGCTTACAAAACTGCAATCGGTCATGGCGGCAGGAGTACCGGCAGAAATAGCACTGGAAGGCGTGGATTGCTGCCTAGACGAACAATTAATTATACTTGCCTACAGAAGGGCACAGAATAGGAGGAAACAATGAATAAATGCCATTTTGCAGGAAGATTGACAAGGGATCCAGAAATCCGGTACACACAGGGAGCGCAGCCGGTGGCGGTAGTAAATTACACATTGGCGGTTGACCGGAAATTTAAAAGAGCAGACGAGCCGAAAGCAGACTTTCTAAATTTTGTCGGCTATGGCACAGTTGCCGACTTTGCAGAAAAATACTTGAAGAAAGGCACAAAGCTAATTATTACGGCGAGATGCCAGACCAGAAGTTACACAAACAGAGATGGTCATAAGGTATATGTTACGGAATTTATCATTGAGGATCAGGAATTTGCAGAGAGCAAAAGGGCAGCAGGCGAACCGGAACCGCTGCCAACGGATCAAGATGGATTTCTCAACATACCGGACGGCATAGACGATGAATTGCCGTTCAATTAGGAGGCGTATCATGGAAATAACAGAGGAAAGGTTAACAGAGGTAGAAAAGGCGTTAAGAATTAAGTTATACGCCTGCCAAAAGGATTTTATTTTAAACGGCGTTCATGCCTGCCCAAATGAGCGTTGCACCGGCTACACAACAGCATATTGCATTAAATTACTTTTGACAGAAGGCGAACCCATAAGGGCATGGGATTTCGGAGAAATGGAAAGGTTGGCAGACGGATGGCATGGCACACGCTACACCGATTTTTTCCGCAGTTTTCTTTATGACCATTACGAAATGTTGAAAGAAAAAGGCGTAAAGGTGCGGCAGGTAGAACTAAAGAAACCAAAGGACGGTTACAGACCACAAACAAATTATTTCAATTAAGGAGGATCAGCAAATGCAAACAATTTCAATCATTAGTTTAAAAGGTGGCGTAGCAAAGACCACAACAGCCGTAAACATGGCGTACACGTTGGCAGCAGTACACAACAAGAAAGTTTTAATAGTGGACAACGACAAGCAGGGCAATACGTCAAAAGCCTTCGATCGGTACAATCCAGAGGACAAGGACACCATCGCAAGGGTGATGTTAGAAAGAAACATTAACGTTTCGGAAATTATCAAGAAAACGCCATATGAAAACATTGATTTAGTAACCTCTAACATGGATTTGTTGGAGGCGAACCTTAGAACCATAGTAGACACCGGACGGCAGCAGCAGACACGCTTTAAAAAGGCTTTTGCGGCAGCAGGCGACTATGATTATTGCATTATAGACAATGCGCCCGATGTGAACATGAGCATTATAAACGCCCTTGTAATGTCAAATGACGTAATAGTGCCGGTCATGATGGATCAATACTCTTTTGACGGTCTGGACATTCTTTTAGACCAGATCGCACAGGTGCAGGAAGATTTTAACGAAAACTTGTTTTTTGCCGGATGCCTCATAACGCAGTATCAAAACAACGATGTGAACAATCAGGGCATAGAATACTTATCAAGTCAAAGAGTGCCGTTGTTTAAGCAATGGATCCGCAGGACGGAAAAGAAAGTAAGCGAAAGCACATTTGTAAAAATGCCGGTTGTGGAATATTCCGTAAGGTGTGGAGCGGCGCAGGATTATAAAAAATTCGTACTTGAATATCTGGAGGGCAGGCAATATGCAAAAGATAGCATTTAAAGTAAAGTGCCCTTATGAGATAGGCGACAGGGTACAATTTGAAAAGTGCGGAAATAAAAAGGTTATGGAAGTAACGGACATCATAACCGAAGTAAGCGCAAAAACCGGCAGGATCACATTTATTTTGGAATTGGATGGATGGTACAAATTAAACACCAATTTGCATGATGTGAAAATATCATAACACCGCATATTTATTAGACGAAATACCCAATTTGGGTACATACAAGGAGGCAGGCAGATGGCATTTAATATAAGCAATTTTTTAAACGAGGAAAGCCGCAAAGAAGTAAAAAGCGACTGGAAACCGATCCGGATCAGTGTGCATAAATTAAGACCGGCAGCAGGCAAAGAAAACTTTTACCATATGGACGATCGGGAAGTGGAAGAAACCGCCCGAACAATTGAGTTAATAGGAATGCAGCAGTATCCAGTTGTTAAGCCGTTAGAGGGTGATGAATACGAGGTTATAGCCGGACACAAACGCCGGTTGGCGGTACTTAAATTATTAGACGAGGGAAAGCCGGAATATGAAATGATTCCCTGCAAGGTAGAAGGCGGCACCGACAGCATAAGGAATGAACTAATTCTAATTTTTACAAATTCTACCCAAAGAAACCGGACAGACTACGAGAAAATGCAGGAAATTAAGAGGGTCAAGGAATTATTAACGGAATACCAGAAAAATAATGAATTGACCGGACGAAGGCAGAACATTATAGCAGAGATTTTAGGAACCAGTAAAACCAAGGTGGGAACGCTTGATAATATAGACCACAATTTGATCGAGCCATTCAAAGCCGAGTTTGCAGCAGGCAAGATAAGCACACATACAGCAAATGAAATAGCCGGTTTAGAGGCAGATGCGCAGCAGGCGTTATATGAAACCTATAAGGAAACCGGATCCATAACCGCCAAAGATGCCAAGGACTTAAAAGAAGAAAACACAAAGGGCGAGGAAACACAAATAGAAGGACAAATGGAGATTTCCGACTGTTTACAGGACAGCGAGAGGCAGCAGGAGCCGCAAAAAGAGGCAGAGCCGGAAGAAACTACACCGGAGCCGGAAAAAGGGCAGGAAACGGCGCAGGACGAGCCACAAAAGCCATTCATGAACGAACCGGAAACCACCGTAACATATAATCAGCCGCAGCCGGACAGAACCGACAAGAAAAGTCTTATCATTAACGGCAGGATTAATCCAAACAAAGAATATAACGGCATGGCGGTAAATTATTTCATGGGCGCAATCATCAATTCGGATCTTTTCAATACGGAGTTTTGGGAAGGTTGGAAAGAATGTGTAAATACGCATTACGCAGAGCCAAAAGCCTTATACATTGCAGATTACGCCGGAATAAAGACCACATACACCATACAGACCGCAGAAACGGAAAAATGCGAGGCACTGTTAACGGATCAAGGTTTAGAGGTTTACAGAGTGGCAGCAGGGCAGCAGGCTATTATCGGCTATGAAGATTTAGCAGAATTAATAGACCTCATGATCTATACAAAGGTTATTGAGATTAAAACAATTGATAGCGATCTGAAATTTTGGGCGCACCGGACGGCTAAAGAATTGGCAACGGTCAGCAGCTACTTAACGGAAAGCGAAATTTGTATATTGCAGGATCTCATGATGCGCTGCAAGGAAAGGGCAGAGGGTAATAAATAATGGCAAATGCTATAACCAAGGATTTGTATGTTAGGACATTGACGGAAACGGAATTTATTAAGATTGAAAGCCGAAACGCAAAGGCAATATGGGAACTTATCGGAGGACAGAAAGACTTTATGTTAGGGGATTCGGTTGTTGCTTTTGCTGAAAGACCGATAGAAAGAGGATTATACAAGGTAGAATGGAAACCTAATAAAGCGGTTTATTACGTGGTACAGTCAGTATTGACAGAAGATAGAGCGTTTTGTTATTCGATTTATTAAGGAGGCAGAACATGAAGAAACGACCTTTAATTTTTATCAATATGGAAGATGCACATAGGTATTGCCGGAGCCGGTGCGCAAATGAAGAATGCAGCAAACATATAACAAAAACCTATAAGTATCAAGGAGTATGCCGGTTGTCACTTTTGAAAAATACGCCAGATTGTGAAGGGTTTATCTCTACAAGGGCAAAGAAAGAGGAAGGCAAAAATGTATAGATGGAAAAACGGAACATACGACCATATAAAAGCAGATATCCAAAAGAGCATAAAAATTGACAAGGAAACAGCAGAGATAATAGAAAGCTGCCAAGGGCGCAGCTTTTCAGACAAGATCCGGAACATGGCAGGAGAATACAAGAGAATGAAAAACGATCCGGAAAAGGTAATACAAAGTACGTACTAAGTATTACAAAATTCATGAGGAGGCGAGAGGACATAAAGACAGAGGAAACGGAACGCCTAGAGCGCAATATAAGATCAGCAACCCACAAAATGGGCGTATACGGTTGTTTTGAGGTAACAATAGGAATTAGCGGATCCGAGCGTGTGGACTACATAACATATGATACTAAAGGGATTTGGCGTTGCTATGAAATAAAGGTTTCTAAAGTGGATTTTCACAGCAAGGCGGCGAAAAGTTTTGTAGGTAACTATAATTATTATGTCATGCCGCAAAGCCTCTATGACACCGTAAAAGCGGAAATACCGCATAACATAGGCGTATATATTGGTGGCGAGTGCGTGAAAAAAGCCAAGAAAAAACCGTTAGCAATTGACGAGAATATTTTAAAAGACAGTATGATCCGATCGTTGTTTAGAGATAGTGACAAACTGTATAAAGCCGGTAACGAGCATCTTATAGACCGGCTGAATACGGAGATAAGAAACCTTAAAAACAGGGCATCGGAAACACAAAGAGAATACAACCGGCTATATTTTGCGGTCATGGAGAAATACGGATCCGCAGAGGCAAGGGAATTAAGTAGAGAAGATTAAACCGGCAGCAGGATAAAGCCTGCTGCCTACAATGAATGAAAGGCAGGTATAATATGGCAAGTGGAAAGGCTTGTATATGTGAAAATAAAGATAAAAGTAATTGGGTAGTTATTCACTATAAACATAATCATTCAGCGTTTGAAAGTCCGAAGTATGGAGAGCATCCAAGCAATTATTCAATGGTGCAATGTACTAAGTGCCTTATGACATGGAGTACAAAGGCAAAATACGTTGATGAACTACGAATAAAAGAGAATTAGGAGGCTTATATGAAAAAGAACAATTTAGCTTATATATGTAGTCCGTACCGAGGGAATGTATTACAGAGGATCCGCAATATACGGTATGCAAGAGAAATAACAAAGCACGCAATAATGTTAGGCTATGCACCGGTTACAACACACTTATATCTAACACAGGTATTTAATGACGAAAACCCAAAGGAACGCAGGCAGGGATTAAGAACAAGCAAAGAAATATTAGCAACCTGCGAAACAATCATCATAGGCGCACGCTATGGAATATCTGAAGGTATGGCGGCAGAAATTAAAGCAGCACAGGAACATAATACAATTATTATAATCTAAGGAGGCAGGTATGGTACACGCATTAAAAACAGATTCAAGTTATTTTGAACATTCGGCAGCAGGTTTAAAAGGCTTTGAGGTAAGAAAAAACGATAGACCATATAAAGCAGGTGACTATATAGTGCTTAACGAATGGATAAATGATAATTACACCGGAAGATTCATATTACACCGTATTATTTATATTTTAGAGGATCCGCAATATTGCAAAGAGGGATACATAATTTTAGGTCTAGCACCATGCGCAATCAGAGAAAACAACGATCCGTTTTCAAGAGGCATACAAATACCGGTATATGATAGGGAATTTGAAAGGAGATTGTAAAATGTGCGATACATTAGGCTATAAAAATTTCTGCATGGCATGTAAAGAGAGCATCCAGAGAGAGAAAGACACAATTTGCACTAACAAGGGCAGCAGGCTTTATGGTTTGGTTGTCAACCAAGTTTTAATGGCACCGTGTTATAAAGCAAAGAGCGAGGCAGAACAGGCAAAGAGGAAACTACAAGCGATATTCGCAGAGGATCCGGATCTTAAAGCAGCCTTTAAGGAAACACTGGACGAACTAAGAAAGCCGGAGAACATAGCGAAACAGGCAAAGGAAATATGCGCCGTTTTAGCAGCGATGCAAGAGGTAAGGGACAGGAGGCAGCAATGAAAGAGATTATAGCGGATTTGACACCGTATTTTACGGAGAAATTAAAGAGTGATGGCAGCGTAGCCGGTGCCTATATCACAGTAGACGAAAACGAGGAAATAAAGGCTATTGAAGTGAAGTTTAAAGAAGGATTGCCGCAAGATGTAAAAAATATCATATTGCGAAACATAGGAAGTAACCTGCTTGATATGTGCGCAGAAACGGAAGAAAGAAACGAGCAGGATGGCTTTTTGGAACTCATGGACGGTATGCAGCTAAAGGAGTGGAAACAATGATAAATGGAGGAACCAACAAAACTATTAGCCAAGATACAATAAAGAAACTAGAAAAGAAATTTGAAGAACTGGTTAGTATGGATATTTATCAAAGAACCTATAACGCACTATACGAAATGGGAGCCAGTACGGACATTATAAAGGCGTTTGAGGCATACAAAGGCGCACCGCTGAAAACATTGAATGAGGGCGTGGAGTGGGTGAAGTTATGGCAGCAGGCTATATTTGCAGAAATAATGAAAGAGGCGTATTTATTAAGCGAGAGGCAGCAGGCAAACCAGACGGAAAAAGAGTTGTTAAGCGACACATGGAAAAAGATGTTGAGTTAAGGAGGCAGTTATGGCAAAGAAAATAGGAATCACAAGAGCGCAGTATAAGGGCGTTAAACGCATGGATCATAAGCAGATGGAGGATTTTATTGTAAATCTGTATAACGATGGTTTTAATGACGGAAAAGAGGCAGCAGGCACCAAGAGGATCAAGCCTTCGGACATTGCAGTTGCGATAATGGAAGTAAAGGGCATTGGAACAAAGAAAGCAGCCGAAATCATGGCGGCGGTAAACAAATTGTATGAAGGAGGCAGGAATGAACAGACGGCAGAGGAAAAAACAGTTTAAAAAGCGGTTTGGTGTAAATCCACCGAAAAATTTAAGCATCCGCACGGCAACAATAATTATGCAGCACAGGAAAACCATAACAGCAACGTTTGAACGGCTTAAAAAGGCAATTTTAGACTTGTGGGAAATGATTAAAAAGCCTGCCTTAGAATTGGCAAAAGCATTAAAGGAAATTGCAGTAAGGGCATTAGCACCGGAGAAAAGGAAAATAATGCAGTATGAGGCAATAACAGACTTCCAAACAAAGGTAAGGTTGCAAATGCGGCAGCAGGAAAAGGAGAGGTTAAGAATTGAAGGCGATTTTAACATACACAACCATGATAGAAAATAAGCCGGTAGAACATACAAAACTTTTCGATACCGATAAGGCAAAGAAAATTTGTGATGTAAACAATACGTTTGGTAATGCGGTACAGGAAATTTACATAACCGACAAGGGCGTGATATTTTATTACGGCATAAACGACAGAGAATTAAAGATTGCAGATCAGAAAATAGCCAAAGAGTGGATTGGAAAGAATGAGCCGGAAAAGTATATAAAATTTTTCGGGGAAGTGGAGGAAGGCTGACAATGGCGGTAACAAAGGAAATCAAAGAAACAATAGCAGTAACCATTGACGAGGTATTTAGAAAAATGAATAGTATTTCATGGTTGGAGCGACAAAAAGCCATGAAGGACGAGGCATTTAAAAACACTGAAAAGATTCTATACTGCTACAACATTCTGAAAGAACACGTAGCGGACGAAAAAGAGTATATAGGAATGATGCAGAAATCCAAATCATGCAGCGTGGTTAGATACTCTAAAAACAAGGTGGAGAAACCGGACGAGGATCAGTTATTGGAGGACAGGATAGCATCATACAACCGCAGTAAGTCCGATGTGGAACGGATAGAAAAAGCATTGGAGAAAATCAAGGGAAAAAAAGGCTTTGAGGTTATAGACATGCGGTATTTCCAAAAGAAAAAAAGGAAAGAGGGAGGAAAGACCATAGAAGAAACTTATACATATGAGCAAATAGCAGAAACGTTGGCAGGGCAGCAGGGTTATAACGAGAACCTAAACGAAAAGACCGTGAGGAATTATAAAAATTCCTTAGTTCGTGATATGGCAGTATTTCTTTTTGGTTCGGATGCAATATAAAGAAAGAGAGGTTAACAAATGAATAATACAGTAAAAAGGCTTGACGTGAACAAAATATTAGGAATATGCAACGAGAGTATGAACGGATTAAATGGCGTTGATACAATGGAACATGTTTACAAGCAGATAGGGGAATGGATACAAGCAAATGCAAAGGCGTTAGCGGCTGATACGATAACAGAACAGTCAGTACCGATCCTGCTAAATATAAGTATTGACAATGCAATAGTAACAATCGAAAAGCGTAACAGGTTTTACGTCATGGAAAGTTAAGGGTTTTTAATGACAGCAGGACTATTGACAACACGCCCGATTTGCCGCCCTTTACAAGTCTGTTTAACTATGTTAGAATAATTACAATTTAAAAGTTTGCAAATTAAAGTGTGGCGTTTTCCGTAAGAAAATAGCCGCACTTTTTTGTGTGGAGGTGTATAAAAAAATGGCGTTAATGAAATATTGCAATAGAAACGGCTGCAATAAATTAATTCCGCAGGGCGAAAGATATTGTAAATTACATACAACAACAAAGACCGCAGAGAATAAGGAACGGCACAAAGAATATGATGCACATTGCCGGAACCAGAAGGCAAAAACTTTTTATAATAGCGCAGCATGGAGAGCGGCAAGGGCAAGGGCGTTAGCAAGGGATACCAACATAGACATATATTTATACACCACGCAGGGCGTGGTAGTGCCTGCCGATACAGTGCATCACATTATAGAACTGACAGAGGACTATACAAAGCGGTGTGACATTGACAACCTCATAAGCATATCAGAGGCAACGCACAGCATGTTAAGCAAGGCATACAAGGACGACACAAGGAAGGCACAGACACAGCAGACACTAAGGGAGTGCATAAGGACATACAAGGCTATGAGGGGGTAGGGCGCACCGAACGACCGTTCGCACATGCGGAGGGTAGGGGGTGCGAAAAAGTTTTAAGGCGGTCACACCAAGACCGCAGCCCCCCTAAATTTGCGCAAAAACTCCCTAAATGAACTTTTTTTGAAAGGGGGTTTTGACGTATGGCAAGACCAAGGGAACCGATCGACCTGATAGCCGCAAAAGAGCGTAAACACCTGACGAAACAGGAATATGAAGACCGCAAGAATACAGAAGTGACAGCACCTTCGGACAACATAAAACCTCCCTCTTTTTTATTAAAAAAAGAGCGTGAAAAGTTCGAGGAAATAGCAGGACAGTTAACAGCTATAAATATAATGACAAATCTTGATTGTGACGTACTTGCAAGATACATAAGAGCCGAAACGGAGTATATAAAGGTTACTAAGCAGCTTGCAAAAATAAAATTCACGCCGGACAAAAAAAGCACCGTGCCGGAAGATGCACAGCTTGCGGAACAATACGCACAATATAATTACTTATCCAAAATTCAAAATAGGTTTATGAAAGCCTGCAACGAAAACGCAAAGGAATTAGGCTTGACGATTTCGAGCAGGTGCCGGTTGGTGATACCGAAAGAAAAAGAAGAAAAGCCGAAAAATAAATTTACGAAACATGCGTAAGGGCTTATGGGAAACAGGATATTAAAGACGCAGGATCGGCTATCACGGTTTGCGGAACAAAACCTAAAGAACAAAAAAGAATTTGGAGAAGATGCAAGACTGGCATTTAAGAGGCATTTAGACGACCTCAAACGGTCAGAAAAAAACGATCCAACTTTTCCGTATAGATTCGATCCGGAAAAGTCGGAGGACATCATAGAACTTGCAAATAAACTAACCATAGCGGAGGGTGAGGGTGACGAAATATTTACATGCGCCGGATTCCAAGAATTTATTTTAGGATCCCTTTTCGGATGGGTGCATAAGGAAACCGGAAAACGCCGCTTTACGGATAGTTACGTGCAAATAGCAAGGCAGCAGGGAAAGAGCGTATTAAATGCCATATTAGGAATTAAATGCAGTAATTTTGACAACTACAATTACGGTCAAATTTACTGCACCGCCACAAAGTCAGATCAGGCAAGAGTTGTATTAAACGAAATTGCAAAATTTATCAATGCAGATACAGACCTGCAGGAATTATTTACAGTAAAGGATTACAAGAGCGAAATAACCGGAAACATCACTAATACGGTCATTCGTGCGTTGGGGCGTGATACAAAGTCAATAGACGGTTACAGACCGTATTTAGGCATTGTAGACGAATACCACGCCCACAAAGACAACCAAATGTACAAACTTCTTAAAGGTGGTACAAGGAAGTTAAAACAATCGTTAATATCGGTCATAACAACCGCAGGTTTTAACCTCAATGCGCCCTGTTATGAATTATTCAAATATTGCCGGAGGGTTTTGCGTGGGATAGACGTAAACGACCGGCAATTTATTTATATTACGCAGATGGATACCGGCGATGATATTTGGGATCCGAAAAACTGGATCAAGTGTTGCCCTCTAACCGGAAACGATCCGGAACTGGTTTCACAAATGCAGGAAGATGCCAAAAAAGCTAAATCAATGGGCGGTGAGGAATTAAGGGATTTTCTAACGAAATCGCTTAACATATGGATTACAAATTCAGAAACGGCATTCATTGATCTGGCAGAATGGGAAAAATGTGCAACCGGCAGGACACTGGAAGATTTCAGAGGGCAGAAAGCGATCGCAGGTCTGGACTTGTCAAGCGGCGGCGATCTAACCTCACTTGCACTGGAATTTCCCTATGAGGATCCGGAAACCGGCGACAAGAAATATTATATTTATTCCCATTCATTTATACCAAAAAGACGGATGCAGGAACACATGGACACACAGGACAATGCGCCATATGTCATATGGGAAAACGCCGGATTATTAACAGTAACAACGGCAGCAGGCGGCATTAAGACAGATTACAAAACGATATTGGCGCACCTGCACCGCATTATAGATACATACGACATTGATTTGACGGCGATTGGATACGATCCACATAACGCAAGCGCATTTTTAGCGGATCTTGAAGATTTCGGATGCGATTTGGTGGAGATCAAGCAATCCGCAAGGAGCCTAAACGATGCAACCGAAGATTTCAGGCTTGAAGTAAAGGCACACAATATAGAGTACAACGAGGATAACAAGTTGTTAACACGTTCCATGAATGATGCTATTTTATCCGATCCTAACAGTTTCGGAGAAATTAAAATAGATAAAATGCTACAAAAGAACAGGATAGATCCATGTGATGCCGTCCTCTGCGCACACAAGTTAGCAATGGGCGCAGAGGTTGAGGAAATTACAACAGATCAGAGTGTGGAGGCATATCTAAGAATGTTCGAGAAGGAGGCAGGTGAAAATGAAAATTGAACATATTTGAAAGAATTAAAAACATGATTACATACCGGAGCGCAAGACCGGCAGCAGACCTAAACGATGAAAGCTTACTTGAATGGTTGGGAATATCGGGAACACCGAAAAAACTAATCAGCGAGGTAACTTATTTTACCTGCCTTAAAATGCTATCGGAAACATTAGGGAAAATGCCGATCAAGTTTTATCAGCAGACGGATAAGGGAACCGAGAGGGCAGAGCCAAACGCAGCATATGACCTATTGAAAACAAGACCAAACCCACAAATGACACCTACAACTTTTTGGGGTACGGTAGAGAACAACCGGAACCATTACGGCAACGCTTACGTTTGGATCCGGAGGCAGTTTGAAAAAAAGAAGTACGGCGGCGAATTAAGCATAAAAGACCTTTGGATCATGCCTTCGGAAGATGTAACGATTGTAATAGACGATAAAGGCGTATTTGGAGCCGCAGGCGATATTTACTATTGGTATCAGGATAAATATAGCGGTGAAAGCCATGTATTCCCTTCAGCGGACGTTATGCACTTTAAAACGTCAATGACGTTTGACGGGTTAAGCGGCGCACCGGTAAGGGATATTTTAAAGGCAACCATTGAAGGCGGTCTGCAAAGCCAAACATTCATGAATAATCTTTACAAGGGCGGCTTGACGGCAAGAGCGGCATTACAATACACCGGCGATTTATCCCCGAAACTGGAAAGGCAGTTGATAGAAAAGTTAGAAAGCTATGCAAACGGAGCCAACAACGCCGGTAAGTTTATACCGATCCCGATCGGGATGAAATTAGAGCCGCTAAACATCAAATTAACGGAAAGCCAGTTTTTCGAGTTGAAGAAATACACCGCCCTGCAAATAGCCGGTGCGTTTGGCATAAAGCCGAACCAGATAAACGACTATGAAAAAAGCAGTTACGCAAACAGTGAAATGCAGAACATATCATTTTACATTGATACCGCACTGTACATATTGAAACAGTACGAGGAGGAAATCAACTATAAAATACTGGATCCTAGTGAAGTGCGGCAGGGCAAGTATTATAAATTCAACGAAAATGTTATTTTGCGTACCGATGCCAAAAGTCAGGCAACAATATTAACCGGATATGTGCAGAACGGCATATATACACCAAACGAGGCTAGATCCTATATGGATAAGCCGAGAATGGAAGGCGGTGATGAACTGATTTGTAACGGCAATTATATCAAGGTGGCGCAGATAGGCATAGAGGAAAAGAAGGAAGGAGGAGAAAATGGCTAAAACAGTTTTAGAGTTGCGCAAAAAAGATAAAAACAAC
>Ga0153948_1000637_pt1 | contig 18944 bp, 25 predicted proteins | sample TSNJ032MetaG_FD_104696 | JGI IMG/M metagenome (GOLD analysis project Ga0153948, IMG submission 104696) | Attine ant fungus gardens microbial communities from New Jersey, USA - TSNJ032 MetaG | ecosystem: Host-associated > Fungi > Mycelium > Unclassified | place: USA: New Jersey, Wharton State...
CTCTCATATCCTGCCACGACTGTTAGCGCCTCTTTCCACTAAGAGAATTGAATACTATACCCTTCCTTGCGTGAAGAACAATTGTCTTCGGCCATAAATTGGGATTTGCTTGGCGGGCATCACTCAGGCGAAGAGCCAATTCTGCGGCAAGAACACGAATCCAATGATGACCTTCGGCTGAACTCTTGATAGGTTTGGGTAAGTTTTTTGCTGCTGACATACTTTTGTTGACTGCCGACTTCTCTTTCACTATGCCAGATGATCAATGCATCGGCGGACAAGGGAAAGACTAGATGAATTTACCTTCACTTCTATCGATACCCCTAACCAGGAGTGAGTAAAAAGTAAATCGAACGTGTAGAAAACACGATATACCGAAGAACTTCATAGATCCAAATGGCACCCTCTCCGAATTTGTGTTGCATCTCCTCTATGTCGATCAATCACTCGCTACCGATCTAATATTTTGACAGCTCACCAAGCGAGATCGTTCTTGATCAAAAGCGGATTTTAGTAAGCATGGCTAATGCGAAGAGTGGGAGCTTACAAAAGATCCCCAACAATTGAAACTTCATACTCCTTCGCAAGCGCAGAGCCGAGCTTTCCACCGAGGAAGCGAATCTGACTAAGATGAGGCGACATGATATGAACGCTGTGTTCGGGCAGAATCACCCACTTTCTGAAATGGTAAGGGCCGCATATAAGAGGGTATGGCTTTGTTTCTCAATATACTCTTTAGTTCAACCAAGAATTCAGCTCCCATTCCTGGAAAAGTGACATGTGCTCACCTGACTGTTAGGTTTTTTGTATGACGCTGCTAGCTGCGAGACTAACATTTAGTTCATGAACTTTGTGGTTACGAGATGAAAAGCCCACCTTTGCTAGGAATTTATTTCTTGCAATGCCCTATAATATACATGAATTTTGGATAGAAATTGCAAGGTATATGAAAACTCACAGCCGAGGTCGTATATCCCATCTCTCTCACTTTCCCTCTCGCTCGGTCCATCAGCTCAGCGGCAATCGATAGCGCCACGTCATGCCAAGTAGTCGTATATTGCTCATCCTCGCCTGAGTGTCCCCTCAGATCACCTGTTAGGTCCTTTGGCTGCGTAATTGTGGCGTCTAGATTTCCTGTAGTACCTATCGCTTCATTATTCCCTACTTCTTCAACCGGCGTTTCACCGTCATGCCCCTCTCTTTTCTCGGTCTCCTCACCATTCCTCCTCTTCTGACCTGCCTCTATATCTACTACTTCGGATGGAGCTGCAGTTGATGGTATGAGATGAGCCACGGCAAGGTTGGACCACTTTATTTGGGGAGGAGTGGGTAAGGGAGTGTCTATACCATCTTGAGCATTTTGTGGGACTTTGGCAAGGTAGGGAAACCTCTGGAGTAAAATTTTCTTAACTGCCTTTGTGTAATCAAAGAACGCTTCGTCAATGGATGCCTTTTCTAGCCAAGATAGTCAGTGAGCAGTATGCCGCCAGAGACCAGTTCTAACCAATTTCGACCGAAGAAGGTAAGCTTTCCCTGAATTTTGTCGCAATCTTGATGCTCTCCCTCCTATAATAATCTAACGAAACCTTGTGTGTCTTCATATCCACGTTCTCCCAGTACCCTGGATGACTATCTCCCTCTTTGTACGTCGCAACATGCACAATCTTGAGATGCGGGCATTTATTCAGTGCGTCCTTCACCTTGATCATCCGCGTGATGCCATACTGCCTCGCAGGATAATTAACAGCAATTAACGAATCCCATTGTAAGACCACCAATGGAACATCCTTATCAACGTTCAAGCGAACCATTTCACAAGCAGCATAGAATGCATCGCTATCGCAAAGTGCAATGACTCGCAGCGGGTCCTTTACACCCAAGTTGTTGGAGAGAACATGTCGATAAGTGATTGTAGGTTCGAGGTCAGTGAATTCTGAGTCGATGAGAGAAGCGGGTGTTTCTCTAATTTTTCCGTTCCACGGGTTGGATTTTGTAGAAGTTTTGATCATTTTTCTGAACCGAGCGAATGATATAGAGAATATTAATAAATCATGGTGAACAAATGAAAGCCATGTAATCGAATTCGGGAACAAACAAGTCAAGTATGAGGTTCCGTGTGAAATTTGAGATTTGAAGCATGGGGACAACTCAAAGCACTCGCATAACAAGGACATAAAAAGTGAACGCTCTTCATGCTTTACGCTAAGACACAATGTTAACTATCATAGGAGGTCATCTTCCAAATTGCCTCACATATCTAAGATCTTTGCGCCATTCTGTATGTTCCCTCGGCTAGTAACTCGGTGATTTCCAGGTGGAATTATTTACAACCAAAGAGAACGTCACGTATCTTAAGTTAGGAGCTATCTTCTTTTAAGGGTTTGACATACCACCGGGATATGATGCAGAATAGCCGACATTAACGAAAACGAGTAGGACAAAACTTTTAGCGATAGATGAGAAAGGAGGATGCTTTTATGGGAAGAAGGAACATATGGGCTTTCAAACGCCCAGGAACATTCTTGATATCTTTGAGAGAATGTCTTCCCATCAGTTGCTGATTATGGGGTTACTCCTGACCTTTCCAACCGAGCTAACTCGTTATTGGAAGACTTGCCATGCTTCATTGGTGGTACGAGTTAATTAGACCACCAAACCGGCATTGGCCTAGATAATCTACACATCTTGTACTAAGGTTGCTGACTATTATGAACATATTTCTAGAATTGAACCGACCAGTACTGTCTTCTGATCATTTTGAAGTTCGTGCTGCGCGAAGACTACAAAGAGCTCAGATTAGGTTTTGGGTGAGACGCAGGACTTTGAATGACTATTTGACGAGGCTACTAATGATACATCTTAATTCATAATACTTAAGACGAAGCTTTGCGGGCTCGAGAGGCTATCTTCTGCGAAGCACTAGCCGTGCTGATATCAATCCTCAAGAGATCCTGCCCAAAGCAGATCAGCTCAGATGTCTTGAGCCAGAAACAATATCCCTTACCGCATCTTCTGTAATATCGCTGGGCGAAGGCATGAGGTCGAGTCTGAGGAGTTCAGCAGCCTTCGAAACAATAGGATCATTCTGCATCGAAGAGACGCCAACGATACGACCGTCTTGGACATAGTATGCAATAAACTAAGATCATAGATTAACACTATCACGTATAAAAAGAGTTTCGTACCTTCAGCTGGCTAGGATCACCCTTTATAATGACCTCGTCGTACTTGTGACTGATACCACAGTAACGAAGCTGTGCGCCCACTACAGACCACATGAGTTTCTAATTGTTAAATCAAATTATCAGCATACGGGCACTCCAGAAGATAGGGATCTTGTTAAAGGGTTGCGAAATTCCGGCAATATTTTTTCCGGCAACACGCCCCTGATTTCCGGCGACCTACAAGGTACAAATTGTGAAATTGGAATCACACGAGCATCGATAGATCGATAGAAAGCAGAAAATTACTTACATTCCAATGTTCAATCCTGACCTCAGATCCGTCAGGCTGAGGGTAAATGGCAATGTCACCTGGACAAAGTTAAGCCTGTGAGTAGGATAACTGTTCAACCGCCCCACCAATAGCGTAGACGTCCTCTGTATCAGGTCCTGTCCTCACACGGAGGTACTCATCAACTCTCACCCCACCATCCTTTTCGAGTTCGATACCACTTCCTTCGAGGAAGTCAGTCGCCGGGTTAACGCCCATCCCCATGATCACCAAGTCAGCCGGTAATGTTTCTTCATTGACAATGACGCCGGAAGCGAGTTCGGGGTCATCTTCGCTGATGACAATCTTCTCTACCTTGGTCTTCATGTGGAACTTGACGCCTTGATTTTCGAACCACTGTATGATAGAACGATCGGCCTCAGGAAGACGGCGAATCAAATGCATATACCCACTTTCTTTAAGCCCGCACCAATCTCCTTACCAAGAACAACCTCGAATGGGACCTCTTCCATACCAATGACATCAATGGATGCAAGCTTCCTCTTGAGAAATGCTACAACCAGCTCCATGCTTATGAAAGAGCTGCCAATGAATACAGCCCGCTTGCCTTCTGTGGCAGCTGAATGAAACCACTGTCAGGTTCAGGCAGCAAAAGAGATGAACACAGCCAGATGTCACCAACCTGCAACAACATCCGTTGCATCTGTAATATCGCGGAATGTAAAGACATTTTCAATACCGGCACATTCAAATGGTAATCTGCGAGGTGTCCCGCCAGGTGCGAGAATGAGTTTCTCATAAGGAAGCGTTTCATCGTCCTCGATAGTAACCGTCTTATTCTTCAAATCCACAGATGTAACTTCCTATGAAAACGTTCTAGAAAACTGGAACATAAGGGCGACGGCTGAAGACATACGACTCCGAGACGAAGAGTGGTTCCATGCTTGATTTTGAGATCAGCCGGTGACCTCAACATGATTTCAGTAGGATCGACGATGAGGGCTTTGCTTAACTTTGTTCTATTTGAAATTAAATGTAATAGTATTAGCAGCCAGATATGCACCGCACCTATCAATTGGAGCATATGGCTCATTAGATATGATAGTAATGGGCCCCTTATAATCATGCTTAAGAGATCAAACAACATTGAGTCCTAGAATTACTACTCCAAAGATTCTGGTTAGCCATACCTCTCGTAAACTCATAACTGCATGAAATGCACCACAGCCCCCGCCAACAATGATCACGCCTTTTTGGAAGGAAGTATCTTCGGTCAAGATCCGAGGATACCTCTTCATGTTCTGTTTGAGAGTATATCGCTGGTCAGCTGTAACATAAATCTGACCGTCGACAACAGTGGTTTTGAATGAATGTATTGCTGCCGGTGCTGGTGCATCCTCTGTCCTTGGTGTAAGAAGCGAAAGCATGTCAATTTCAGTTGTGGGATACATACCAATATCTCCAGTACAGACATTGAAACAAGCTGAGGAATCAAATGAAGACCTAGGAAATTGGGACTGTCGACGTACCTCCGTGCCAAGGGCTGCATCGACATGTTCAAAAATGCACACATCCCTAGTGAAACCTGTACCTACCAAACAACACGACCGTCGGCAGCGAGGATGCCTTGAGACAACGAGGCACCAGCATGGGTGCACCAAGCGCTTGTTGCATGAATTTTATTTCCAAGGCGAGACAAGAGGACTTTTCCAGATTCAAACTCGACCTCTTTTCTAAACCGTGAAAAAGCGGCTTTAGAGAATCGTAGGTGCCTCATGGTCAAATTTAAACGCACAATTGTCCATCCCACAGTTCGGGCTCATCACAGACGGCGATCGTCTTGACCGTTGTACTGAAAGATTGCATTGAGGTGAGAGAGGGAGAAACACGAGTTGGAACAAAGATCGAAGAACGTAGTAATGTTCTTGTTATCATGCACCTCGAAAGGCTCAGGTGACGTCTAATTAGTGTAGGGACTTGATGAACGCAACCAATCATATCTTTGTTACTTGTCATACCAGTTGAGTATTAGTCTACCATTGCAGCCACAATTCTGATCCTTCTCCTTATTTATTAATCACCTTGTACCTTGTAGTGGGATACCCTTGAACCTCTGGAACTTAGTCTCCTTACCCTATTCAATGTTTAGTTCCTGGAATATTACTGATGAAAATAAGCTCCAAAATGATCCACAGCTTAGCTCTGTAAACCATCCTGAAATAGCCAGGAAAAATAAGACGAAAAGTGTAACCTTCTGTTTTTTTTAGGCTGATCAAATTCCTTTTCATAAGGTCAATACATTGACACTACATGTCATGAAGTATTGACTTCAAAGATAGGCTGGGCTGTTTTGAAGCAACACTACTGTCAACCGGGTTGGACAAATAGGTAGACTGTTCGTATCTCAAAAATAGATTTACACCCGAATATCTAATTATCCGAACAGACTTGTCAACGGAAAATTCGGTCATTACAGGACTTTCACACGCTCTCTAAAAAAGTTGTTCGGCCGAAACAAGTAGTAAACACGTAGTAGTTGAAAAAACTTTCATTTCGGCTTTTCCTCTCTGACTACATGGCTTCCTTCGCTGCCCGCTCTACCTCTCAAGTCATCCGTGCATCGCGCCGTTCCTCTGGTCTTGTTGCAAAGGCCGCTCTCAGACCTGCACAGACTGCCTCTTATTCCCTACTTGCAAGGGCTGCCGCCGCGAAGGTTGCACAGGCTCCTGTTGTCCATGTTCGTGGCCAATTGATCCAAGCAACTGCTTTCATTGACTCACGGTCATGCAGAGTATCCGTGGTGTTAAGACTCTCGATTTTGCCGGCGTTAAGGAGACTGTCTACGAACGTAGTGACTGGCCTTTGGCAAAGTTGCAGGACTATTTCAAGAATGACACCCTTGCACTCATCGGTTATGGATCACAAGGTCACGGACAGGGCTTGAACGCTCGTGACAATGGTCTAAATGTGATTGTTGGTGTCCGTGAGAATGGTGAGAGTTGGAAACAAGCTATTGAGGATGGCTGGGTATGCATCTTGTTTTTTATTGAAAAACATCGGTTGTAACAAATTTCAGGTTCCTGGAGAGACTCTATTCCCTATTGAGGAAGCCATCAAAAAGGGATCAATTATTATGAACTTGCTCTCTGATGCCGCCCAGTCCCAGACATGGCCCAAACTTGCCCCCCTCATCACCTCTGGCAAAACCCTCTACTTCTCTCATGGTTTCTCTATCGTCTACAGCGAGGACACCAAAGTCATCCCCCCTAAAGACGTTGATGTTATCCTGGTGGCTCCCAAGGGTTCCGGTCGCACTGTCCGCACCCTTTTCAAGGAGGGTCGTGGCATCAACTCTTCCATCGCCGTGTGGCAGGATGTTACTGGTAAGGCCAAGGAGAAAGCCACTGCCCTTGGTGTTGCCGTTGGGTCTGGTTACATGTATGAGACTACTTTCAAGAAGGAGGTCTACTCTGACCTTTATGGTGAACGTGGTGTGGTTAGTTGCTTTTCACATGTTCTTTGCTTTTTTTGAATGCTTATTGATAATGTCTTGTGGGGCTAGCTCATGGGTGGTATTCGTACGTGTTGTGTCCCAATCGATGAGCCAAACAAGATGTCTGACTTCGCGTTTAGAGGGTCTCTTTTTGGCTCAATACAAGATCCTCCGTCAGAACGGTCACAGTCCGTCAGAAGCCTTCAACGAGACCGTCGAAGAGGCCACACAATCACTCTATCCTTTGATCGGTCAGAAAGGGTAAGTGTGATAATCATCTCGAGTCGTCCATCTTATGGGATATACTATAGCATGGACTACATGTACAATGCCTGCTCAACAACTGCTCGTCGTGGTGCTCTTGACTGGGCACCCATCTTCGAAAAGGCGAATCTTCCCATCTTTGAAAAACTTTACGAGAGCGTGAAAAACGGCACTGAAACTCGCAAAGCCCTCGAATACAACAGCCGTTCCACCTACCGCCAGGATCTTGCTAAGGAACTGGCCGAAATTGATGATCAGGAAATCTGGCGCGCAGGTAACGATTAAATGAAAAGTCAACCGTTTTTTCCAACCAGTACTGACTATGAAACTAGGCAAGGTTGTTCGTTCGTTGCGACCTGATTACAAGTCCGATTCCGAGTAAAAAAAATAATATCGTGGACATGGGTTACTAAAAGCATCTTCGTGGATTGTAGTTCAATTCTGGAATTTGATCCTGTGTGTGTATATACCTTTTGTTCATCTCATTTTACTGCTTAATCTCAGCCTTGCATTGGCTCATGGTGTTTGAGAGTGGATGAGAGAAGGACTGTGAATTGGTTGCCCGCAGCTACTTGTTTCATTGCTTTCTCAATCTTTGACCAGCTAGCGCTGCTCTGGCTCCGGACAAGTGTTATTCAGGACATTTTTTCAAGATTCTCTCATTCTCCTGAGGATCCAAGGGTCATGTCTGCTCTACTACCTCATTGTCATCCTTTGGTGACTTATGTTAGCCAGTTCATCGACGACAGCAATAAAAGTTCGGCTTCAAATACCGAGAAAGAAAGATGGTATTAAGAGAAATGCAACTGAATCTTTCGCAGGTATGTTAGAGTGACTAGCAGTAAAGCCACCTGCAGACAAGATAAGGCGGCAGGATTTGTTGGCTAGATGAACTTTCCTAATTATCAGTCGGCGCGATGAACCAAGTCTCGCTCCTATTTCATCTGGGAACAAAAAATACTAGCCTGCATCTCAGAAGAAGACACACAAGGACAGAGTAGGTTGATATACCAATGATAAAACTATCAAATAAGAACATCTCGGACTTTAGGAATTACTATGTACTATGACATTTATACACATGACTACGTAACCGTTCACTATCAATCTCTCAATGCAGAAGCTCAAAAGTATCACTATTCAAGGAACCATATACATTTCACTTTTCTTTCTTTGAAGCCCCGTCTCCGTAGAAGAATTCACCCCAAATCAACTTGTCCATTCTCTCCTTATCCTTTCCCCCAGCCCTTTCGGTGAAGAGGACTTTGAAAGGAAGAAACATCCCAACACGTTCCTGGTAGGCAGGATATGCGACTGGATATTTCTTCTTGGTGATGGCTTCCGTAAACTTTGTAGAACAGAAAAAGAGAAGAGACAGAGCCAACGCAGGAAGGAACAGCAAGACAACAGACCCGAAATAAACACCAAGGGCGTTAAGTTGGAGCAGAGGGTCGGCAAGAAATTTCATAGAGGGGAAAGAGGGTGGGTCCGGAGGGGAAAAAGCCAAGAGAGGGAAAAGGGTCAAGACCCACTGCGGAGAACATCAATACAAACCCAGACACGGTAGTGAAAGACAGAAATACCCAGAAACCCTGTTCACAGGCGAAGTTAGGATGCCTGGAGAAACGCCACAACCCTTTGGTAACGAACCCACGCCGCATATCAGAAGGCGACCAGTCAAGCTTTGACAAAGGCCATTGTTCCCTCTCCAAATATGGAGGAACTGTCTTTATTCCATTGATATGGGCCTGATATGCGTATTTGTAGGTTTGGAAAGCGAATTGTTGGTTGTCAGCAATAAATTCCAGTGTAAGGATGCTGAGAGCAATGAATGCAAGGATGTAATCAGAAGTGGAGAGATCGGTATGCGGTTGGAGCACAGAAGCGATGAAGACAGGGATACCGAGGAGAAAAAGTAGAACATTCTGGATAATGGCTATAAAAGTAAGGTTCAAGATATGGAAGAGCCAGGCCGGAATTTGGGAACGAAGTACAGCCCAACGATAATCTTCGCTTCCTCTGTAAATTAGAGTTAGCAAGCGCCGAAGAAATATGATGCGATTCTCACAGACTGAAGAGACCACGCCTGTAGGTGTTGTACGAGAGTCTGAACATCCAGACAACCACAAGGGCAAGCATGAGGACTGCGCGCGGGCTGGGATTCTTCAACACAGAATGCCCGAGAGATTTTGGGGCATATGGCGCAAGGAAAAAGGGTGGTTCGTTCGGCCAAAGGGGAAGAAGGGCGTAATAAGCGGCATAGATGGTCGGTAGAAATGTCCAGACACGATCTACTTGAGAGAAATTGGTTGTAATTATGGACACAACATAGCACAAGCCAGTCACAGCAGCACAAAACTGAACAGGCCAGTCAAATGCTGGGGGTACGTCCAGGAACGTCATTATCTTGGCTTCCTGACAAATTATCTATTTTAATGCTCCCATCATATTTGGTGTTCTTTGGTTTTCGTACTTAGACCTGACTATGGTTCACACTGATTCTACGACTTTGCTTGTCAGTGCCTTCCCCCCTTTCAGCTCTTTGGCCCTTACAGTACCATCCTCTACCCCCGTCTCTGATATTTGGGACCGTCTTTGCGAGCGATACCCTTCACTCCCTCCTCATCTGGCTGACATCCTCACAATCTCAACTCATGCCGGGATAATCGCCGACCTCGACCAACCTCTTTCCTCCCTGCATACTGAAGATGAATCTCCACTGGTGAACCTGCGCCTCACACCTCAATTACTTGGGGGAAAGGGTGGTTTTGGAAGTCAGCTGAGGGCCGCTGGAGGTCGCATGAGCAGTCAGAAAGCTAGCAACAATGACTCGTGCAGGGACCTGAATGGCAGACGACTTAGCACCATAAAAGAGGCCAAATCGTGAGCTTTCCCTGGTGCTTATCAATGGATCGAGGCTTACAGTGTTTCAGTCTTGCGGAATACCTTGAATCGGAACCAGAGCGCCTGCAAGCCAAGGCTGAAGCCCAACGTGTTAAACTCAGAGATCTAGAGAAGAAACTTGGTATTGAACATCGAGAATCCAGGAAAGCAGGGGAAGTTTCTGTGGAGGTCCTCTCAGGAAATAAACGTCGGTTTGATGACACGGAATATTTGGAACAAAGCAGGGAATTGCTTGACGGTGTTAAAAGTGCAGTTTCAGTTGGACTTTTAAAGAAGAGGAAGAAGGTAAAGACCTCTCCGTTGTCTGATGTTAACAAGGAGAAGACTATATCGGAAGAGAAGGGAAAGGAGAAGGAAGTTCGATCAAATCCAACGTTAGCTGCGCCTGTAGTTGCAGAGGCTCCTCCTGTTTCCGCCATTCCACTCGATGCAGTTGGTGCATAGGCATGATTTGTATTAAAATGTATTCTACTCTTGTCTGTTATTGTATTGGCGCTCGTTGCAGGGGGGTTTAGGTCCCCGATCTTTGTCTAATAATGCCTTCATGTTTGTCTTGAGTCTGCTATTCTGCTGCTGGGTTTTCTGCTTTCCTCTACAAGCTACACTAGAGCACCAAGAAGAGATATCCAATTGCATATCACTCAGAAACATATCAGGATGTCTCTTCCTTGAAAGTCTACTTGGTTCCAAGTATATCATATGTATGATAATACATATACCTGAAGGGTGGCACGGTCAATGCTGTTGCTGATGTCCCATCAATACACCACAGTCAAGGTCTATATATTTGCTTAAATTATTCCAGGTGTGTTATGAGACATCTAAGGTTAGTTGACATTGAGCATAGCACTCCACAACACAAAAGATGGACTGAGGACAGATTCTTTATTCAAAGACGAGCTTTCACAGCGTCATCCTCGATGATTGAATTCAATACCCTGGGTTGCTTCCTAATGTCCTCGACAGTGCTACGATATAGATCCGCCTAAGAACGACTGAGCTTTCGCCATGATCAACGGTGACTAATTGCATACCTTGATCAGGCCCCAGACCCCTGTCGAGGCGTTCACGCTGATCTGATCAGCGACGTCTTGAGCCTTTGCCAACACGACAGCGGTATTTCCAGTGACCAAGTGATCTACGATGCCTAAAGAATGGGCCTCGGAAGGAACGAGCCGGTGTCCTTCTAGAGCGATCTTCCGTCGCAGGGTGCTACTGTTGACCTTGGTATTGAGAATGGCAGTGAAAGATAGGGGCCAAACGGCCCCAAATTGGATCTGAGCGAGGGATTGAGTACATAGGTACCTTGACAAAGCCTGAAAACTCACTTCATTCATGCAGAGCCACGCATTGCGCTTGCTCCCATCTGTCATAACCCGATAATCACATGCCAAAGAAAGCATAAAACCACCGGCAAAACAGTGACCATTGATAGCAGCGACAGTGGGAACTACAAAAGAATCAGTAAGTATAACGAAAGGTTGAATTGCTTCCAAAGCCCACTTGGAAAGAGCAGAAGACGTGCTAGTAGAGGGTTGAAGGTTTCTGGCCAAACAATCAGCTGCTGATAGCTAAATATTGCAACCATGATGTACCCGGAAAGAAGTTTGGATCATTGCGAGTATTCTCGTAGTCGAGACCTAAATAGATGTTGGTTGACCTCTAGTCATGAATAAATTGTAGTTACCATTGCTGAAGAACTTGTCTTGGTCGCGGCGTCCAACTATAATTAGTGCACCTCGACCGCCTTCTTTATCGCCAGCATCCCAAGCCTTTCTCCACCGTTCGCGCCAATGTTTCTCGACAAGATCAAGGCTTGGACGCAAACCCTTGTTGACAAGTGTCGCAGTCAGACGGCTGTCTTGACCATTGTGAAGTTCAATGACCCAGAGATGTGGCTTAGCTAATTAATCGATTTTGATCAGTACGTTTATTGGAAAAAGCACAAGAGGACGTACGATTTGTGAGGGTAACGAGAGGATTCTCAGCAGGAAGTCGTAAAGGATAGATGTGGGACATAAATGCTTCCGGGGTTCACGACCCAGCAATTTAAATCGAGGAAACATGTGATAGGCGAAGCGAACATTCGTCTTAACCAAATAAGGAACAACATAGTTCTGCCAGGACCAGCATGCCTGCAGACGAGGCAAGAGTAGCCGAGATCAAAGGTTTGTATGCCCTTTTTAACAACAGATCTTGCTATAATCATATAATTGTTACGCAGAGACATTTGCGGCACGCGACCACCACATACGCGAGTCCTGGGTAAAAGCCATGGAACTTAGGCTTGTTCGTGACGAACTCGAAAAATGCCAGAAGAATGAGGGTGTCAACCATTACGAGAACTGTGGATGGCTGGCGGATAAGTATATACAAATGCTGCAAAATAACAGAGTTCGTGCAATACTGCAATTCATGTTTTCCAGTCCCATTGATTCCTTACCTTTGACAGGTGAAGGGTTATAAAGTCATTGATATCTGAACAGTCCAGAACATTTCGCTCTCCTCGCCTATTGTCAATGGATGGCCATTGTCTACCCCTCTCTTCTGCATTTCCTGGTGTATGTCAGCGCTGAGGCTCAGGCATAGAACAGCCTTCAATAAAGTCTATTACCGGGAATATTGGGTTACGCGTTGTCTTCCAAAGTCGTTGAGCGATCAGGTGTAGATGATCTTAGATTGTTTCGCCCACACACTTGTCTTCTGTTGACTCAGCGTGTCATTCGAAGATGTGTGCCATTCGCGAAATTGCTCTTAGATGGTTCTTAATCTCGGGGCTGCCCTGTTGATCTCATGCTTCTTCCGTTTTACTGTGAATCGCCTCCAGCAGAGTCTGTTCCTCTAAAGTGTCTCTGGCTGTACAGGGGAATGGACGGAAAAATCATAAGAAGGTGCTGCAAGTCTCACAGAGGCAATTCCGTGTATAGCTATATCTTACGAATGAACGGATTTTGATTTTTTTGTGACATATGCCTGACAGCTATGGTTCATCCTGCCTTTCTTGGAATTTTTATGAAAAATAGGTGGAAACCGATTCGTCAGACTACTTCGTAAGGTATTTCCCGCAACGAACAACTTCTTGAAGCCAATCTATCTATCGAAGCTGAAGAATATCAAGCTAGTATCTGGAGCGTCCCTCAGTTGACGCCGCTGCCTGCTCATTACTCTCCGCTTTTCGTTCTTGAAAGTCAACTGTCTATCGTCTTTCTCACAAGCGGCCATTCCACTTGTTACAAAGGCATCCAAAAGTAATGGTCCTTATCCTAATTCCAGGGTGAGTTTAAAAGTCATCCTCCTGGGCAATTCGTTAGTTCAAACTGACTTTAGGTAGCATTTCAGAACCGACAAACATTATCTCCTTTTCGCTCTGTAGATCTATTCATAACCATCTCTTGTCTGATCGCTTACAGGACATATCTCTAACAGAATCTTAAGAGCGTTCAGTCTAAAATATAATTTTGAGAGCCTTAAGTTCAACCAGTGAGTGGCTTATTGATTCTACCCGGCACTCGTTCAATAAAGCATTTCAAAACTGACATCCAATATGCCTATCGACAAAAATCATGCAGAAGTATGCAGTGAAGAATAAACAAGATTTGTGTAGGCATCTCTTCCAGTACAGGCGTTCCGTCCCCGGATGGTTGCAGGCGAGGGTACGATGCCTGCGTGAACTCAATAAATCAAACGTCCTAGATTCGATTCCACAAACAGTTCAGATGCACTTCCAGTCATTTACTTTTCTCCAAAACTGGGATTTTCATAATCTTCTGCTCCACTCCAAAATATCCAGCTGACAATTTTCCCTTTCTCCGGATCATATAACATCTAGTCAATCTCTAATTGGAACCTCTGTTAACGTCGTGACCTTCACAGTATCAGCGTTGGAGAGCTTAAGCCTTCTGGACAACACTCATATCTGGGACGGTATATCCGACGGGTTAGTTCCAAGTAATATGAACTCCTTCCTCGATGTCCCTTTGCCTTATTCATGAGCAACAATTTTTCCGCTCAACCTTCCTCACTGGAGAACCAACCGCTCTTAAAGGCACTGCATACAGCCTATGATCCTTTAATTATTCACTCCACTCTATATCAACTGTGACCCTTCTCTTACCATTCAAAGTCCATTTGGAGTCCAGAAGATTTATATGCATCTCCGCAAGAATATCCATCTGCTCCGGATTGCTTTGTAATAGCATAGAATGCAATATTTTACAATTGGGCACAACTGTCCAGTCTGGAATATGTGGCTTCAACTGTTCATGGAACATAAGACTAGTGTACAACATCCAAAAGGCCAGAGTGAAGTGCTTTCAGAGTAACTTCCGCTGGCTGCAATGATCCAGTGCTCCCGATAAATATGAACAAACCTTATCAGGGGGACCGACAGAGTGATGTTGGCAGTTCATACTTGTTTGTGTGCAGACTATGCACTTTGTGTCATCGCTCACCCGTACACATGGCAGCCATAGACTCTACGCCACCGTTGCCGGCACGAAACTACGGCCTCCTCAAACCGTCATCGAGAAGGTCGTTCAGAAGTATGCAGTCGGTTTACCAGAAGGGAAAGTCGTTAAAGCTGGTGACTATGTTATGATTCGCCCAGAGCATGTTATGACACACGACAATACGGGACCTGTCATCAGCAAGTCTGTGGATCTCTGCCGCTTTTCTACTGCAGAAATACTCATCTATCATTATAGATTCAAGTCTGTTGGCGCATTGAAAATCCACAACCCCACGCAACCAGTCTTCACTCTCGATCACGACGTTCAAAACAAGTCGCCAAAAAATCTCGCAAAGTATGCTTCAATCGAGAGGTTTGCTAGAGAACATAATGTTGACTTTTATCCTGCCGGACGGGGAATCGGACATCAAGTTCTCGTCGAGGAGGGCTATGCTTTTCCTTACACTTTGACTGTGGCCAGCGACAGTCATAGCAATATGTATGGTGGTGTTGGTTGTGTCGGAACTCCTATCGTCCGCACAGATGCTGCGGCACTTTGGGCAACAGGAAAAACCTGGTGGCAGATTCCTCGAATGGTCAAGGTTGAGCTCAAAGGCAAACTTGCTCCTGGTGTCACTGGGAAAGATGTCATTGTTGCTTTATGTGGGTCATTCAACAAAGACGAGGTCCTGAATGCCGCTATCGAGTTTACTGGGGATGGTGTTTCAGCGTTAAGCGTGGATGACCGTCTAACCATTGCCAACATGACAACAGAATGGGGAGCTCTCGTCGGTATTTTCCCTGTCGATGCGACGACATTGCGATGGTACGACCAAAATCTAACTAAGCTAGAGCTACGGACATTCTCTTCTGCGAACTCTGGCATACCCCCACCGCCTACACATCCCCGTATCAATCGCCAAAGGCTCGATACTCTCCGAAAAGTTGTAGTGCAATCCGATCCAGATGCACAATATGCCTCGCATCTCGTTTTTGATCTCTCCTCTCTTGTTCCACACGTCTCTGGTCCTAACAGTGTCAAGATCTCCAATCCGCTTCCCATCCTTGAAGACAAGAGGATTGCCATTAACAAAGCCTACCTTGTTAGCTGCACGAACTCTCGTGTATCCGACATCGCTGCCGCTGCTGAAGTTATGAAGGGTAACAAGGTTGCTGATGGAGTAGAATTCTACATTGCAGCAGCGAGTTCCGTCATTCAACAGGAAGCCGAACGTCTTGGTCATTGGGATGACCTCATTCAATCTGGTGCCAAGGTTTTACCTGCAGGATGCGGTCCTTGTATTGGTCTAGGAACAGGTCTTCTCGAGGAGGGCCAAGTCGGGATCAGTGCTACAAATAGGAATTACAAAGGACGGATGGGTCATCCAGGTGCTCAGGCTTATCTTGCAAGCCCTGCTGTTGTGGCAGCCAGCGCCATCCGTGGATATATCTGCGGGCCAGCATCTCTTGACCCACATGTTTTGCCTCCTACTTCAGTCCCCACATTCTCTATCTCACAAATCCCCATCGCGGATACTGCATCTTCTTTAGGCAAAGAGCCTCTCCTTAAAGGGTTTCCGACCACTTTTTCTGGGCCCCTCTTGTTTGCTCCCCAAGACAATCTAAATACTGATGGCATTTACCCTGGCAAATACACTTATCAAGATGATATCACCCTTGAAAGGCAGGCTCAAGTAGTTATGGAAAATTATGATCCCGAATTTGCGCCGCTAGTCGCTTCTATCGCCACCAAGCAAACTGAGGCTGGAAAATCATCAACTTCGAAGGGGGGCGTTATCCTTGTTTCAGGATACAACTTTGGTACTGGCTCCTCACGTGAGCAAGCTGCTACGGCTCTGAAAGCTGCTGGTGTTCCTCTCGTAATAGCTGGCTCATTTGGAGATATCTTCAAGCGCAATGCTATAAACAACGGTCTGGTCTGCATCGAGAGTCCAGAGCTTGTCAAGGACCTAACCGATAGCTATGCAAAAGATGGAAAGCGGGGTGCTGGTGGGAATGATGGTGAAATGACGGTGAACAAGGGTATCAACGTTAGCATCAATATGGCCACTGGCCAGGTAGATGTTACTGGCGTTTTTAATAAAACCTACTCCATCCGTCCTGTTGGAGCTTCAGTCCAAGAACTTTGGCTTTGTGGAGGACTGGAGGGCTATATCCTCAAAGAGATTCAAAATCGGATTTAACTACATTACGGAAAAGTATGTATCAGTGTCTATATCATTAATCTGGTTGTACCAATTTGTAAATATATACCACTTTCTGACTATGGATTACCGTTTCGAATTTCAGAGAGCAGGATGCCATACACTACGACCGTTCGCACTTATCTGAGGTAGGTTGCCAGTCACATTTTGTACGGTATCTAGAGCATATTGTTCTTGGAGAACCGCCAGCTTGGATTTGTACTCATCAATGCCAACGTAAGCTCCACACATGCGACGCTTTCCATCGAAAGCAGAACGGCCGTGCAATACCCGGTGATTGTCAATAACTTGAAAATATGTACGATCAGGCTGCCTCGGATGAATAAGAATCATTCAATCAACATACCAACAGCAGTTCCTGGCCGAAGTTGTACCCAGTACTCTGAATCGGGGTTTTTGAGGCATTTGGCCCAGACCCGGATTGCTTCGTACCTGTTGAACATACACCTTTGTAGGAAATAGAATACAGGACCTGACAAAAATGTACCATTTCTCGACCAAATCAGGTGTTAAATGGTTCATCACACTTCGATCATCATTATTCCAGCGAACCTGAACGAGCTCACTCGTGTGAGGGTCCAGTCCAAGGACAGGGTATCCAGAAGGAGGGCTAGGCCGATAGATAGACGATGCTTCCCCGGCGGCATGAGCAGGAACAGGTACTCTTGAGAGAATGTCATAGTATTGAGGGTACAGTTCTTTCACGATGGAAGCAACGTAGAATCCGTCGACCAGTAAGGTGGCGCCTCCACTACCATCAGTATGGGAGAGGAGATGGAACAGTTGAAGACCAGCAGGGTCCGTCTGGAGAGACAGGGGTTAGAACATCCTTCTGCCAAGACTATGTCACGAACATAGTAAGTATTGTCCGTGTGGGCCCCGAGGGCTAATGTTGTATACGCAGTGTCACCTCTGGCAAGGTCAGATGTAAAGTCCCAGAAGCGTCCATCTTTTGATAGTCTTGTCAGAAAGTGACTTGATCTTATTGAGTACTTACATTGGGTTTCTCGGATGAAACCAATGCGTTCTACCAGCCTCTCAGTCGCTTCTGGCGTCGAAGGAACCCCGGAAACAAAAGAGAAGCCAAATCGATCCTGTACACATATCATCGGCTCGTGGTTTGCAGGAATTGATCAATCAACTCACAATATTCGTCAGCCATTTAAAGAGACCTCTGTTGTCTTGGTCCATGGCTTCTATGTACGTTATAGTAGGTGGATATTGTGCTACCCTTGCTCCCCATATAATTTTGCTAGGAAATTTCAGTGCACTGATACAATTCATGATAATTTGAAGGGACCCACTTTGTGATAGAAGGAGTACTGTTGATCGCAGGATCATATGAATTGTTCTGCAGCCATGTCCAAGGATAGAATGATACATGAGGCTCAGAGAATTTCCCTCAACATCGAAGTGAGTGCTCTCGGATCCTACCAAATCGAATATACGTACAAGTCAGTTCTAGGCCATCTGTCTTGGGTTGAACAAGGAGAGGCTCAATGTCGGGTGGGATCTTGCGCAAACTATGATTCCAACGCTCGTGATCATGTCCATAACCAAAGACGCACGTCAAAAGTATCCATCAGACGCTGTTTCGTGATGGGATGAAAACACTCAGGGCAGCGGCAGTGATCTCGCAGCCAGATATTGTGGCTTCAAACCGTCATAATCCTTTCACGACATTTCTACCATTGATGACGTACAATTTGGACTGTGTCCTCGCATTCCAATCGATTATAACTTTGCGCCCGCTGGCACTCACTCTCGGTATATTTTTCTGCAAAACCTCACTGTCACTATCATTCTTCGTTGCTGCAGCAGATCCAAGGGCCCTAGATATTGTAGAGGTACATTTTCCTCGAGGGACGAGATTGAGCCCCTGTACAAGTATTTTGATCAATTCCCTACTAGCTCGAGGTGATGTGTCTGGCACTTACAAGCAATCGAGGGCAGACAGGAGTTTTGTGTAAAGAATGACCCAGGGATTTGACAGATGCTAAAGCAGAGATAGAACGAAAACTATACATGGCGAAAACAATTACAGTGTAAGACACATGACTGGCAACTTACAAGTCATTGGCAACTGCTCCACTACAGTACCAAATTAGCACTTTTCTCTACAAAATTACTATCCATAGTATAAGATAATGTACTAGGA
>Ga0153948_1000639_pt1 | contig 18928 bp, 19 predicted proteins | sample TSNJ032MetaG_FD_104696 | JGI IMG/M metagenome (GOLD analysis project Ga0153948, IMG submission 104696) | Attine ant fungus gardens microbial communities from New Jersey, USA - TSNJ032 MetaG | ecosystem: Host-associated > Fungi > Mycelium > Unclassified | place: USA: New Jersey, Wharton State...
GAGCCAGTTCCACCCGGACGACCCGTACCGGACCATTACCCGCAGCCCGCTTACCGCAGCGGTGGATGCCGTGCCGGATCCCGCACAGGCACCGACCCGTCTGGCCGACATTGGTCCCGGCCACCGTGAGTACGCATTGATGCAGCAGGTGCGCGAAGGCGTGGCCGCGATCGATGCGAGTGCTGGACGTACCCACGATGAGAACAGCGAGCGCCTCGTGGCGAGCGTCATGGCATTGGCGCGCCACAACCAGCTTGAACGTGCAGACCATGTGCTGCTTAGCGCCCAGACCGCCGATCATCCGGCCGGCCGCAATGTGTTCGTGGTGCAGGGCGAGTTGAATGATCCGGCGCATCTGCGGGCCTCCATGCCTACGGACAGGGCGGTGCAGACACCGGTCGAGCAGTCGCTGCAGGCGCTGCAGGCCGTCGGTGCGGATCGTGAACAGGCACATGCGCAGCGCCATCAGCAGGAAATCGATGTGCAGGCACGCGACACCCCGGCCATGCGCATGGGCTAGGGTCGCGGCCCGCCGTAGCCCCTGCCTCACGCGGTCTTTGCAACTCTGTGCGCGGGCATTGCTAAGTTCGCTTGGCATCCATCACAGGAACCTGCAATGACCCGGACGTCCCCGCTTGTCCTGCTGGGCCTCTGCCTGGCCCCGGCCCTGGCCTTCGCCCAATCCGACCGGCAGGTGGCCGAAGACATGGTCACCCGCGCCGCCAACGTCTGCCCAGGCCACAGTACTGAGCGCACGGCGCCTACGGTGAAAAAGGTGCCGGTGGGCGCGCTGCGCGTCATGCTCGACCGTGGCCTGGTGATGTGCCCGGACCGCCGCCTGGATGCCTCTGCACCCGCGGTGTTCTACGGCCGCGTGGGTGTATTTGGCTGGAATCCGGAGGTGCCGGCTGCTGCGACGGTGGTTGTCGCCAAGATCGACCAGATGACCCGCAAGGATGAGTACCCGGTGGAAACGCTGGTGTGGGATGCCAAGGGCACGGCCCTCACCCAGCAGACGGTTCCGGCGTTCGAGCCGCGCCCGGGTGCGGCGGTGCTGTACAAGGTGCGTTGAGCGCCGCGCGCTGGCGGGTAGATGCCCACCTTGGTGGGCATCCTGGCCCTCGCGCGCGGTGACGGAGCCGTGCCCACCAGGGTGGGCACCTGCCAAAGCGATGCGACGTGGCATCCAGTACCGGGGTGCTATTTCGCCGGGGCATCCGCGGTCTGCGCGGCCACCATGGCCTGCTGCATCTCCTTCAGCGACAGATAGCCATCGCCATCAGTATCCAGCCCCGCGAAATACTTCGCGATTTCCGGCACCACCGCCGCTTCCTTCCTGCTGATCTTCCCGTCTTTGTCGGCGTCCATTTCCTTGAACGCGGCGTCGATGGAATCGGCCTGCCTGCTGAAGCGTGCCTGCTGGTACTTCGCGTACTCGGCCTTGTCGATGTGGCCATCGCCGTTGCTGTCCATGACGGCGAAGCTGGAGTCGATATAGGCCTGCTTCGGGTCGCCGCTGGCGGCGTGGCCGATCAGCGGCGCGGCGCACAGCGCGATGATGAGTAGCGTCTTGTTCATGCGGTCGGTTCCTTCGGGAGGCAGGGCAGGTCAGCGGCAGGGATGGCTGTAGCCATCCGAACCGCGGTAGGTGTCGTTGCGGCGGTCGTAGTTGCCGTAGCGGTTCATGCAGTAGTCGGCGCGCTCGCGGGTCTCACGCTCGCGCTTGGCCGCGGCGGCGATCACGCCAGCCACTACCGCTGCGCCGACCACGCCCACCACCACGCGCTTGGCCTTGGCATCGTCGCGCCGGTCGCGCTCACGTTCGCGTTCGCGGCGCTCCCAGTCTTCGCGCTGGCGGTCCTGGTAGCCCTGGTCCCAGCCGGAGCGGTAACCATCGCGGTACTGTGCGTGAGCCTGGCCCGCGTAGGGCAGCAGCACCAGCAGTTGCAGTGCGGCACCCAGCAGCAACGCTGTACGTCCTGTCTTCTGAAACATCGTTCCGCTCCTGTGCGGCTGTGTCGGTCGTGCCAGTACAGCGTGCGGACATTGCGCGAACCTGTAGTCGTCTGCGCTGGCCGCCTCTCGTTCAGCGCACCAGTGCCTCCACCGGGTCCAGCTGCGCTGCACGGCGCGCCGGCAGGAAACCAAAGCCGATGCCGATCAGGCTGCTGCAGGCGAACGCGGCCAGGATCGAGGTTGTCGAGAACACCAGCGAGAAGCCGATGTCGGCCAGCGCCAGCACTGCCCCCAGCGCCAGCGCCACGCCGATGCCGAGCACGCCACCGAGCAGGCAGACCAGTACCGACTCGATCAGGAACTGCTGCAGGATGTCGCTGCGGCGCGCGCCCACGGCCATGCGCACGCCGATCTCGCGGGTGCGCTCGGTCACCGACACCAGCATGATGTTCATCACCCCGATACCGCCCACCACCAGCGCGATGGCGGCAATGGAGCTGATCATCAGCGTCAGGATGCGGGTGGTCTGCTCGATCGACGTGCGGATCTGCGCGTTGTTGCTCATGTAGAAGTCCTGCCGCCCGTGGCGTCGCTCCAGCAGCCGGTGGATGGCGGCCTCCGCGGCCTGCATGCCCACGGTGTCGGACACCCGCACGGTGATGCTGGACACATGGCTCTGCCCCAGCATGCGCGCCATGGCGGTGGTGTAGGGCACCCAGACCTGCAGCAGCGAGGCATCGCCCACGGCGCCGGCTTCCTTCTTCACCACGCCCATGACCCGCACCGGGACATTGCCCAGCAGCAGGGTCTGGCCGATCGGGTCTTCCTGCGCGGCGAAGAACCGTGCACGCGTGTTGGCATCGATCACCACCACCTGCTGGTAGCCGGCGACGGCGGGCTGGCCAAAGAAGCGGCCTTGCCCCAGCTTCAGGCCGTGTACGCGGAAGTACTGCTCACTCACGCCCTGCATCTGCACGTTGGCCGAGCGGTTGCCACGCTGCGCGGTGCCGCTGCTGGCGACGCCGGGCGTGGCGCTGTCCACGAACGGTTGTCCGGCCAGCGCCGCGCTGTCGCCGGGCGTCAAGGTCTCGACCTGTGCAGCGTGCACATCGCCGAAGCCGGAGCCCGGATAGACCTCGATGGTGGTGGTGCCCAGCGAAGCGATGTTGGACAGGATGGCCTGGCGTGCGCCAGTGCCCAGGGCGACCACCGACACCACCGAGGCAATGCCGATGATGATGCCGAGCATGGTCAGGAAGGTGCGCATGCGGTGCGCGTTCATCGCGCGCAGGGCCATGCGGAAGGCTTCGCTGAAGCGGTCGCGCAGGGCTTGCCAGCCGGAGCCTTCACCGCGCGACTGCAGGGTGGCTGCGGTGAGGCCAGCGGCCGCTGTCGCGGCAGCGGTAGGGCGATCATCCACGATGCGCCCATCGCGGATCTCGATGATGCGCTGCGCGTGTTCGGCCACGGCCATGTCATGGGTGACCAGCACCACCGTATGGCCTTCGGCGTGCAGTTCGCCCAGGATCTTCATCACCTCCTTGCCGGACTGGGTGTCCAGCGCGCCGGTGGGTTCATCGGCGAAGATCACCGCACCGCCGTTCATCAGCGCGCGCGCGATCGACGCGCGCTGCTGTTGCCCGCCGGACAGCTCGCCAGGCAGATGCAGCATGCGTTCGCCGAGGCCCAATCGCTGAAGCAGGGCCTGGGCGCGGGCGTGGCGCTCGGCGCTGGGTTGGCCGGCGTAGATGGCCGGCACTTCCACGTTGCCCAGCGCGGTCAGGTCGGTCAGCAGGTGGTAGCGCTGGAAGATGAAGCCGAAGTGCTCGCGGCGCAGCTCGGCCAGCTCGTCCGGCGACATCTGCGCGGTCTCGCGACCGGCGATCTGATACGCGCCGGACGAGGGCCGGTCCAGGCAGCCGAGGATGTTCATCAGGGTGGACTTGCCCGAGCCGGATTGGCCGACGATGGCCACCAGCTCACCGGCGCGGATATCCAGGTCGATGCCATCGAGCACGACCAGGGTCTGTTCGCCCGCTGCGAATTCGCGACGGATGCCGCGCACACGCAGCAGCGGCGTGTCCTTCTCTGTGTCCATCATGGCTGTGCGGCGGCTGCGGCTGCGGCGGCGACAGCGTCGCCGGTCTGGGCCAGTACCACCTGCTCTCCTTCCTGCAGGCCACTGCGTACTTCCACGTTGATCTGGTCGTCCAGCCCGGTGGTGATGCGTCGCGGGGCAGGGTGGCCATCCGCGCCGCGCACCTGCACGCTGTAGCTGCCGTCTGCGGCACGCGCACCCAGCGCGGCCGAGGGAATGGTCAGCACGCCCGTGGCATGCCCCAGCACGATGCGTACCTGTGCGGTCATGTAGCTGCGCAGGCGGCCATCGGCATTGTTCACGTCGAACTGGCCGTTGTAGTACATCGCCGTACGGCTGGCGCCCGCCGAAGCGCTGGCGGGCGCGAAGCCGGAGGTGTCTTCGTTGGTGATCGACTCCGGTGCCGGTGCGATGTCGCGCAGCGTGCTGCTGTAACGTCGGTCACTGTCACCCAGGATGGTGAAGAACGCCTCCTGCCCCAGTGCGGTGTGGACCACGTCGGCCTCGGAGATCTCGGCGTAGACGGTCATCACGTCCTGGTTGCCGAGCATCACGATGGTCGGTGCACTCTGTACCGCGTTGACGGTCTGGCCCTGGCGAGCGACCACGGCCAGCACGGTGCCGTCGGTGGGCGCGGTGATGCGGGTGTAGCCCAGGTTGGTCTGCGCAACATCCACATCGGTCTGCCGCTGCACCACCTCGCCATCGAGCGCGGCGATCTGTTCACGGGTGGCATCGACCTTGGCCTTGGCCGCATCGTAGTCTGCGCGCGCGACCAGTTGCCTTGAAACCAGCGCCTGCTGGCGTTGCAGGGTCAGCTGATACTGGCGCAGGTCGGTGGCCAGCGCGTCGCGGTTGGCGCGCGCGGTGCGTTGTGCCGCCTGCGCACTCAACAACGCGTTGCGCTGGGTGCGCGAATCGATATCGGCAATCGGATCGCCCGCCTTTACCTTGTCACCCAACTTCACATGCAGGGTTTCGATGCGGCCGGAGACCTGCGCGCCCACGCTCACCAGCCGCGAGGGCTTCAGTGTTCCGGTGGCTTCCACGACCTGTTCGATGTTGCCGCGGCTGACCGGTGCCAAATGCAGTTGCGGTGGCGGTGCGGGCCGGAGCCACGCGAAGAGCGCCAACAGGGTGCAGAGGGCTGCGGCAGCAATGATCAGCACGCGGCGGCGATGGCGCGGTGCGACGCTCATCGGCACAGCATCCAGGAAAGACAGGGCATCGTGAGTCCTCGCGACAGATGGGATTGCACGCCGGCAGGGCAGGCGTGGATGGCCGTCGAGTCTCAGTGCGCCAGATTGCGTGAACCTTGCGGAGGTGCGGGCGTGTCAGTAGGCGGCGCCCTGCGTGAGCAGTGCCATCGCGATGAACTGGAGCATGCTGCCGAGCGCCAGCAGCACGTGGCGGAGGCGTTGCGCCGCCGTGGGCAGGGTCGAAAGCTGGCACAACGCGCCGACCAGCAGCACGGTGCAGACCACAACGGGCAGCGTTGCGGTGGCGGCGATGATCGCGATGATCATCAACGTGGCAGCAAGCATCACGGCGGCTGCATGCGTATCCAGGGTCCGCAGCAGCGGGGGAACGGGGCGCGGTGCAGCCCCCCGCCACACTGCCAGCATGTGCAGTGCGGCGTGCACGGCGACGAACACCACCACGGCGGTGGCGGTTGCGTGCGCGTGCCGATACGCGGAAGCCACCAGCGCAAGGCCTGGGAGCAGCAGGAACAGCGCGGCGAACAGGCGGATCAGCACGCCTGCCCGCTCGCGTTCGGGAATCATCCGCAGCCAGTGCGGCCAGTGTTCCAGCCCACGCGCGCGGCCTGCGTGCGCGCGGCAGTTCCACGCTGCGGCGGTCAGGCTGGGCGCATTCCGAGGAGGCTGGGTGGGTGTGGAAGAGGGCGTTGGCGAAGCTCCTTGTGTCACATGCAGGCTTCCTGTCAGATCCGGACGCAGCACCTTCAGCGGTGCTGCTCACCTGGATGCTGGGCAGCGAACATTGCCGCAACCTTGCGCATCAATCGCGATCGCTGTGCGTGGACAGCCGGGAGTCATCCACGTGGAAAGGAGGCGCTCAGTTCGCCGGCACTGACGTGCTGGTGACGCCGGGATGCAGGGGGAACTCGACGCGGATCAGGGCGCCGCCACCCGGCGCATCCAGAATCGTGACGTGGCCGCCGTGGCGGTCGATCACCTGCCGCACCAGGTTCAAGCCCAATCCGGCGCCGGTCTGCCGGGGGCGCAGGCGCTGGAAGGGTTCGAACACGCGTTCGCGCTGGTCGACCGGAATGCCGGGGCCATCGTCTTCCACCTCAAGGCAGCTGCCCTGTACGCGCACGATGATGTGGCGTCCACCGTGCTCGGCGGCATTGAGCACCAGGTTGGAGAGCACCCGTTCGATGGCGCCGGACTCGCCCAGCACCGGGAAGTTCGGTTCCACCACCACGGCGACCGTCTTGTCGGACTGGATCAGCAGGGGGGCCAGATCGGCGACGACCCGCTTGGCCACGCGCGCCAGGTTGAGGGAGTCCTTGGGTCCATCTGCTTCCATGCGGTGCAGGTCCAGCAGCTGCTCGGCCAGCGTTGCCAGCCGAGCGACTTCCACGGCCAGGCTGCGCGAGGTGGAATCGTCGGTGGCATCGATCTTCACCCGCAGGATGGCGATGGGCGTACGCAGCTCATGGGCGGCGGCGGCGATGAAGCGGCGCTGCCGTTCGTGCCCCTCGTCCAGGCGGTCCAGCGCTTCGTTCACTGCGGTCACCAGGGGGGCGATCTCTACCGGTACGGCGGTCTCTGTCAGGCGGATGCCGCGACGGCTGGCAGAGATGTTGCGGGCTTCCTGCGCGATGCGTTCCACGCCGGCCAGGGCGCGGCGCACGATGATCGGGGTCAGGATGATGGTGGCCAGGCCCAGCAGCAGGAAGATCGGCAGGGTGATGATGTGTGCGGCCAGCGCCATCTGCCAGGTCAGCGAATCGGTTTCGCCATGCGCCATGATGGTCAGCTTGCCGGCCGGGCCGCTGTGCTGGCGTATCACCACGGCCAGGCCATCGTTGCGGCCGCGTCCGCGCAGGTCGCCATAGGGAATGCCGTCGAGGGCGCCGACCAGCGATGCGTAGGCGGGTGGAACGTGGCCGAACGTCACATGGTGGCCCTGCTCATCTTCGGCGATGAACCACGCGTCGGGGACGATCTTCAGCAGCTCGGCCAGCTCCGGCGTGTGTTGCACATACAGTTCGCCGTTGCTGTCGCGGTGAACGGCCTCTGCCGCCACCGGGGCGAAGGTCTGGATGGTGTAGTAGCCGCCGCTGTCGACACGCACCAGCACCATCAGCAATGCGAAGAACGCCACCAGCAGTGCGAGCAGCTGGTAGATCAGCGTTTTGACGATCAGCGGGCGCTTCAGTGAGGGACGACGCGCCATTACTTCGTTTCCCGCATCAGATAGCCGACACCCCGGATGGCATGGATTTCCACCCCCGCATCGGCGTCGGCCAGCTTGCGCCGCAGGCGTGAGACATGCGAGTCCAGCGTATTGGAATGGATGCCGTCGTCGAAGCCGTACACCGCCATTTCAATGGACTCGCGCAGCACGGTGCGGCCCAGCCGGCGCGCGAGGGCGGCCAACACGCGGATCTCGCGGCGCGGAAGCTCCAGCCGCTGTCCACCCACGCTGGCCTCGCCCGAGGCGGGGTCGAACAGCAGCCGGCCGATGCTCACCGGCTCCACCTGCATGCCACCCGGCCGGCGCCCGGCTGCACGGATCCGCGCGAACAGTTCCTCCAGCGCGAAGGGCTTGGCCAGGTAGTCGTCGGCGCCCTCATCCAGGCCGGCGATGCGGTCCGGCAACTGTCCCAATGCGCTGAGCACGATGATCGGGACCCCCGGATTGCGCCCACGAAGCACAGGAATCAGGCCCAGCCCGTCACCATCGGGCAGGGTGCGGTCCAGCAGCACCAGATCGTGCGACCCGGAGAGGGCAGCCTCGCGGGCCTGGGCCAGGGTGCTGGCCAGGTCCACCACGTAGCGCTCGCGCTGCAGGGCAGACTTCAAGGTGGCGGCCAGTTCGGCTTCGTCTTCGATCAGCAGGATGTGCATCGGCGGGAATCGGGCGGGAAGGGAACTCAGGGGGCGTCTGAACGCGCCGGCACCGTATTACAGGAACATTGCGTGAACATGGCGTGCCTTCAGGGGCCTGCCGGTGCGGCTCCAGTTCCTGGAGTGGCTGCTACGAAGAGGCCGGGCAGATGTGCCCGGGTGGCCATGTTGTCTTCAACAAGGATGGCGATGAAGGGAGCGCCATCGCGGTGGGCAACAGGAACGGCTTCACCTCCACCCAGATGGCCCCCGCTCGATGCTGCTGTCCCGCTCGCACTGATGCCGGCAAGGGGGGAGTTGCCATCTCCCCTTCGGTGTCCAATACAACGATGCCCCTCGGAAGGGGCATCGTTGGGGCTTACGGCGTTGTCTTCGCTTGGCGCGGATCGGCAATGATGCGCGACGGCGATCCATACAGCACCAGGACCCGCATGCCGGTGCTGAACACAGGATCCGGACCCTGCACAACCGTCATCAGGTTGCCGTTCTCCGTCTGCACCACGTACTCCAGACCCTGGGTCTTGGAAAGTGCGCGTTCGGAAGCGGCACCGGCAATCGCACCCACAACCAGGCCGCCGATGGCGCCAATGGCGGCCGCCTGATCGCTACCGCCAATGGTCGAGCCGGCGACGCCACCAGCAGCTGCGCCTGCGACGGCACCGCCACCTTGGTTGCCGTCGATACTTACCGATCGAACGCTGATGACCGTGCCGCCGACAGTCCGGTTGACCTGTCCCACCGAACCGATGGAGTAACTGTCGGTTCGCACGTTGGGCGCGCAGGCCGTCAGCATCGCGGCAACAGATGAACCCAGCAGCAGGCGCTTCACGGCGCTTCCTGCTTGTTCGGGAACATCGGCTTGGTGATGTCCACGGTCTCCAGCGCTTGCAGGAACTGGGCGATGTTGTTCTGCGCCGAGCGGCTGATCGACTCGCGAGCGCGAATGACACCGGCAAAGGCATAGTTGAACGGTACTTCGCCGGAGGCGCTGACATCCTGGGTGTATACGATGCTGCCGGTGGCGCGATCGATCAGCTCATACCGGGCGATCGTCTTGGTGGTCATCGATGCGCCGAAATTCGGAATGTCGATGGCCAGGATCTTCACCGAAAGGCTCAGCTTCACCGGCGCATCGTCGCGGAAGACCGCCATCCTGTTCAACGCTTCGGTCAGTGCGTTCTGCCACATCTGCGGCACTTCGTGCTGGGCCTGCGCCGGAATCTTGCCCTTGGCCTCGTCCGGGCGCGCCAGGGTAACCGTCAGCGACTTCAGCTCACCGTCGATCTTCTTGCTGCTGACCCCGACGTTGGGAACTGAGAAATTGAGCGGAGGATTGGTGGTGCAACCCGCCAGCGACGCAGCGAGGATCGCTGCGAACAGGAACTTCTTCATCCATTTTCCCCTGTGATTACGTTGAAACATCCATGGTGAATCGTGTTTTCGTCCGCAACGTCGATGCTGCGCTTCAGCGGTCGCATGAAGGCGTGGCTGACTGCGCGCAAGGATACCTGAATTGGGGTGGCCTGCTATCTGGCATCCCCATCGCTCAAACCGGCTTCCAGGCGGGTGCGCGTTACCAGGGCAATCGGGCTTATGCCTGCGAGAGCGGACGGCTGCGGGTTGCTGCCTGGCGCTGACCGCGGCCCAACGGCATCTTGCTGCAGTGGTCAACGCACCATAGGTGGTGGGATTTCAGATGCTACCTCCGGGACGACCTCCGGCACCAGCGTGAACTGGTAGCGGTTCTCGTACAGCTTTACTTCCAGCTGCTTCCGGCCGCGCCGTTCAAGTGTGTACAGCTTGCCGGCCCACGGGCTGCCAAGCAGTACCATCGGGCTGATGTCACCTAACCGCGAGGCATTCAGATGCATCACCACGCGGTCATCCAAGTACGCAACCTTCACCGAACTGAAGAACGTAGCGTACTGGCCGCTGCTCATTGCGGCGTAGCCGGTCAGTTCCGGATGCGCGACCAGGAAGACGAAGTGGCTGCTGAAGTCGACACCCGAGAGATCGGGGGCGCTGTCACGCGATTGCCGCGAAGAGGGCCAACCCGGGCCCACCGAGTTCAGCGCATCGGCATGGGTGATCGGGAAGAAGCGGATATCGAGGTAACCCGGCCCGCCCGCGTCCACTCGAGCCTGGCCATCCTTCACCGATGCCGAAGACAGCAGGTTGTTGTGCACCAGCCCCGGTGGGGTGCTCATGCGGAACTCGCTGCTGGCCTGCACGTCCTGCGGAGGATTGAAGAACTCGCTGACCTGTTCGTTCTGGCAGGCGGCAAGCAGGGGCAGCAGCGCCAATGGCAAGGCGCGCTGCAGTAAGGTGCGGATCCGTGTCATTGCATCAGGCCTCATCCATGGGACGGGTCATTAGATCACGCCAGGTGCAGCCAAGGGCGGGCTTGCGAGCGCGGGCTTGGTGCTGCGGAACGACGGCTCAGAAACTGTACGCTGCCTGCACATACACCCGCCGCGGCTCACCCGGGAAATGCCCGTTGCGTTCGATGAAGCCGCTGGCCGCATACACCTTGTCGAACAGGTTCTTGACGTTGGCCTGGAACTGCCACTGCTTCCACGTGGTTTTCCAGCTCATGTCGAACACGGTATAGGCCTTCACCGCCTGCCCATCCAGGCTGACACGCTCGCCGACATGATCGGCGCCGAAGCCGATGGCGGAGTTGATCGATGGCAGGTCGTAGCGCGTCCACAGGCCGAGCTTGTTGCGGGGTGCGTTGGCGAAGCGGTCGCCGGAGGCATTGGTGATGCCATTCGGTCCAGCATCCTTCACCCGTGCGTCGTTGTAGGCGTAGGTCAGATTCACCACCCAGCGCTCGGTCACGTCGGCCAGCAGGTCCAGTTCCATGCCCGTGCTGCGTACCAGGCCCAGTGCAGCGAGTTGGTTTACCCCGCCGATTACCTCGCCGGTGGCCTGCACGATGTTGCTGCGGTCGATGCGGTAGGCCGCCATGTTCAAGGTCACGCGGTCGGCCAGCAGGGATTTCATGCCGACTTCCCACTGCCTGCTGCGCTCGGCATCGAACGGTCCGCCGGCCGCGGGGTTCTGGTTGGCGGCACTCTGCGGCACGAAACCGCTGGCGACGTTGGCATACAGGTTCAGGCCGTCCCGCACGGTAAAGGTGCTGCCCAGGCGCCAGCTGAGATCGTTGCCATCCACGCTGCTGCCACCCATGTGGTCCTCATCCTTGAAGCCGTCCCAGCGCAGTCCGGCCAGCACGTGCCAGCGCGTGCCCAGTGCCAGCTCATCCTGCAGATAGCCGCCGTAGCGCTTGCTGCGGGTGGAGGTGCTGCGCCAGGGCAGCGTCGCCAGGTTGTAGTCGTGCCAGGTGCTTGCGCCATAGACCGGGTTGAACAGATCGATGCCGCGCACCGGGCCGGCGCCGCGTGCCAGGTCGGCGCTGTTGGCGGTCTGCGCGGTGAAGTCGGCGTCGAGCTGATACACGTCGGCACCGAACAGCACCTTGTGTTCGATACGGCCGGTGTTGATCCGCCATACGGCATTGCCGCTGGCGGTGAAGGCCTCGTTGTCACGGATCTGGTTGCGCAGCTGGCGTGTCATCCACTCGGCCACGCCGTCGCGGTCACGATCAATCAGCCCCATCGGCTCGTGGTACATCTGGTGCTCGTTGTTGCTGAACCAGCGCGCGGCAAGGTCCACGTCCAGGTTGTCGCGCGGTGCGAAGCGGTACTGCGCCAGCGCCACCCTGGCGCGCATGTCGAGGAAGTCACTGGCCTCGTTGTGGTTCCAGCGGCGGTCGGTCAGGAAGCTGCCGGCGTCGTTCACCGGCACGCCGCGCAGGCGGTTGCCGCCCAGGTTCTGGGTGATGTCGGTGAACTGCAGCACCAGCTCGCCGGTCTGGCCAACGTCGAAGGCCAGCGATGCATCGCCGATCACGCTTTCGCTGTCGGCATTCCAGCGCAGGCCCTGCTCGCCGTCGGCATACAGGCCGGCGCGATAGCGAATGCTGCCGGTGGCATTCAAGGGGCCTGTGCCTTCGATCGATCCGGCGCGGAAGTCCTTGTCGCCCGCCTGGAACTCGATGCGGCGTTCGGCGGTGGCCTTGGGTTTGCGTGTCACGTAGTTGATGACACCGCCAGCATCACCACCGCCATACAGCGCACCGGCCGGCCCCTTCAGCACTTCCACGCGTTCGATGTTGAACAGCTGCGGCACCGAGAAGCCTGCATAGGGATCACCGCGCAGACCGTCGTAGAGCACGTTCTCCTGGCGGAAACCGCGCAGGGTGACGCCGGCATAGCTGAAGAAGCTGATGCCGCTGATGCTGCGGTACAGATCGGTGACCTGGCGCGCAGCCTGGTCGTCGATCAGCTCGCGCGGCACGACCTGGATCGACTGCGGTACCAGTTCCAGCGGGGTATCGGTGCGGGTGCCGACGGCCGCATCGTTGGCGCGGTACAAGGTCTGTGCGCGGCCCCGGACTTCGACCTTGTCCAGATCCTTCGGGGCGTCAGCGGGGGCCTCGGAAGACAGTACAGGCGGAGCCAGGGAAAGGGACAGCGCCAGGCAGAGCGCGGGCTTCAGAGGGGAAGGAAGGGGCATGAGCGGTCAGGGCTGGCTGCAAATGAGAAAGATTACCATTTGCAATACTTCGTGACCTATCCCCCGAATGCGCTATGGACGCAGGCCCGGGTCGGTATAGGGGGTTCCCGCCAAAGCCACCAGCACACCGGTGCCACCCCGCACGATCAGCTGCAGCATGGCCTCGCGCGGATCCTCGCCCTGCCGCTGGCTGGCCAGTCCTTTCTGATAGGCGGCCACCATCGACGCCAGCAGCATGGCTGCGCCCAGGCGTGCCTCCGCGTCGTTCGCCGGCCGGCCGACGGCATCTGCCATCAGCTGCGCCAGGTCGTCGGCCAGTTGCGCCTGCAGCCGTCGTGCGTGCGCCACCAGCACCGGGCTGTCGGCCACCGTTGACCAGAAGGCCGCCGCACCGGCATTGATCCGCAGCAGGGGATGGCCGCTGGCGAGCAGCTCCCGCACCAGCGATTGAAACGCGGCCAGCGGGGTCATGCCGCGGCGCGCCGTCATGCCCTCGCGGAGCAGGGTACGGGCCTCGTCATCGCGGTCGAACACCAGGTCTTCCTTGCTGGCGAAGTAATTGAAGACCGTCTTGCGCGAGACCCCGGCCGCATCGGCGATCTCGGACATGGATACCGATTCGAAGCCACGACGGATGATCAGCTCGGTGGCGACGTCCGAAATGGTCTGTCGGGTCTCGGTCTTGCGCTGCTCGCGGCGGCCCGGCGGCGGGGTCATGGGTGGTTCACTTGTGGAAACGTACACCGAGTGTAACATTGGTGCCGCCAGAGTGCCGACCCGGCGCTCACAGGGAATCCTCATGCTGTACGACGTCGTCATTGTCGGGGCCGGCCCGGTAGGTCTGTTCCTGTCCTGCGAGCTGGCCCAGGCCGGCTGTTCGGTCATGGTGCTGGAGCAGGCAGCATCCCCCGAGACACCGTTGAAGCGCCTGCCCTTTGGCCTGCGCGGCTTGAACGCGCCCACCCTGGAGGCACTGGATCGACGCGGCCTGCTGGACGCGGTGGCCGCGCTCCAGGTGCTGAAGCCGGACAAGGGCGCACCGCCGCCGGGCACTGCCCATTGGCTGGCGCAACCGCGACCGCTGGGCGGTCACTTCGCCGGCATTCCTTTCGCCCTGGACTACGTGGACAGTGCACGCTGGCGCCACCGCCTGACGACGCCGGTGCCCACCCAGATGGCGGTGGAACTGCAGGCGCTGGAAGCCGTGTTGGTCGAGCGTGCGATCGCACTGGGTGTGCGCATCGAGCGCGGCTGTGCGGTACAGGCGGTCCACCCCGGTGAAACGGAGGTGGCCGTCGAGACCGCGGGAGCAACGGTTCGAGGACGCTGGCTGGTGGGCTGCGACGGCGGCCGCAGCACCGTGCGCAAGCAGTGCGGTTTCAGCTTCGTCGGCACCGCCCCTGAATTCACCGGGCACTCGTTGTTGGTCGAGCTGGACGATCCGACGATGCTGACGCCAGGTCGGCAATACACCGATCAAGGCATGTGCAATTTCAATCCACCGGGCGTGGTGGCACTGGCCGACTTCGACGGTGGCGCGGGCCATCGCACGCCACTCGACCAGGAGGCCGCACAGGCGCTGTTGCGGCGCGTCTCTGGTCGCGACGTAGCGATCACCGCGCTGCAGCTGTCGAGCACCTGGACCGATGGCGCGCGTCAGGCGGAGACCTATCGCATCGGCCGCGTGCTGCTGGCCGGGGATGCGGCGCATGTGCACTCGCCGCTGGGCGGCCAGGGACTCAATCTTGGCATCGGCGATGCGATGAATCTTGGCTGGAAACTGGCGGCGGTGGTGCGCGGTACCGCCGATGATGGACTGCTTGACAGCTACACGGCCGAGCGGCACCTGATCGGTGCGAAAGTGCTGGACTGGTCGCGTGCGCAGGTTGCGTTGATGCGGCCGGGCGCCGGCTCGCGCGCATTGGCGGCGGTGATCGCCGAACTGGCCGACACCCCTGACGGCGCCACGTATCTGGCCGAGCGGGTCTGGGGCGTTGTGCAGCAGGTGGACCTGGGCGGCGCCCATCCATTGGTCGGGCGAAGCGCGCCCGACGTCCGGCTGGCCGATGGTCGTCGCGTGGGTGAAGCACTGCGGACGGGGCAGGGCGTGTTGCTGCAGTTCGGCCCGGCCGCTTCCTTGGGGGCCGTCACCGAAGGTTGGCGACGGTGCGTTGCCAGCGTAATGGCGGCCGAAGACAATCCGTTGGGCCTGGCTGCAATGCTGGTGCGCCCGGATGGCATCGTTGCCTGGGCCTGCAATGCCGGTGACACCGAGGCTGGGTTGCGTGAGGCCCTGCAGCGATGGTTCGGTCCGGCGGCCGCGGCTTGACCCGTGTGACAGCGGCGCAGCCGACGCTGGCTGCGCCGATCCCGGTTACAGATCCTTCTTCTTGCCGCTCAGGTCGATCGGCTTGTCACTGCCCTTGCGCTCGCTCGACCACACTTCCATGCCTTTGTTGCAGCGGCTCTCGCGGGCAGCGACCTCACGCGGCAGATCCTTCAGCTGGGGCGACTCCTGGCAGGCCTGGTGCATGTTGCTGTCGTCATAGGTGGCGCAGGCGCTGAGCGACGCCAGGGCGATGGCAATGAGGGTGGCGCGGAGCGGGAGCTGCAGGTTCATGGGGTGGTCTCGGGTGATGCCGGGATGGCCATGGAATTCAAATCCGCGACACCGGGCACGCACAATCGGACCAACTGCACTTGTTATTCTGTAACATATGCGCGATAGTCCGGCCCCTGCCAGATCAGGCGATGCAGATCATCAGTACCGTGCACAGCACCAGCATCAGCACGAACACGCGTCGGCTCAGTGCCAGGCAGGCCAGATAGGCTGCGAGCGCCCACGCCGCCAGCAGCGCGCAGGCTGCCATCCATAGCCCGATGCCCATCATCGAACCGGCTGCCAACGCAGACAATGCGATGGCCTTGAACAACGCCACGCCCAACACGCTGCCCAGCATGCCGGCCTGCAGGGCGATGGCATCATGGCGGGCAGGTGCGTGGTGGTGGTGCATTGCGGGTCCGGTGCGGGCCGAGAGCGCGGCGTCGGCTGCACTGTGCCGAAATGCACATCCACGAAATGTGTTCATCGCGCGCGAAGACCGCGATGAAGCCCGTTCAGTCGAACTCACCCTCGGCCGATTCCAGACGCTGCCGGTACGCCGCGCGATGCTGGTACAGGCGCTGGCATTCGGCCGACCTGTGGATGCGACTGCCGGGTTCGTTGGCCACCGAGTCGCACATCCGCGCGATGTGGTTGTTTTCCGCCAGTTCGGTGACGAAGAACACGGCGGTGATGCCGGTGCCAAGCAGCACGACATACAGCAGGCGGCTGAGCCAGCGCGACAGCTTCCGCTCGAAGTGCTGCTGGATGGTCAGGTCGAAGCGGATGATGCTGAGCACGATCCAGACGATGGCGACCAGGAAGCAGAGCGTGGGCAGCAGGCCGCGCCAGATTCCTGCTTCGTAGACCGACTCGCTGTAATGGACAGCGGCCCCGGCGCCTGCGATGGCGATGGCCAGCGCCCAGTTGCGGCCCAGCGAGAGCAGGTCATCGAGCAGCTTTTCGCGGTTCCTGGTTGGTCCTGCTGCCACGAGGGTTCCTTCTGCCTGTTGCGACCGGCGACGGGCTGCCGCCGATCATGCAGATGGTGGAGCATCGCTTCAGCGATGAGAAGCCTGCCCGCTCAGTATCCGCCTGCGCGTGCACCGATCCAGCGCCGGTAGCGGCGGGTCCGGCATTTTCCGGCGGCCTGTGCCAACAGCAGCGCCCACACCGGTGAGACACCCGGCGCGGTGGGGCGGCGCTGGCTCAACCGCCCCAGCTGGTACTTCACCGCTGCCATGTGTGCGCTGGCGGCCAACGGCTTGCTGCGCCAGTCGATGGTGCGCAGTGTCGGCACCGGATCGCGTCCCTGCTGCCAGTGTTGCGGCAGATCCGGCTCGATCGCCAGCGCGGTGGCGATGCCGACCATGGACACACCGCTGTCCCGTACCTGCTCGGCCACGGCGCGACGGCGGATACCGCCGGTGACCATCAGCGGCATCGTCGCCACCGTGGCGATCTCACGCGCGAACTCCAGGAAGTAGGCCTCGCGGGCCAGGCTGCGTTCGTCACGTGCGGCACCGGTCATGGCCGGTGCTTCGTAGCTTCCACCGGACAGCTCGACCAGGTCCACGCCGAGGGGCGCCAGCATTTCCACCACTTCGCGCGCATCCTCGGGCGAGAAGCCGCCGCGCTGGAAGTCGGCGGAGTTGAGCTTCACGGCCACCGCAAACGTGGGTGACACGGTGGCGCGCACTCCCTGCACGATCTCCAGCAGCAGGCGCGCACGGTTGTGCAGGCTGCCACCCCAGCGGTCGTCGCGGCGGTTCGACAGGGGCGACAGGAACTGGCTGAGCAGGTAGCCGTGCGCGGCATGGATCTCCACGCCACTGAACCCGGCGCGCTCGGCCAGCTCGGCGCTGCGGATGAAGCGGGCGATCACCTCTTCGATGTCCGCCTCGGTCATCGCCCGCGGCGGTGCGAACTGCCTGGACAGCGCGCCCATCTCCAGCGCGACGGCTGACGGCGCGAGTGCGGGTTGGCCGAGTGCGGCCGGCATCTGCCGCCCGGGATGGTTGATCTGCATCCACATCTGCGCGCCCCGCGAGCGTACCGTTTCGGCCCAGGCGATGAAGCGGTCAAGGTGGCGATCGTCTTCCAGCACCACGCCGCCGGGACCGGTCATGGCGCGGCCATCGACCATCACGTTGCCGGTGATGACCAGCCCTGCGCCGCCGTCGGCCCAACGCTGGTACAGCTGCAGCAGCGCAGCGGAAGGCGCGTGGTCGGCGTCGGCCATGTTTTCCTCCATCGCCGCCTTGGCGATGCGGTTGCGGATGACGGCACCGGAGGGCAGTGCCAGGGGCGAGAACAGCGACATCGGACAGCTCCAGGACAGGGGAATGGCGCTACGCTAACCTTCAAGTTTGATTGAAGGTCAACGGGTTCCCATGTCGAGGATTCAGGCAGATGAAGATCGGTGAGCTGGCCCGCCTCACGGGCCTCGCGGCGTCGCGCATCCGCTTCTATGAAGACGCGGGGCTGCTGGTGGTGCAGCGCCAGGCCAATGGTTACCGCGACTACCCGGAACAGGCGGTGCTGCTGCTGGAGCTGATCACCGGCGCGCAGCGTGCCGGCTTCAGCCTGGAAGAGATCCGCGCCTTGCTGCCGCCGGACATGGGCCAGTGGCAGCACGATGCGTTGATCACGATGCTGCAGCAGAAGGTGGCCGACATCGAGGCGTTGCAGCGGCGGTTGGCAGAGAGCCGGGCGCACCTGCTGGCCCTGATCGAGGACATCCAGGCGCGACCGGACGGCATCGACTGTGCAGCCAATTCGCGGCGGGTGCTGGACCGCGTGAAGCGCGGTGAGCTGGCGCGGCCGACCCTGGCGGCCGGCGATACGGCGTTGCTGCGACCGGATCGTCGCCGCCGCACGGGCAGCGACTGACGATCCGGCGCGGTGTTCAGTGGCTGCCGGCGACGGCGGTCTTGCGCTTCTTGTCCAGCATCACCGCCACGCACCACAGCAGCAGGCCGCCGATCGCGGTAGCCGCACCGACATAGCCGGTGCTGGCCGGGCTGAAGCCGGCGCTGATCGCCATGCCGCCCAGCCACGGGCCGAGTGCATTGGCGGTATTGAACGCGGCGTGGTTGGAGGCCGCTGCCAGCGTCTGCGCTTCACCGGCCACGTCCATCAGGCGGGTCTGCAGCACCGCCGCCAGCGCGCCCATGGTGCCGACGGTGATGATCATCGGGCCGATGGTCCACACCGACTGCGCGGCCAGCGGGTACAGCAGCAACATCACGATCGCCCACAGCAGCACCACGGCGGCGGCCTTGAAGGGGAATTTGTCCACCAGCCAGCCCCCGGCGAGGTTGCCGATGATCGCGCCGATGCCGAACACGCCCACCGCCAGCGGCATCCACGATTCGGCCACGCCGGTGACCTGCACCAGGGTCGGTGCCAGGTAGGTGAACACACAGAACATGCCGGCGAAACCGACCGCACCGATCGCCAGCGCCAGCCACACCTGGGTGGTGTTGAAGGCGCGCAGCTCGCGCATCGGCGAGGTACGCACTTCATCCGGGTCCGGCAGCAGGAAGCGCGCGATCATCGCCACGGTGGCGATGGCCAGCACGCTGGCCA
>Ga0153948_1000641_pt1 | contig 18910 bp, 18 predicted proteins | sample TSNJ032MetaG_FD_104696 | JGI IMG/M metagenome (GOLD analysis project Ga0153948, IMG submission 104696) | Attine ant fungus gardens microbial communities from New Jersey, USA - TSNJ032 MetaG | ecosystem: Host-associated > Fungi > Mycelium > Unclassified | place: USA: New Jersey, Wharton State...
ATTCATCAACAGCAAATTTGGATCGAACTTGGCTCACATTCTGCGGAGGACAGTGTTCGGGACAGATACACAAAGTATTTCTTCGCCAGGAGACAGCAGTGCTGTATGCAGATACGGTTGTGATATCGAAACTCTTGGGATGAAGGGACTTGCGTGGAGTGCTGGTAACGGCGTTGGAAAGAATTCCAGAGGGATGTACCGCGTGTTTTTCCTGTGAAAAGACAGAAATGGTAGGCGTTACGGTCGACAAATCTGTATCGTTATCAGTGCCTATATTTTCAAATATGGGTAAAACCTAATACCCCTAGTTGCTGTGTGTGGGCGGCGAATGGGTTTGTGAACGGGTGTCGGTAGTTCCTATCGAAGTACATTAGATGACTCAAGCCAGACTGCTTGTAGAATTGGCGAACCGGGTGAGGAAGAACAATCAAACTAAGGAATTTCAAAGTTGTTCTGAACATAGTGGTGCGGAAGTGAATGAGAAACAAATGAACTGATGTCACTGGACGCGTCTGTTTGTTTTGGTTTCAACTAATTCCTTTGCAAATCCCACGAGAGCCCCCCTCTCATTTCAGACCGCAACGTATTCCTTGAATAGCATTGCATATTGTCTTGTCTTGACGCACCTAGGAATTTCCGGCTAAATCAACCGACGCTCTGAAATCATAGATTCCGTAGATAGGGAGCATACTAGCAGACAAGGATAAGGCCGCAGGACATAAGGGAGAGTTGGTGTTTCCAGATGGTGCAGGAAATGCTGCTTGCTATTCTGAAGGATTCTACCAAAGACAGAAAGGTTTCCGAGCGTCTTGTTCTTCAAGCATCCGACCAAGCTACCAATCACGCAGGAAGCTATCCAATGAGATCCCACAGCCTTCCCAAGAGTAAGGCCATGTCTTGATCTCTTTGTATTCAGGCTAATCCAAGGCGCAAGTCATCAAGATCCAGTTTTAAATTGCTAGCAAAACCGACTTCTAGGAACTTCCACATGTACATTAGCAACACATAGAACAGTGGAGATTCATCTCAACAACAGAACTTGAAGAGCTTGTCCAGCCATTCGCCAGAGATCGTGACAGAAGGCTGACCCGGGGTAGAGGGATTGCGAGTGCACGTGGACACACCTCCACCTATCTCAACTTCGTCCACACCTCTTTCCTGTGGTTACGTGTCTTCTGTCGATACAGAGCCTCGCAGTCTGGGCTCTCTGCGTCTAAGCACTATGTTGCGAACAGAAATTCTGAATCCGAGAAAACCGAGGCGCACGTGATGTTTTATGAGGTGACCTCAAGCGCAGCAGGTTGAACAAACTCGGGCTCTTTGGGAAGAAAGGGAAAGAGCAGTATTGCCATACAATCGGCCATCAATAGAACCACCTCTGCGCAGAACACTAAAAACAGCGTCGATGGAGTGTCAAGCATCATCATTTATTGAACTCGATTCTTCTATTCTTCACGATGACTTCCTGCTGATGACTATCCAGACGTCTGGTCAAGTTCTGCCGCTTGCTTTACCCATATTTCGTCTTCTATCGACCTTCCCCGACCCGAATAGTGACACACGATCTTCCCCATGAACTGTCCAGCTACCGCATCAGTCGCTTTCTTCCACCGGGCTCACTTCAGACTTACTGGCCCGACAAAAGTGTCTTCGTCTCTTCCTGATCTACCCTCACCTCTCTCACCTTGTTGTACTGCGTGATAGGCTTCCGAGGCGTAATGCCCCTTTCATGACCCTCTTCGCCACTCTGTCTGACGATGTCGGCATTTCGATTCTCACTGTTAAACATCTCTGCTTCATGTTAAATCCTGTTAAGACCTAGATCAGAAGCTTTTCTATAGTTGCTGTTGAACTGGCTTGCGCATGTTGACATTAAGATTATGGGCTATAGTAATCACCACCCTCAATCCCTCTCAACTGAAGATTGAGAACCCCAAAACAGGAAGATCTCCCCTATCCGAACGCGATGATATGACTTCATAGACCATCCATCAGCCGAGATATCTGAACGGCGATAGAAACGATCGCGAAATGAATACCCAAAAAGTCACACTTATATCCGATCGGTGCCGACTCCAACTTACTTCGCGAACGCAACTAGTAATCCCGTCTACACCCAACATGCCTTCGAACCCTTTTCTCCAAGGGACAAACGTGCTTCTCGACCACAATACCGTACCAAACGCACCCCTTAAATTTTTGGCGTACTGCAAACGCCTGCTACATGATTGCATGGTTCTCGTATCTTAGCCCAGGGACGATTGGTTCGCGACCTTTGGTTTGTTGGCCCCGTAAGCCTCTTATGCTTTCAACTGCTCGCACTCTGCCGAAAGGCTGAAGTGTTGATCCCAAAGTTCAAGCATGAACCGCTTACCTGACAAGTTCATTCTCTTCTATCATCCAAATGTCACATAGTCTTCCATAATATGCAAGAAAAAATACATTGGATGAGTGGTTCAACAGAGACTAATACCGCTGATATAAACCGTGTCGCAGAAACCTGGTGTGATGGACCAATATTCGAAACTTCGACATCAAACAGTCTAGAACGCTAGGACTGGTTGAGGTTTATGGCGTCTATTATTACACGAAAAGCCCGCTTGCCAAGATCCTGTAGATTCCCTTCCTACAAGCAATGTTCTACCTCCGAGAACGCCACTATCCTTACGTTTTGGGATACAATAAGATACTCCACATCGTGGGGTGCCCGCACCCAAAGATCTGAACGAAATCCTCTTCTGGCATATTTTTCCGGCATAGCGGGAACAAGGTGAATCACCGATCCAAAAACACTCTCGATCATGAGAGATATCAACCTCAACCATTCTTTTTGATCATGGTGTTGATGAAGGGTGCGGTGGTATGATTCCATGCTACAAATATGACGGTCATACAGACTTGTTCCGATCATATGGGCCGCTGATCCTTCTTTGATGGCATATGGTGCAAACTAATGTACATCTGCTATGTTGACTTCACCGTCCCGTTCACAGATTCGAGTCGATTCCAAAGGTTCTATTAAATCTAATATATATACTATTCAGTTTCAAAACGCATACATCTCATAATAGGAGCCTGGACTCTGAGTCGAGGCCTCATTTATACTAGCTTTTACATTCTACGACTCCCCTGAAATACGGAAAATCAGCTACCTGGTATAGGTCAGGCTTTTTGGATTGATACATTCCTTTCTCGCAACTGGCCCCAAGTGCCAATCCTGCTCATAAAAATCATTTTAAATAGCCTTAAACTTCAAAAAAGTGGATTATTCAACAGAATGTCACACCTGTAATATAATACAATTCAAAAAAATTTCTAAGATATACATTCATGACAGATAAAATAGACATGGATGCAGTATAACATACTATTAACGTTGATATCGTATAACGTGTAGCATGAGATGGTCTATGAAAGGTCGAGATCACCACTTCTTTCATCCTAAGCGGCGACTGAAAGCCAAATTGTCCCAGTGTTCAAGGCAATCGAAACCAGCACCTACATCGCACGCCGTATTATGCCACTGGTAGGCAGAAGGACCCCGGGCCGTAGACAAGCTTCACCGAGCCGATATTTTAACACTGCACAAACGATTCTTCACCCCGATCAAGGATTCAGGTTCTTGGTTAACAGAAAAGTCTGCCTAACTCTCTCACGTGAAGATACGGCTCCCATGGTCCCTGGATGTATTCCAAATCAGTTGTGCGGCGTTAATTACGTACATTAATTGAGGTGTAATCAATATTTAATAGACGCTTGGTAGCGGTTTCAACCACAAACGACATCCATGACTCGATCAACGGAATCGCAGGTAGACATCGACACATTCCCGTGTGCAGGTTGTTCATGCTTGACCGACGCATCAAAGCTTCTATCACTGTCCCCCACTTCCAACCCACTCGTATTGCACCCACCTTAATACGATAGACGAAGACAAAACAAGAAACTATGTGATCGAGAGAATTTTGAACTTGGGAAGCGTCTGCTTATCTCATCGTCCTTGACCTCGGTCCAACGGGAGTCCTTTCACAGTTGAACAACCTGAACCCGGTATTGAAAGCCGAACTGCGACTTCTTTTGACGATATAGTGTCCCTTTGCCGTCGGTCGTATATGTGATAACGCTCCATTTTCTTATTTGATTCCTCTGAGCACAAAGGTTGATCCCCGTGTGTCTACATTAATGGCTTCTTCGGTCCGCTTATCCTTTGTCCTGCGTCCAGCAGTCTGGTGCAACAACTGCTTGTTTGATAGGATCTTCTAGCGGACTCTCTTTTTTTCGTAATCGAGCGACCGTTTGACTGTTGAAACACCCTAAAATGAATCCAAAGCTCCCACAGCGCACCGCGTAATAGTACAACCGATCCAAAGGGAACTCGACCGTGGTTTACAAAGAAGGTCATTTGGTAAAAAAACCTCCCGTTGCTTGTCCCCCCGAAGCGGCTGTACGCTAAAGTGACTTGAACATTGGCTCACGTTGATTAGTATCCGAGCACGAACCGAGCACCTTTGCGTGTTAACTTCCTCCCTCCCTCCCTTAGATAGACGAACACAAAGCTTAAGTTTACTTTTATTTTTTTTCAAGTCAAACCCCATGGCTCGCGGTTACTCCAAACACGGCAAGTTCAAAGCTTTGAAATATGAAGTATCAGACTTATTGCTGTCTTCCTTGAACGTCCGCCGCAACATTGACGGTCAACGATAACTCGTGTGATCCGACACGGTGTGAGCGATATTTGATATCCGCCGAAACTCAAGTAGTCTTTCGTTCTAATGATTAATTGATATCGATTCCAGTGGTATTGTCCCGATGGGATACTCTCAAGTCAATCCAGGTACATAGTGTGGCTTTTTTTTCCCTGTTTCAAGTCTTGTATCCATCATATCATCACGAAATTCAGCCTGACAATTGGGAAGAAGAAGGAAAAGAAGAAGAAGAATCTAGATCAAACAAAAAAGGATAAAGTCCCTCATCGAAACCCGGAAATGAAGAAAATGCCAGACAGAACGGACAACTATCTCATTCTTTGTTTATGATAACCATTTGTACGAGTTCTCCTTGAGGGGATAACCTTGCCGCTCAAGATCCTCTTGAAAAAAAATCCATAGTCAAAATGCATGGCATCTCGGACCTCTGAACCTGATAATAATAATAGTATTTTACAACCCAGTCTTATTGATGTGATAGGTTATGGAGTAATTATCAACGTCATGACGTTGAACTCAATTTCTAAAATAAACAGAGGTACGTAAACGCACTTTTTTTTTTGATTATGAAAACAACAGCAACCACCAACCACCCTAGAACGCTTTGGATCCGCATGGGCTCTAGAACAAATTCAAAGAACACGTCCTTATTATGAACAAAACCCCCCTTTTTTCCATCTGCCCTGAAGGAAGCTTTTTACGTGAAGTTTGATGAGGTTCATGTTCCAGTAACAAAAACAATCAACAGAAGATATATATATAAAGCCCCTCCCCAAGAAAAGACACTATCGAGCACGGGTAGATAAATAAACGTCTACAATAATATAGACAGAGAAGTGCAGAGCAATGCAGAAAATGGTATAAAAAAAGCGTACATCGCATGTAGTAGGTATATATGTATGTGTATGTGAATGAATGCAGTAGGAAAGCAGATATACATGCACGTATGTAGATGTGCGTTTATACAAGCACAGCAGAAGGAAATGAACAATAATCGCACGGTTTGTCAAAAATGCAAAGCAAAAAAGAACATAAGCGAACCAAGGACCCAGACGATGACGGGCATCTGAAATGCAGTAAACCAAGAAAAACGAACGAACGACAGGTCGGACGACAATGCATCAGAAACCACGGACTGTTCCGTCTCATTCACCCTCATCATCCTTTCTTCGACTCATGACAAATGCACTCTCCCAAGCTGGGACACTCGGGTCAAGTGCAGCGAATCTCCAATTTCCAACAAAGGTCTCGTTCCCAACAAGGTATCCGTAGAAGAAGGTGAAGTTTTGACGAGGCCAGAACTGTGGATCACCAGGCTGAGTACTTGCCTTTGACGTTGAAAGGAAACAAACGTACTGAACGTCGAAGGATGCCTATTAAACCGTCCCAGGGACGGACACGACCATAAAATGAATACGAGTTCCATGCGAGAGCGTGACGACGATCAGTCTATTGACTGGATGAGAGGGAAGGCTGGACGTGAGACGGAGAGATACGTACTGTGCCTTTGAAAATGATGTCCTTGATTCCATTGCACAGAGGGATTTTAGCCCTGTCTGTGCCGCGACGGACAGGACGTACCCTTGGATAGAGGACTTGGGCATTGACATCTTGCAAGAACTCGGGTGATTCTTCCTCGTCGACTGTGATATCCTCCTCGGCAACGTGATCGTCATCATCCATGGAATCGTCTGAATCAGACTCGGAGCTTCCCATCCCTAAACCCACGCTCTCGAACAAATGGTCAATAGATCTCCAGTCCTTTGCATAGGCATCCATGACGGCCTCGTGGTCCCTGTCATCCAACGCTTTTGCGTTCCTGATTGCATCCTCACGTTCGCGACAGGTTTGACAGTGATCGGAGCCGTCATGCATGTGAGCATCATCGTGGGGTTGCGACTTGCGGTCGAATAGCCTGTAAAGCCATGATGGGTGTGTGTGACTGCCATCGAGCTTGACGGAGACATTTTTGGAATGACTGGGGTCTGGGAGGAATTGGAGGTTGCCGAGGGGGCCTGGGAACCATGCATTGCGCATGGAAAGGTCGGACCACGTGTCGTGAGGAATGGGCACGTGGTCTTCCATGGCATGGAGCTCTTCTAGACGCATAAAGAGTGGCTGGTGGGTGAGATGGAGGGCTGCTTCATTGAAGTGGGAAGGGTACGCAGCGTGAGAGATCAGGTGACGCATTGCAGCCTCGGGTGGCAACTACACACACACACAAATAACATGTGAGCACATATGACGGTCAACTGGAAAACGCACGTACGGCAAGTCGACCCTGCCACAGGCCGTCCATGCAGCCAGGCTCGTACACACGGCCTGGTCGCCACTTGGGGCTCTGCAGCCATGCGTTGCCACACAGTCGACGTCGCCAGTAGTCGGAATCCCAAAAGACACTGTGGTCTGCGAGGGTGTCGTCGCGAATGCCGTTGACGCGCTTGCAGCCCTCGACCCAGTCCCACGTGATGGACGGCGGAGGTGCGGCTCCACGGTGCGCATTAACCTCAACAAAGTCTTCTTGAACAGGGCGGGGTTCGGTAGATGCCGGGGCCTCGGCACGTGTACGGGGGAGATGCGGCGGAATATTGAAGGGAATGGTTTCGCGGCGGGCAAAGTAGAGCAGCTTGGCAGCCGGCGTGATCGGTGGCGGAGCAAACGCGGGCATGGAACCAAAATACGGGAGGGCGACGAGCCTGCCGGGGTCGGCATAGACGGGATACGGACCGTGTGCAGACGGCACGGAGACGGGAGATATTTGTCGCGGAGATGCCGGAAGTGGACAGACAAAGTGGCAGGGGGGCGCCTCTGCCTGGCAGTACCGGTATGGATTCAGGACATACGGTAGTAACAGCGCCACAATCCGCTCACGCTCGGCTGTGGGTTCCAGAGCCAGCTTTTCTGGCGTCGTCACAAGCCACAGTGCCCACAGAATATACACATTCTCTGCACTCTCGATCGGCCAGCCATCGTGTTCCTCAGCACCCAGCCAGAATCGGGTTGTCAGGTAGTGGTGCAGGAACGCATCGACCCCCGCCCTCTCAAGCTGGCTGCGATTTTTGCCATTGTTGTCAAGCAGCATCACATAGATCGTCCGGATCGCCTCTTCATCCGGATTGGCATCCAACCTGCGCACAGCGGCGAGGGTCTCTGTATACTGGCGCAGTTGGTCGTAGTAATCACGGCCATTCGGGCGGAAGTTGCGGCGAAGAACGGCCAGATGGTCAAAGCGGAAACGGAAGGCGGCAGCCCAGACGGCCGGATTGATGTGGCAGTTCAGGCTGAGGTGGAGGTCGGGGTGGGTGGCCTGTAGAGCGAGCAGGTCGGTTGGCGGCGAGTACGGGTCATCGCAGGCAAGAAAAACAGCAATGTGGGTGAGGATTTCTGCGGGTACGAGATGAAGGAGGGACATGGCGGCTGCTTCAGTAAACCCTGCGTATATATAGATAGTGGCTGTGATCGCCGTCCTGATCCCCGTCCAAGCTAACTCTGCTCAAACCAGTTCAACTCGCAGTCGCGGGAACGCAGGGATCTCGTATTCTGTTTGACGCTAACCGCCGCCACAGGCAGGGTTTTGTTTTCGTCACTGGTCTGGACAAGTCTAGATCAACCACCTCGTGGTCAATCGCGACGTGTATCTTATATCTCTGTTCAAGTCCCCATCTTGGTTACCTTGACAAGCAGATCTCTGTCCCTATTCAAACTTTCTGACTTGTTTGTTGCTGCATCCACGGGTACTTGTACACATAACACACCCTACGGTGGCGCTGATGCTTGTGTACATGTACATACAATTTTGATTGCCATTCCCCTCCCATCAAAGTCTGTAGAATGAGAGGTTCCATCTGTGCGGACTCGTAGAGTGGATGATATGAATTCTTCATTTGTGACGTTTTTCGAGCTCCCAAAAAACGAGGGAGAGGATAACTAGCACACGAGGAAGTGGGCAATCACTTGGTTCCACTCCTGCGGTCGAGAAAATTCATCCGCTATATAATCCTCAGAAAAATGGATCCACTACACATATGAGCCATGATGAAGGCCACCATCTACTTCACATGCATGCGATTCTCATCCAGAGCTTTTTCTTTCGTTCGGTGATTTTCATGGGCGAATCTCGGGATCCCACCGGTAGTTCTAGATATAGTTGACAATCGGAGATAAACAGCTACTTATTTGCTACTGAGACTCACTCTCCCCCCTTTGTTTAAACCAGTTCAACATATCATGTAATTGACTTGTTGTTGATACCCCTGAGTTACGTACATATACAATGTTCGGTTGATCGTTTCTGATGGGATTTGTCATCCAATTAGGCTTTTTTCGACGGGAAGTTGTCGTACATGAGGGAAACTATGGTTTTGCCGGGGTAACGACCCTGGTAGTATTTTTTGCTCCGTGGACTTGGATGTTAAAACGTGTTATACTGTTTGTCATCGGCTTGATGTCCGCTTTCTGATGGTCGATCTTTTACTCTGCCCCATGTGAAACTAATTCCTGAAGAGGCGGTCTTGTTAAACATTTGTCTTGTCTTTATGGTCTTTGGCTATTTGACTCTGGCTATTTTGCCGAACTCTCTACTGCTAGATCTTCTTATTATCTGTCTGTCGGGAAAATATTTGTCCATAATTTCAAGGGAGTGGACTGATGATATATCAATATTCTGTTTTCACTAGTAAACCTTTTCTCAGTGAGGTCAAGCTGTCCCTCAAGGACTGATGTGAGCCCGACTGACATGCTCTCATTAGCCGCCATATGACCTTTGTCTTTCGGATGAGACCCTTGTCTATTCTATAGGCTTTAAGCCGCGACCCGTAACTTCGGGTAGACTAATTACATATAGGAAAAGTGAACACATGCCATTCCGACATAATGGAACCAAGACTGAGCTTGTGGTCTCCATGGAAGCATCATATTGAACTAGCTTCTATCGGGACCGTTCAAAATTCTCTGGGATTTTTCAAAAGTTGTTCTTCGGGTCAGTCAATCTGTTACGTCACTTTGATCATTACTGAAATGTCTCCGCTAGCTCTGATCGCTTGTGTTGTATGCGAACAGATCTTCTGTCCTTCTATTTTGTCATCCACGGATATCACATATTTGGAAATGGTTGATATTGACTGCCAGACAAGCGATGACAAGCGACCTTATCTCACGAGTGAAATTGCCGAGGCGTTTCTGGTTTGATGAAGCGATGAATTTGAACATTGTATCCTGGATCAAACATAGTTTTGATCGCTCCTGACCCTGAGCATGATTAAGGTGTGGCTTAAATTGGATTTAAGCAGGCAATACTGGGCAATTCTTCTTTGGTGCACTCTTGCTTCACATTGACCTTGTCGCTATCGACCAGCTTACATGAGACGTGGGAAGGCGTTGTGGGGAACGACTGAAAATGGAATTTGATGCCAGGAAAGAAGCGGCGCATTCGCGAAGTGTATAAAAAATTCAAAGCGACCCTTGTCGCCTCTTAATCCACTACCACTACCATCTACCTCAAACAGCTCGCCATGGTCCTTTCCCAGGATTCTACAAAGTACCTGTCTCTATACGATTCCAGTCCTCCTCGTTCTCGTCAGGCAAGTACTGGTTTGGGTGCTTCCATCTGGGCTCCTCAACCTCAGCCGTCCGAGACCGCTTGGCCTCGCGCCCTCGACTCGTTCTCTCGTGCGGCTGAACGAGACTCAGTCGATCTCCACGCTCTTGGTGGCCTCCAAAAATCTCCCTCCAGTCTGCCTTTGATCAGCCGTGAGGACGTCTTTGGGTCATTGAACACGATGTCCTATTCTAGCAAAGACGTCGGCGCCATTGGCGACGGCCGGAAGAAAAACAGCCCAGAATACGAAGACACTGTGCGTATATGCTATCATAATCCGTCTTCAAACGCATAATCTCAATCGTTTTTGATTCTTCAGCATGTTGAGCAGCTCCTTCGCACTCTTAATCTCAATTCGCCTGCTCCTTTTGCTAAAAAGCCTCAGCTCAATCTTGACGTGAACCAAAATCCAGACTTTTCTCCTGCATCTGTGTCGTCGGCGTTGCTCACGCCGACTGACCTTTCACCTGCTCGAGCTCTGTTCGACCCGAAAAATCCGGGCCAGTCTCCGTACGACGCGGCTCATAGCTTGTCTTTGACCCCTTCTTCCTCCTTGCTATTTGATCAACAAACTACGCCTGTCAAACTGTCTGACAGCTTAGAAGCTGCTCCTGGAAACCTTCGCTATAGCCTATCTCATTCTTCGTCGTCTGGTATCCCGCCATTCCAGCCATTCTCTGAAGCGCCCACCCCTGCGCCACAAACCCACAATCTACACACACTTTTTCCTAATACTTCACCTTCACATGTACAATCGATTTACAGCTCTCCATTGCCGCGTCGTATTCAAGAAACAAACCGCCTTCCTCAAATGGACTGGCGTCTTACCCAACAACCGCTTTCTCAACAACCTTTAGCCTTGCACCCCGACTGGCGCCTTCCCAGTGAGAAGGCGGCTTTAGACTTCAATTTAAATCAGATTGGACATAACGAACCCTTGCGCTCTACCCTCATACATCAACAACCTTCTCCACCTCAACCCTCTCAGTCCGCTCATGAGGTAAGTAAAGAGTCTCTTACGGCCCCGACACCCGGAGACTAAGATGTGCATGAAATTAGCCGATCAACTTCTTGTCTCTTCTTCATCCTTCCTCCTCACCTCCGTATCATATTTTCGTCTCTCGCATCATCAAGTCGTCAGACCAACAAGCCTCTATCTTCCTTCAGCAAAAACTCAAAGTCGCAGATACCGAAGAACGTTCAAAAATTGTCGACGCCATTTGTGCCCGTGGTTTTGAGATGATGGCTCACCGGTAAGTTGATGGTATATGGGACGAGTTGTGATCAGAGCTGATGAATCTCAGTTTTGGCAACTGGGCAGTTCAAAGGTGCTTAGAGGCTGCTTCTACTGCCGAGGAGAGAAGGAAGATAGTCAGTTGCATGAGGCAAGATCGTCAATTAACTCCCAGTTTGCCTCTCTTGACATCTTACAGGGGCCGTATCGTTGACTTGGCCACTAATTGCTATGGCTGCCACGTTCTCCAAAAGGCTCTCGATTGCGAGGAAGATATTCGTCTTCTCATCGTTTCGGAACTCCTTCTTGGTGATCCAGCCCAAACTTTGGTTAATAAACATGCATCGCACGTCTGGAGCAAGGTTGGCGAGCTCAGCTTATTAACGATATGCTCCGGCTTACTTTTCTCAGATCATGGAGCTTTCCTGGACGCCACCAGCACCTCCGATATTTGCCTAGTACGTTGTTGAATATCAGATATGGATATTAAAACTCACACGTAGTCCAGTGTCAATAAATCCTTGAAAGGAAAATGGGCATCTCTAGCTTGCCATGAGACTGGCTCCCTTGTTGTTCAAGTATGGACCCGACTTGATGTACCATAAACTTGGTCTCATTCCATATTCCTAGCATGCTTTCGAGAACTTGGAACCCGAGGCCAAGGACGGCATCGTGGATGAATTATTGAATCAAGGTACCACTATCTTCAGCGAAGTTGCCAAAAATCAATGGGGCTCGTATTGCATCCAACATAGTTTGTTATTTTTCGTGATACCTTTTGACGAGGACTAACGTTGCGCGCAGTTCTCGAACATGGTTCCGAAAAGCATCGTCGCATGACTCTCGATCACTTGTTGGAAGGACTTCTTGAATTCTCCACCAATGAACAAGGCTCCAAGTCCGTCACAAAGGCCCTGAAAGAAGGGGGCAAGGATACTCTTGATCGCGTTGTGAAGCGTATGTGTGAACCGGCAAAAGGGTATGTACTGTACCTCATGATAGGAAAGGAAGACCTTAACGCCATGAAGTGCCCGACGCGCTATGATTGTCGACCTTGCCCTTTCAGCTACCGGAAGCCAGCTTATCGCCAGCGTTTTGCCCACGGCGAGTGCTCGTTGTGATCTTGTGATGCCGCTCTAATATCCCAACAGGCTGACAAAGATCAAAGAGCTCTTCTCTACGAGTGCATCAGAGGCCACATCGTGACCCTGCGCGGATGTAAGACTGGCTCCAAGGTCATCTGGTTGTTGTAAGTCAGATTCGCCACCTGCTCGCATTAGGTTTGGCTGATCTTGAGTCCCGATGGCAGTGACCGCATGGTAAGTAGTTTGTTGCGTCATCGCGAAGAACAAGGTTCAATTTACTTCCAGCGCGCATATTATGGTTACTAAAAAAAGTTTACCCTTGAACGCTCTTTACCTCAAAATTACTTTGGAGCAATCTCAAAACATCAATTTTTTCTGCAAAAGATATTTCGACCTGCCCTCCAACTTACTTCATCCATCTGCATTATCAATAATCTGCATTTGAACATCGGACCTCAATTCGCTTGCATCGAAACGAAAATGTTCCCATACTGCAACTTGCAAAATAACTCATAATAATGTCTCGACCACCCGAACTATTAGCATGCTTTACAAGATTCCTGTGCCTCACATTTTCCAACATTTTCTGTTCCTTTAACAATCATTTCTGCACTGTGCATTTCTATCATTATTTCATCCATCCTCATCCTCACATCATTTGCCGCTGTTACATAGATTTGCAAAGTTCTTTCGTTCCACATAAGCCTGTGTGTATCACTGCCCTGCAGACTTCCACACATACATCTTTTATGCTACCTCACGGTCCTTGCTTACATCGCTATTTGCACTTTTAGACATATTGAAAGATAGTTAATCTTGTACATATTGCACGAGACATACAGTATCAAAAGTTCCCGGGGTAGTTAACCACTTGCTTCAGCATCCAAAAATGTTATCCGAAGAAAATCAATTGAAATAATCTATGAGTACAGGGATTACACGGAAAGTGTTTTGCTATCTTTTTGAGCTGGAATCAATGGTTTGGATCAGATCAGATGTACCTCAAGATGGGAGACATGCCTCACCCATAGTAATCTTGTCGCCAAGCGAAAGTGCAATTCCTTGAGTCTTACTGCGGATACGGACGTGTCCTGTGATAGTTCCTGCAACCGTCCGCTCAATACTCAAGTTAGCTAGTGCATCCTCCCCTATAGTTCATGGCAAATCATGCGTGTCAGTTTGTGTGGCGCAATCGCAGGGCTAATCACGAACCGAATAAACTACGAGCGTACATGTTTGCCGACAGGAAGTCGCAATCGCCAGACAGCGCACCCTCGGGTGTCAAACAAGACATATTTGTAACTTTCATGACTTGCGCAAGGTATTCCCGGGGATCGCTACAGCAAAAAAAGTCAACTGAGAAAAGAGGGAGAGAGAGAAAATATTCCCACGAAAGTGTAGAGTTGACATTGACGCGATTCTCCCATTCAAATTCCGTCCACATACTGCGGAACTAGACATAAAAAAACAGAAACACAAAGCAAAACGTGAGAAAGCACCGCTCAAGAAGCGTCCACTGATCAAACAAAAAAAGCAGAGTCTCTCACTCACCTGAGCCTCACTACAATACGTCGGTTTTATATAATCCATAATATCGATATGAATGTCGTTCAAAATCACACATTGTTCTGAGAGATGGGGGCCTTCCCAGAGTATGCTACCGAAGATGACGCCGGTTTCGGTTGAGGAGACTTTGATGGTCGCTTTGATCGTTTGGAATCCGTGTGGGGCGATGGTGTAGACGGAGGGCCGTTCGACGATCTTGAGGTCGCCTAGCGTGGCAAAGTCCAGACAAAGATTTTGAAGCGTGTCGGAACTTTGGTTGACAAGGAGGACATCTACAACAGTCGTGATAGGTCAATCGAGTGAGAAGAAATAAGGTGAAGAAGAAGAAACGGTACCAAGCAAGATATCGAAGCCGTGCATCTTGACGAGGACCTCTGCATAGATAGGGTCCGAGAAACCTACAGACCAGTCCTCCAGCATGGGGAGTAAAGTATAACCAGGTTAACAACGTACCCGTCAATTGGGTGATACGACTCAAATTGGACATGAAATCCTCCTGCGTTTCCGCGGCACCAGTCGCGCGTCCAACATCCTCATCATACTGGTTGAATAAATCTCTCAATAAACGCATAGACCTCCAGTGGGGGGCGAACCGTACGTACATCAATCGTGTCATCGGCTGTCTTCTTTGAAAATTGACGGAACGTAAGCAAGTCGTCAACTTGCGTAACGGCAGCTTTCTTGCTTTCTGCCTCCTTCTTTTCTGCTGCGCGTTTCTATAAATCAATAGGTGTCGAAACTATTACACTGTCAACCTTCAAAACACCAATTGGTAAACCTTACCTCCTGAGCATTCAGCATCTTCTCAAAAGCCTTCCTAGTGTCGTCTAAGAACACTTCCTTGAAAACAGGCCTGTGGTCTTGAACATCCAATTCGCTCAGTGTTTGTATACAGTTCATAATCCGCTCGTTTGAGTCTTCGTCGATCTGGGTTGTCACAAATTTAGATTGGCCGACGCGAATTATTGAAGCCATGATGAGCATAGCTTCAGCTGTGAGCGCGTTGGAGGCGGTAGTGTCTGATGAAAGCTGAACGAAACGGATAACGAGCTTTGTGAGAGTGGAAGCAAGAACAGCTCCAGTGAAAAAGTCGCCACCCAGGAGAAGACCTGACGCGGTAACATGTTAAGCAACGCGAGTCAGTCTAAAAAGCACCGATAAATTACTTACTTCTGAGAGGAGGCTTGGCTGCAGCTTTGACAGCCTCCAATCGTGCAGAGGTAATGCCTGTGAAAGCGGTCTCAGTAGCGTAGGTACCATCTGCCAACACTCTTGGACGTCCAGACTTGGCTTTTTCTTTTTCCTTCTCTTTCGACTCTCCATCCTCTTCTTTTGTTAAAATACCTTCATCCGAGGCTTCATCCAATAACCGCTGCTCTGAGGCCAAGATTGGAATTTCACCCAGCACCTTGCGAAGCTCGTGCATAGTTTCCGATATCGTTGGAAGCGTCTCAACGTATTCGCCAATGATCCAGAGTATACCCCGGTAGACTTTACCCGATCTGATTTCAGACAGAGTGGAGATGAGTTTCTCGCAAATGGTCACTCTAAGAGAGGGGAATTTCTCGACAACTTCGCTATTTTATTTTTTTCATCCTTTGAATTTCTGCCATCTCGGGTAGGTGGAGGGCCTTACATACCGGACAAAAGCGACCACATCGAGAGCAGATGGGTTGTTGGTGTCCCCGAGAAATTCCATGAGAGCATGCACAACGCTAGCTGCGACTTCAGAAAATTTGATGGCAGTGACGTGTATAGATTGAATAAGGAGCTGGCGGTATTCTGAGGCCTGACAAATGGCCAGAAATTAGAATTTGTTGAGAGGACTAAGAGGACAAAAGCAAACCTTGTCAAAATCGGCTTCTTGTGTTCTTTGAAGCTGCTTCTTGAGGAACAGCACAACTTCTTCCACATTTCTGCTCGATGTCATGCTCAGGACGATGCCTATGGCCTTGCGTCGGACCTCTATGTCAGCACTGAGGGGAAAAGGCGATAAATTGGATAGAAAGAGCGCATATGGGGAGCAGAGTGCTCACCTTGATAGAACTTGTAGCAGGTCCATGACAAGTCCATTGATGACAGGGCCATGTTTAGAACGAAGGTTCTCGATACGGTCTAGAACAATAAGCTTGACATTGTTATCCGACTCTTTGACGACAAGGTTAATCAGACAAGAGGCAGCAGCTGCAGGAGATGGGATAAACCAAATCCAGAGTTACTCAGAAACACTGAATACCTTTGACTGCGGCAGGGTTTTGAGTCAGGGTTGTCAGGGTTGTTGCAGCCTCGTATTTAACCGCATGAGATGACGCGTTCAGCAATTCCAGGATGCAGCGAATCCAGCGTGCCTGCGTTGAAGGCACGTTAGAAGGGGGTCTAAGGAAAGAGAGAGAGAAGTGCCGCGTACTCGATGTGCAGAGTCACTCTTGCAATCCAGTCTGATGACCTCGACAATGCTCATCTGAAGCGCCTCTTCCAAGCTTGGAATTGAATCGTAGATGCTCAAGACATATTCCACCGCCTTCTGCATTGAACAGTGCGCGAGGAAGACAAACGCGTTCCTTTTACACGTTGAATCCGTTTCGGCAATGAGAAATGTGTGCATGAGCTCAGGCGCATCTGGTATAAGGTGTTCGAATTCGCGATATATGGAGTAGACGGCGAAGACAGCGTTCTTGCGGACGTAAGAGTGGCGATGCTCGAGACATGAGCGACAAGTGGGGATGAGAGGTTCGAGGAGTTCCACGTCTCTGGAGATTTTCTGGAGGAACCGCAGGGTCGCACCGCGGATATATTCATTTGGATGTTGCTGTAGAGTAGACTGGTGTCAGTGAATAGAATCAGCTGAATTTGAGACACTAGCCAGATCGTTGCGGATTGCATTGCTGCAGAAGAGTTGGAGTTAGATCAGCCCTCTCCCTTTTGGATGCTGCGAGAGAAAAACGCACACGACTAGAATCATCTCTTGCTTTAGCTTGCCATTGTCATCGTACTTTGGGCAGACCTCCCAATAGAAATGTAACAACTTTTTGAGCTGCTTGTTCCGAGAGGGCATGACATATTGCATAATGGGCATCAGTAGCATGGGCTAATTGAGAACCTTCAACAAAAAGTGTTTTGTTGAATACTGAACTGACTTGCCTGAGGGTTGCCATTGATGGTAGATATGATGATTTTGCGCAGTGTTTCAATTTTGACTTCGTCTGAGCCCTTCTCAAGGCCGGATCTGAGCTCCTGTGTGCCAGGGTACTCTGCACTGCTCTCAAACACAACTGTATGGCAGGAAGGATCCGACGCAGACATGGTGGACTGGTCAGATCGAGAGAAATGTAGTCGTGGGAAACTTTGACATTATGTCTACACAAGTTGGAGAGAATTTTATAACCAATTGTCCATCCAGCGCCTATGATTTCTGCTTGTTGTAAGCTATCCTCGCTGGTTGGAACCATATCGAGGCACTGCGTTTGCTGGAAATGTTATTACTGTAGCTTGTCTCGCTATGGAAGGATATAAATAAAGGCACACAAATTTATTCCAGACGTTGATCCCTTATACCATGGTTCTACGTCTTGACTTGGACAGGCCCCCGATACTGTCTTACCTTGATATCTGTCTTTTTCTTGACCATTGAGGACTGTTTGTCTAGGCAAGAACTTCTCCTTCGCCATGGGTGTTTTGGTGGACCTAGCTGCCGGACCAAGACTTGCAGAACACTACATGACATCATGAATAATCGACATTTCTTCGTTCTATCTTAGAGTCTTAGAGTCGAGGCCTGGAATTCAGCCGCCGTTCTTCGACGACAAGAAATCGCTTGACGACCTCAATACACTCTTACCATTCTTCGGGCTCATGCCGCGTGGTTGGCATCCTCTCGGCCTTGATTCCGTTATTGCACTGTCAAATCACCCTACCAGGGGCAGGTGGCTATTTGGACTTGATAAACACGAGTTGGCTAAAGTGGATTTGGACTCCCGCGCACATTATAGTCTTTTGAAATCACCCGATCCTGGAGAAGCAAGGGCTTTGGATACTTTCCATTTTTTCCTTCAAGGAAGGTGTTGACCCACATCCTCGTGAGTTCCAGAGGGTTCGGCTTTGTGACGATGGAGACGGCCGAGGAAGCAGAAGCTGCCATCACGGCTCTCAATTCTGCGGATATTATGGGCCAAATAATTACAGAAAAAGTGAAGCCACTCCAGTGTGGCGAATTTGTTACATGTCTGACATTGGGTTTGTGATGAATAGGCTCGGCGTGCTCGGGCAAGAACACCCATTCCAGGTCAGGATGTCGTAGACGAACATCCTAGACCTTATGATAGCCATTATGCAGGAGACTACGAAAACAGGAGACGTGGTGTGCGTGATTATTATCACCGTGCAGGTGGCCGCGACTATGATCGTCGTAGGGATTATGACAGGGATCGGGACCGTGATCGAGACCATCGCCACGGAGGTGATTATGATCGTGGGCGTTATGATGACCGAGAGTGGAGGTACGGACCAGTAAACAAATTGGACGTTGTGATTATTTCCTAGATTTTTTACTAGTCAATTGAAGGTGATATTTTTGTGGGTATTGATTGCGATTTGCATAGCGCATTTTTGTTTTGGCGTGACTCATTTGGTCTGGTCCAAGGCTTGTAAATCTCTCGCCTGTATTACAAATGGATATCCTTGTATTATGCCTGACGACTGATCAGGTTCTTGATGCTGAGTTTCC
>Ga0153948_1000643_pt1 | contig 18892 bp, 17 predicted proteins | sample TSNJ032MetaG_FD_104696 | JGI IMG/M metagenome (GOLD analysis project Ga0153948, IMG submission 104696) | Attine ant fungus gardens microbial communities from New Jersey, USA - TSNJ032 MetaG | ecosystem: Host-associated > Fungi > Mycelium > Unclassified | place: USA: New Jersey, Wharton State...
AACTTTGAAAATTCTAAATATTTTTACAAGAGCGACTCGTTTGGCTCAGGCGAGAAACAGCCATGAGTTTTCATACGAAATTTCTGAAACTGTCGCAATGGAACTTTTGAAACAGGCATTTCCTCGTAACAAAGACTTGATAAATCAAGCATCTATTTTGACAAATATTTTAAAATCAAATTTGGCCTAGATCGCTAAATCTCAAATCATCAAACATAAAGTTTTCAAGGTTAAGTTTTTGTTTGATTTTGAAGAAATCTTTACGGATTTTGCGAGGAGATATCTGTTGGGTTTCTGCTTGCAAAATTTCTGCTAATTTGATTTTTTCTTTCATAATTTTTTCAACAAGCGAAAGCAGATATTTGTACTCTGCTTTTAAAATTGAAAACAATTGCTCAACTTGATTTTTAGTTAAAATCTGTATTTCACGTTTCGGCTCTTTTTCCAGTCTTTTTACTTTAAAAATACAAGTCCTTTCGATACAACCTTCGTTTTGAAAATATTTAATAAGTTGATTCAAAAGGGCAAGAATGTTTTTAACTCGCCTTTCGCTTGTTTTATTGTTTTGCATATAAATCTTGAATTTTGAAATATCTTCAACAGCTATATTTTTGAGTTTAAATTCTTTGAAATACGGGATGATTTGAGAATTGAAGAGAGTTTTATAGGTTTTCAATGTCCAATCAGATAAATTTTTATTTTTACAAATTATTAAAAAAGTTTTAATAGCTTCAATCATTGTAATTTCGGAATTTTTAACCTCAATATTTTTATTTATAATTCTGTAATTTTCTTTTCTCTGTTGAACTTCGGTGTACTCAAAAAACTTTCCTGCGAGTTTGATTTTATTTTCGGTTACAAGTTTATTCATAGTTTCGATTGTTAAATTTTCATCCAAATCCCCCATAATAATCAGGTCATCTAAAGTAAAAGTTTTTAATTTTTTAGCAATTTTTAAAATTTTATCGTGCATCTAAAATTTCCTTTGCAATTTCTTCTGTAATTTCGGTCAAAGAGTTTGCTGTTGTTGCTTTTTCTAAGGTATCAATTGTTCGCACAATTTGTCTTAAACGCTTGTGTTTATTATAAATAAGCCTTATAGCGCTGTCCGTAATTTCAACCTCGGAAAGTTCATTCACAATTTGTTTTACATCCGAAAAATCAAATTCTTCAAAGTGATAAATCTCTGAAATCCTGTCGAGCAGGTGATTATGCTTTTTTAGTTTGTGTTTAGCCAAATTCATCCCAACCAAAACAATCGGCACATCTGTTTCATCGTGCAAATCTCTCAAACTCTCAATTGTTCTAAAATCAGCAAGCAGATAATCAATTTCATCTACTATAATCATCTGTGGCTTTAATCTTAAAGCATTCACACATTGTCTAAAAATATCTGCCGTGAAAAACCTTGGAATCTCTCCGAGTTCCTTTGCGATTTCTTCAAGCAACCATTTTGGTGTCATTGAATTTGCTGCACGGATATAAATTGCGTCGTGTTGAATTGCAAGATATAGCGCAGTTTTTGTCTTGCCCAATCCTGCCTCGCCATAGACTAAGCCGATTTTTGAAATATTATCAGGCTTATTTTTCAGGTTATAAATCAAATTCATAAAGCCTTTGACATTTTTAGTCTTAACAAAAATCTTTTTCATATTCCTTGAATTCCTTTGAATTTTTGTATTGAACAAGCCAGGTTCTGTCTTCAACAGATGTGCAGCCGTGGTTTATCAAATACTCATACCTTTCAAAATTGTTTTTGAATAACGGTTTTAGGTATGGATTGTATTTTTCTTTTGACGTTTTTTTATGGATAATTTTTGGCGCAATTTCAATTATCGGCTCAACTTTTTCCTCAATCATCTCGAATTCCAAAATTTTCAAATCATCAATATTCAAAAATTCTCTTGCGGCTTTTATAGTTTGATTTTTCAGCTGTTTTTGTTTTTGGATTTTCTGTTTGTAATCTTCAATATCTTTGATTTCACCCGTATGGTAAGCAAGCGGGTGAGTCAAAGTTATGCGGCTTGCTTTGCACAAAAATTCACCACTCATTAGATAAACCTTGATGTATGAAAGGTCAAAAAGGCTGTATTTGATTATGACTTTCTGGCGAATACCATAAAGTGCATCGTCAAAATAATCTGCTTTTAAAAACCTAATCCCTTGACTTGTAACGGTCTTAATTTCCTGTGCCATCATCAAATCATCAAGCAATTGCTCATTAATTTCCTGTTTCTTTATCTCCATAAGTTTTTCTTTAATCGTTTTGGCTTTATCGTTAGGGCAAGGCTGAGAATGCTTGTATTCTAACCACGCATCAATCATTTTAATTGTTTGCTCTATTGTAGGGACATAATTTTGATGAATTGTATTGTGGAATTTTTCATTCCTTCTTAACCTTGCAGGTTTATTTTCAATACTTGTCCCTACGTAGCTTGGTAATAATTTTTCAAAACTTTCCTGCATTTCCAAAAAGAACCGTTCAATAACTTTTGCCCTTGCATTATATGGATTGGCGAAAATAGGCGTTATGCTCAGTTTTTCATAAATTCCCGTAAAACCAAGTTCTCTAAAATCCTTATCACCTTGGAAAAACTTTGCCTTAAATGCTTTGCCGTTATCCTGATAAACAAATTTAGGAATTTTGCCCATATTTAAAATAGCATTTCTCAAAGCCGATGCGATATTTTGAGTGTTTTCTTCAAGCATAATCTCATAACCAACCAATGCCGTTGATTTCCAATCCAAAAATGCAAGTAGCGTTGCTCTGCAAGGTTTTCCTGTAAAAGGATTAATGACTTGGAAGTTTAGTTTCTTTCCGTCTGCCACAAGAACTTCTCCGACCTCGATCTTAGTTAAATCCCTTTTGATATGCGGAATAACTTCTTCTTTTAAAGCCTTTTCGCCTTCACGCAGCAAAATCCATTTGTCATAATTGTGGGTCCGATACCAATTCGCAAACCGTCTGAAAGTCGGTGTCGCTGGAATATATTCTCGCCCTTGATTTTTCAGAACATATTGGGTCAATGAAATCGCCTTGCCAACACTAAATTTATTCGGATGCAAAAGTAATTTTAAAAATATCTGTTTTTCAAAATCGGTTAAAGTTGTTCTATTTTCACTCGTGTAGTGATAATTGGGCAGCAATAACCTAAAATCGGAACTATTGCCCAAAATCCGCTTCCACCTTTGCAAAGTGCCGATTGAAACCTTGCCGAGAGTTGAATAAATTACAGGAAACAAAACCTTTGAGCTGTACGCATCCAAAAAATCCCCGTCAAACTTCGTCTTATTCTTTTGAGTCTTTCTCTGAATCTGCCACTCTTTAACCAAATCAAGCCTAGCAAGCGCAACTTCTTTAGCCTTATCCGGCTTATGAAATCCAATCGGAACCGGCAACAATGGCTTTTCTTCAACTTTGACAACCTTATTCAAATATTTATCTTGCAACTCTGGTTCAATGCTCGATAAAAGAATCTCAAAACTCATTCCACCTTGAACTTTGACTTCTCTGGTCGTATATTTATCCTTTGAAAGCCTTATCGCCCGTGTGCCAACGCCCTTCAAATCCGCTAATTCTTTGATTGTAATGTATTTTTCGTCCATACTCACACATTAACTCTCTTCCGCAGAAAAAGTCGGAAACCTGGAAAAGAGTTTACTTTCAGACACAATCGTTTTTGTGCTAAAATTATGGATAGAATTATGAGTGATTTTGAGCAAAGTGTAAATAAATTTATAAGTGGACTTAAAAACTTTCAAGAATTGGATTTAGTTTTTAATCCTTGGACAAAGTCAGACGGACAATATGATATTGGGGAAGAAGCTCCTAAAATTCGCTGCGAGAACTTGCGCAAGTACCTATTGATGCGAGAAAATGCAAACTATATTTTGATAGCTGAAGCTCCCGGATATCAAGGATGTCATTTTTCAGGTATACCAATGACATCAGAAAGATTATTTAAAAATCATAAAGATATTTTTAAAGGGATGAAACGAAGTTCGAATCCTCAAAAATCAATGGGTCAACCGAAAACAGTTCAAAAAGACGGTTTTGCTGAGCCAACGGCTACAATTGTTTGGGAATTAATGGTCAATGAATTGTGTATAGAGCCAGATAACTTTGTCCTTTGGAATACATTTGCATTTCATCCTCATGAAAAGAGTAATTTACTTTCAAATCGTACTCCTTGTCATCATGAATTAAAGTTAGGGAGAAAAGTATTAGATGAATTTTTGAAACTATTTCCTACACAGAATACAAGAAAAATAATTGCCGTTGGAAATGTAGCAAAAGCAACAACTGTAAATTTCGGATATGCGATAGAAGAAGAGTGCTGCGTTCGCCATCCTGCTTATGGCGGTGCAAAAGAATTTTGCTCCAAAATGAGACAATTGTTAGAAAAATAAAAATTTGTACACTTGAAATCCTTCGAAACAGAGTTATACTGGACAATGCCGGAGGAGATTTTATATGGGAAAGCGCGAAGAAAATGCCAAAAGGAAGCTGCGATTAAAGGTTTTATTTGAAAAAATAGATAACGGCAAAAACAGATATAAAACTCATTTCCTGCATCGGCGGGAAAAGGTTATAAGGTTTAAACTTTTTCATTATGGTTATACTCAAAAAGTTCTTGCCAAAAGACTGGGATTGACCGAATCATACATCACCCGCCTAATCAATGGTGAACGGTATAACAAAGAATTCGAAATCTGGATTCGAGATAACCTCGGAATGAATTATTGTTTTATTTAATTTTTAAACGATGTTTAAATACTGTTTAAACACGTATTAAATGATGTTTTAACCTTTTTTAAATTTTGCTTCAGCTAAAATAAATTTAGTATCTTCATTCGCAATCCCCGAAAGCCATTTCATGGGGCTAAGAATCGTAGGATTAATCTTTTCAACAATAAAAACAACCACATCCGCCTTAAAAGCATCAGCCAACAAAATCATCTCACCAATATTTTCAGGCAAACTATTTTCTGAAGCGTAAAATAAAATCTGCCTCTCTGTAATATTTTCCTTACCTGTAATGCAAAACGGTCGCTCCTCTAAACCCTCTTTACCAATCCTTATTCCAATCTTATCCTCAATAAAATCAATGTTTTCAATCAAAAATTGATAAAGTTCATCAATACTTTCAAATTCCTGCTCAAATTCGAATGCCCTTAGCTCAGTGTCCATAATGTTTCTCCTCGTATTTTACACACAAGGAACATTACATCGGAAGACTTGAGAAAAGACTAAAACTCAATGAAGATGAAACATTTGGACATAATGGTAACAAAATGGAGGTATGTCATTCGCCCTTTAGCCACTCATGTCTACAAAAATACATAAATAATTTATCTATTATAGTTTATGTTGTGCTAAGATATATTTCAGGAAGACAAGGAATGAGTGCATATGTGGCAAGTTATATTAGCAATTATAGGCATAGCATTATTAATAAATTTTTGGTATATTATATTGCCAATTTTGGCTATATGTTTTGTTGTTTCGCTTTTAAATAAACAAGATAATCAAAGTTTAAATTGGAAAACTTCATCGCATAGATATCAAGAAAAAACTCATATGAGTTACAACCATCACAGCTGTACACAAAATGATAAAGTTATGTACTGCGATAATGAAATTGAATTATTCGGTTACAAATTAGAAAAATCTTTTCTTTATACATCAAATAGCAAAAATTCAGAACATTCTTTTGCTATTACTACAAAATCAACACCGAATTTTGTTACCAATGACAATAGTAATTTGGGATATTGGCCAAGTTATTCGAATTTGAATGCTTCACAAAAGGGGCAATTTATAAAATGGCTCGCAAGTGGAAAAAAAGACCCTGATATTGATATTGGATATGTTTATATTTATTTTTATGGACTGGAATACAGAGCTTTAATTGAAAAACAAGATGAAAAAGAGATATTATTTGAAGTAATACATTTATGCTCAATATATCCAAGATTATGGTATGGACTTAATTTGGCAGCTTATTTGATTTTAAAGATTAATACTTTCGCAGATGATGAAAAGGTATTTATATCGGATTTTTTGACAAAGAGACACCAAGAATATATTCATTCAGAATATTATAATAGCCTGATAAGAAAAATTAGAGGGACTGGTTATGGTGAAATAAAAATTCAGCCATATCAATTTCTCTCAAATGATGAATATTTAGGATTAAGTAACAGGCAGACTGAATTATTGAATTTTTATTTGAGCGAATTAACAAAGACAATGGATAAAGCAGAGTTATATGAGCTAAAAAATAAAACTTTTAGTTATCATATAGCAATGGCTAATTACTATAGCAATACCAATAATGTTCCTTATGAAGCGATTTGCCCATCAACAAAATTAAAAAGACAATGGAATGCAGGGAGAAAGACTTTACAAGAAAATAAGAAGAATTTAATCAAAAAGTTTGACAGTTCTTCTAGCGAATTGAACTTGGTTGAAAAATACGCATTTTTACCGCCTGCGTTAAGAGAAAAAATTGAGCAACCAATATTTTTGTCTGATGAAAATATTGGTATAAAATCAATATCTGAGATATTAGAAAAGTTTGAATTGCCCATACAAGAAAAGAAACTTACTCAAAGACAGTCAGACTTTATTGCAGAAGCTGTGGAAGTCTTGGGCTATATTATCGAGCCTGATTCAAGATTATCAAAACAAGCATATAAGCCTGATATGAAAGCAAATATTTTCAAAAATGAACTTAGAAGTCAAAACATAGTATCTGAAAGTTATATTATGCCTTCAATTATGCTTGATTTAGGGTTTAAAATTGCTTTGGAAGATAACGAACTATTGGAGAGCGAAATAAATTACATCAAAAATTTTCTGTATGAAAGGTTTCCCTTAACTCAAATTGATAGAATTCGGCTTGATAAAAGAATCGAGTTATTGACCAGAACAAGAGAGATTGGCACAAATGATTTAATTAAGAGGTTATTATCTGATAATAAAAACTTGGAGATGATTTCAAAATTTTTAATTTCAACAGCTGCTGCCGATGGGATTGTAAAGCCAGTTGAATATATTTTATTAAAAAAGCTTTTTAAGCAGTTGGATTTAACGGAAGAATACCTTAATAATCTGCTTACAGAGCTATCATCTGAAGATGAATCTGTTATTATACAAAAAAGTACCGGCACTCAAAAACGCGGATCTAAAATTCCTGAAGCACCTACAGAGAATAAAGAGCATATTGAATTTATTTTAGATAAGGAAAAACTTTTAAACATAATGATTGACACCAGTCATGTGAAAAAGACTTTACAAGATATTTTTGCTGATGAAAACGCAGACAATATTGAGCCTCAAGCAAATGAGGATAAAATAGATGTAGCAGTCAATCTGCCTAAAGTATATCTTGATATTATAGATGTTTTGATTACTAATGCAGAGTGGTCAAGTGCAGAAATGATGAATATGGTTCAAAATAAAGGGTTAATGCTGAATAGCGTAATTGACAAGATAAATGAATGGTCAGACGAAGAGTTTGGCGACTTTTTGATAGAAGAAGATGAGAATTTATATTTGATCAATCAGGATGTTGTAAAATTTTTAGAAAATAGGAGCGTTTGCTGTGGATAAAATCAAAATTAAAACAAAAGAAAAAAATGCCATTATTGAATCGTTAAAAGCTGGTATTGTACCTAAAATTGGTTTGCAACATATTCAGGTAGGTCGTAAGCAAGAAATTGAAGAAATGATTAAAGATTTTGCTTTAATTTCTGATAGTGGAGCGAAAGCACGTTTTGTTATCGGAGAATATGGTTCCGGTAAAACCTTCTTTTTGACATTGGCAAAATTAATCGCACATGAAAAGAATCTTGTAGTGGTTTCTGCTGATATTACAACAGAAAAAGTTCTATGTTCATCTGATGGCAAATCTCAAGCATTATTTTCTGAATTGATTAGTAATATGTCCACAAAAACCAAACATGAGGGTGGAGCATTAAAATCAATAATTGAACGCTGGGCGTCAGAAGTTTTACAAAATAAATCAGATATTACAGAAGAAGAAATTCATAAACTGTTATTACCTCTTGAAAAATATGTTGCTTGTTATGATTTTAGCAAAGTTATTGCTACTTACATAAGATCATATCAAAATTGTGATGAGATTAAGATGTCTCAAGCATTGAGATGGCTGAGAGCAGAATATACAACTAAAACCGATGCAAGAAATGATTTAGGTGTGCGAGAGATTATTGACGATAACAATTTCTACGATTATTTAAAATTATTTGCAGGATTTGTAAAATTAGCAGGATACAACGGTTTAATTGTTAATATAGACGAGTTAGCGATCTTGGCAAGATTAAAATCCAATGTAAGAAATAAAAACCTAGAAAGAATTTTGAATATAATAAATGACTCTTTGCAAGGAATGACTGATTATATCGGCTTCATATTTGGCGGCACGCCTGAATTTCTTGAAGATAAATACAAAGGAATGTACAGCTATGGAGCACTAGAAACAAGGCTTGCCGACAATCCATTTTCAAAAGACGGTTTGAAAGATTTAACCGGACCTGTTATAAGATTAGAAAATCTATCACAAGAAGAATTATATATTTTGTTTCACAATATAAGAAATGTTTTTGCAGAATACGACGAAACAAAATATTTAATACAAGAAGATGGAATCCGGGCATTTATGCAATGGATATTAAACAGGCTGGGAGCAAGTGCATATTTATCCCCAAGAGAATCAATCAAAAATTTTGTAGGCTTATTAAGCCAGTTACAAAATTATCCCGATACTTCAATTGAACATTATTTGGGTAATATCAAAATTGAAAAAGAAGTTGAAGTTGATGATGAGTTGGTAAGTTTAAAATTAGGTGGCTAATGGGTACATTTGAGCTGTTAAATCCTAAAATACAGAAAGTTATTTACAATATGAAATGGGAGAATTTTCGCCCACTTCAGGATGAAGCTATTGAGTACTTAATAAAAACTCCAAGTGATTTAATTATTTCAGCTCCAACAGCAAGCGGAAAAACAGAAGCGGCTTTTTTACCAATAATTTCACAAATTGCTGATAACGGCAAAGACTCAATTAAAATTTTATACATATCTCCCTTAAAAGCACTTATAAATGACCAATTTACAAGAATTTGTAATTTATGTGAAAAAATAGATTTTCCTGTTACAAAATGGCATGGTGATGCAAATGCTACTCAAAAAACTAAATTAATTAAAAATCCTGCCGGCATTCTGCTGATTACACCAGAATCACTGGAGTCATTGTTTTTGAATAAAACGCAACATTTAAAAAGTATGTTTCAGAATCTTGAATATATTGTTATTGACGAAATTCACAGTTTTATGGAGAGTGAGAGAGGAACACAACTGAGAAGTTTAATCAGACGGCTTGAGCATAATATTGAAATAAATGTACTTAAAATAGGGCTTTCAGCAACAATTAACAACCCTGAGGATATTGCAAAATGGCTGAACCCCGATAATCCTGAAAGTGTCAAAATTATTAAAGATACTGATAATAACAAAGAAATCAGAGGATTAATCAAAGCATTTATTGTCAATGAAGAAGAATCCGAAGACTACGCAGGTATAGCGGGTGAATTATTTAATTTGATTAAAAAAGATAAAAATTTGATTTTTGCAAATAATAAAATGACCCTCGAAACTTATTGCGACACCATGCAACAAATGGCTAAAGAACAATCATATCCTAATAATTTCTTAATTCACCATGGTTCATTAGCTAAAAATATAAGAGAAGAAGCGGAGAAGATGCTTAAAATCAAATCCGATATATCTGTATTTTGCACAAATACACTGGAATTGGGCATTGATATTGGCAATATCAACAAAGTTGTGTTTCTTGCACCACCATTTTCTGTTGCATCAATGATACAAAGGCTCGGCAGAAGCGGCAGGAAAGAAAATGAAGCCAAGGAATTCCGTTTTTTGATTGAAGAAAAGACACTAAATGATAAAACATTCTGGAAAGACCGATTTAGGGTTGATTTAGTCCAAAGTATTGCAATGATTGAGCTCATGCTTGAGGGATGGTGCGAACCCCTTGATGGTAATAACTTCGATTACTCAACATTTGTACATCAAGTTTTATCATATCTTGGACAAACTGGTGGAGCAAAAGCATTAAATATTTACAATGAAATCGGTAAAATTGCATTCAATTCTTACTTTAGTGAAAAAGATTTTATTCAAATTTTAAAATCTTTATATGACAAAGAAATCATTTATCAAATGCCAGATGATTTAATAGTTTTGAATAAAAAAGGTGAAAAAATAGTAGAAAATTATGAATTTTACGCAGCATTTCAAACACCGTCAAACTGGAAGGTTATTTACAATGGGAGAGAAATAGGAGAAATTTCGTCAATAAATCTTATTTCTCTCAAAGAAGGCTCTCATATTCTACTGGCTGGTAAAAGATGGGAAGTTCTTGAAATGAAACAGCAATCAAAAGCAATTATAGTCAAAAAAGCTTATGGTAAGAAACCTATCAAGTTTGATGGAGGGATTCAGGATATTCATAGGAAAATCCATCAAAAAATGCAAGAAATATATGTGAATAAATTTATACCTGCTTATATTTCAAAAAATACAATACTAGTTTTACAAGAAGCATTTGAACAATATGAAATTTATATTAATCAAGACAATAGTTGTATTCTGCCCGTTTTTGAAGGTTCCAAAACGCAAAGGGCGATGGAATTATTATTGCCTTATTTGGGCGTAACTCCTGACCATATTGGTATTGGTTTCTATGTATCTGAAGGCAGAGAATTTCTAAAAAACAAATTAAAAGCAATAGATTTTAATGACTTATTTTGGGAAAGAATCATTCAGAACATACCAAGAACAAATAAGTATTTGAAAAAATTTGATGAGTTGTTACCTGATGAAATTTTAAATAAGTCTTTTATGGCCCTTGTTTTAGACACAAAAAATGCGGAAAATTCTTGCAGAGAACTTAAATTGAATAATATGGAGAGTATTCTGTGAGCAATTTAAAAGATATTTGCAATTATTATTTAGACTGTATCGGAAGCGAAGGTATCAATATTTCTGTATTTGCCGATAGTCACAAAGGTTTAGATTACATTCAAATGGAGAATTTTCCAGAAGAATCTCCCGACTTTGAAAATTTGAGTGTCTCCACATTTTTTACCAAAAGAAAGGGTGCTAATTTTTATATTGGATATCCCACCTATGCAAAAGAATTGACTACAAAAAACGGACAAAAATTCTTCAAGTTAGAGCCAATTCTGCTATTTAAGATTAATATTGATGCCAATAATTATTCGGTGGATTTAGGCAATCCAACTTTTAACATTGATGCAATAAAATCATTATGTGGAAGTTCTGGCAACCAAGTTGTTAACGATATAGCGGCACTTGAAGACGCTTTAGGTTTTTATGAACAAGACACAGTTGTTGACACTGAAACATTATTGGAAAAACTCAAGAAACTTACAGAAAATTGGGATTGGAGAAAAGCAGAAGCTGATGAGTTTAGCTTTGTATCAAACGAAACCTCGGGAATTTTTTGTAAAGCAATAATTGTGGCTGCACAAAGTAATCCATATACACAAGGGCTGGTTCAGGAGTTGAAAAATTTATCAAAAATGAATTTCGATGAAATTTGCAACTCTGCTTTACAACAATTATTAAATCCCAAAGATACAGCAAAACATGAGTCAGGTAACCCTGTTTTGGAGGTTTTGCCATTAAACCAGGAACAGAAGCGGGCAGTCAATTCTGCTTTATACAATCAAGTCACAATTATTACCGGGCCACCTGGTACAGGCAAATCTCAGGTTATTGCAAATATTTTAATAAATGCGGTTTTGCAAAACAAAAAAGTGTTGTTTGCAAGTAAAAATAATAAGGCTGTGGATGTTGTTGAAAAAAGAGTGAATGAAATTGGTGAACGCCCGATACTTTTGCGGCAAGGCAGCAACATATACCAGCAAAATCTTGCCAAATACTTGCTTTCACTAGTGCAATTAAATGGCACAACAGAAGATTTATCGGAATATGAAGAACTTAAAGTTGAATATTCCCAACTTATTAATAAAATAGAGCAAACAAAGAAACTATCCATTGAAACTATAAAGTTAAGAAATAAGACAGATGAATTAGAGCAAAATTTTGAAGAGTTCAGAAAAAATAACGGTGCAGAATTTACAAGAACAATAAAAGAAATTGATGTCTTATATTTTAATAAACTGCTTAAGCATTACGAAATAGTATTAAAAAATGTTGATAAAAACAAATTTACATTCTTTGACAAAATAGTTTGGCTATTTGATAAAAACGGCAGAATTAAAAAGTTTGAAAATATTTTATCAGAAGTTTATGCAAATTTGCAGTCACTGAATATCAAAAATGTTAAGCAACAGCCCAAATATGATATTTTTTATTTAGATGATTATTATGACTTGTTAGAAAAATTAAAAATCCAACTGGATGGTATATCTGAATTTCAAATATATTTAAAGACTTTGGAAAAATTAAAACAAGCACCGCGTTTGGAAGATATAGATAAAGCTATTTTAAATTACCAGCAAGCCCTGCCAAAACTTTCAAAACGAATCTGGCAATTATATTTGATAAAACAATCAATCCAGCTAACTCGTGAAGATAGGTTAAACATCAGCGGATTTATACCATTATTAAATACCATTATTAATTCCGATACCAATGGAACGCTTGCAAAAGTTCAATATGGTCAATACAATAACTTGGCACAAAAATGTGCACATCTGTTACCTTGTTGGGCTGTGACATCGCTTTCGGCAAAAAGTGGCAAAATTCCTTTTATAAAAAACTATTACGATATTGTTATCTTTGATGAAGCAAGCCAATGTGATATTGCGTCCGCACTTCCTTTGTTGTACAGAGCAAAATCAATGGTTGTAATAGGAGATCCAAAACAATTATCACATATAACAACATTGAAACCCAGTGATGAACTAAACTACAGACGAAAAAACAATCTTTCTGCACAAGATACAAGATTTTCTTACATTGGCAATTCTTTATATGATATTTCTCAAGGTCTAATTCAATCAAATGAAGATATTGTTCAATTACTAAAAGAACATTATCGCTCGCATAGCGATATTATTGGCTTTTCAAACGAATATTTTTACGGAAATAAATTGAGAATTGCCACAAAATTTAATGATTTAAAATTGATGCCAAATGGCGAGAAAACATTATCTTGGATTGATATACAGGGTGAAGTGATAAGGCCAAGAGATGGTGGAGCTTGCAATGAAAAAGAGGCTGTTGCTGTTATAAATGAATTAAAACAGATTTTGTTAATAGACAAATACAAAGGAACCATTGGAGTGGTCACTCCTTTCAGAGCGCAAGCTAACAAAATTAGAGAATATATTAATAGTGATGAAAATTTGCTTTCAAAAATAAACTCAGCGGATTTATTGGTTAACACTGCCCATGGTTTTCAAGGTGACGAGAGGGATATTATGATATTTTCACCAGTTGTATCGAAAAATATACACTCCGGCGCAATACTGTTTCTTAGCAAAGAAGGGAATGTGTTTAATGTTGCCATTACAAGAGCACGGGCACATTTGATTGTTGTTGGAGATAAAACAGCTTGCTTAACTTCAAATATTGAATATTTGTCTAAATTTTCTCAATATGCAAATTCTTTAGATAGCCAAATTCAAACACATTCTTATCCATCAGTTGCTAATATTTCTTTTGTTTCGGAATGGGAAAAATTATTTTACGAAGAATTATGTAAAAATGGAATTTTTGCCATTCCTCAATATCAAACCTGCGGATATTCTTTGGATTTCGCAATAATCAATGGTGAAAGAAAACTTAATATTGAAATTGATGGGAAATATTATCATAAAAAATGGAATGGCGAAATAAATGACATTGATAGAATTAGGAATCAAAGACTATATGAAGATGATTGGGATGTAATGAGATTTTGGGTGTACGAAGTCCGTGATGATATGGATGACTGTATAAATAAAGTAAAAGATTGGATTAACCAATGCTATATTGCAAAAACGTATGTAAATAAATAATATTATTTACTATTCAGAAATTTCCTTTTCATTTTTTGTTATTGCAACAAAAGCGGCCCCGATTACCCCTATTAAAAGTGCATGCAACCCAACACCAAGTATTGCAGTTATTGCCCCGACAAATTTCCCCATTGTTGTTAAAGGGTAAGAATCACCATAGCCTACGCTTGTAAAAGTTATTATTGTCCACCAAAATGAGCTTGGAATGCTTTTAAATGTCTGCGCTCCTGTTTCGTACTCGGCAAAATATATCGCAATAGAACATATTGTTAAACCCAAAATGAAAATTATTGCAGTTACAACTATTTCGTCCTTTTTATCAATAAAAGATTGTTTGATTCGCTCAAATGCCTTTGTATAACGTGCAAGTTTGGCAATTCTCAGAAGTCTAAAAAGGCGGAAGCCCCTTAGAAATACGGTGTTTATAGTTATAAATGACATATAATACGGAAATACTGCCAAGAAATCAATTATCATCATTGGCTTAAAAATATCTTTGAATTTTTCAAGCGTAAACAACCGCAAAATGTATTCAACCGTGAAAATAATTATAGAGACTAATTCAAATTTTTCAGTTAAGTAACGGAATTTATTGTAAAAATCCGCATCTGTTTGAAATATGAATACAATCAAATTTAACAGAATTAATCCGATTAAGAAATTATCTACATATTTGTTCTCCAGAAAATTTTTGGTACTCTTTTTCATAACTTTAATTTAACATAAAATCACCAATCTAAAACTTCCAGCTTACCCTAGTAATTCAAGATACAAAAATGTCAAATTCTGAGTCAATACAATGTAGTTCATCAATATCGCTGTAATTGGCTTAGCTTGCAATCACTGGATATTTTTATAGAGGATTTAAAGATTGGATTAGAGTATCAAGGTGCGCAGCATTTAAGACCCGTTGAATATTTTGAGGGTGAAGAAGCCTTTAAGAAAACCCAAGAGAGGGATAAAAGGAAAAAACAACTTTGTTATGAAAATGACATTAATCCAATTTATGTTTATGAAAACTATAACTTAGAAGATGTAATCAAAGAAATCGAAGCAATAGGAAATTGCCAAGCTGATGCAGATGATAACACTGATTTGGCTTTGAATTTATCTGACAACATTAATATTGAAGATTTAAAGCAAAAAATTGAAATTTTGAAGCCTACTCGTATTTCTAAAAAAAGTGTGCGTTTCGTACTCATCTATATAGAAAATTGCGTGAAGCAGGATTGTACAAAGTCAGATTAAAAACACATCGTTTATAAAACGGCGATTTACAATTCAAATATGGCGAATGTGTAATGGGCGTAATAACCAAAAAAGATTCTTCTAATTATATCTCCGGAACTATCAAAATAATAAGAGCAAAACATGAAGCCGAGCAAGCAAGAAAAACAACTTGAGCATTCAGGTGTTCACAAATAACCAAAAAAACAAGGCTTATATAAAACAAAAAGGCATTTGTCCACATTGCAAAGAGCATTTTATGCCAAACAAAATGGAAGCCGACCACATAATCCCTTGAAGAGAGGGCGACAAAACTGAATTAGATAATTGTCAAATGTTATGTAAAGACGGCAATCGGCATAAAAGCAACAAGTGATTTTGTTTTGAGCAAAAATAAACAAAAAGTTTTGAGAAAACAGCCCTGAAAAGTATAATTAAGAAAAAGGCGAAAAATGTTTAGAGGAGCGAGGTTAAAAATGAGAGAAAACGTGGACTTAATCAGAAAGATAAATGGGAACTTAGATATTGATGAAATTAAAAATATTGGTGTTGAGGTAATGTAAATGCTTATTTCAGGACTAAAGCCAAAAGAGTTTAAATTGGGTGAACATATCGTGGCGTATATTGATATTTTAGGTACTTCTGAAAGAATTAAGAATGATAAATATGGAGAACATTTTTGCCGATTAGAGGATATTTTACAGGATGTTTCTTCTGTAATTGTACAATTGCCTAATGATAAAGAAATTGAAATTAAAGTGAAAATTTTTTCAGACAACATTTTATTTTATCTTAAAAAATCGAAATTTGATAACGAAGGAATAAATGCCTTAGATATGATAATATGCGCTGTCCAAACATTTCAGCGGAAAGCTTTAAATTCCAATTTGTTAACAAGAGGTTCAATTACACAGGGCGAATTTTATGCAGATGATGTTTTTGTGTACGGTAAAGCCTTATTAGAGGCAGTGAAATTAGAAGAAAATATTGCCATATATCCAAGAGTAATTTTAAGCCCTAAGATAATAAAAGAAATTTCTGAAAAAGGCAAGAACTATGTGTCAAAGGATTTAGATGGATTATATTACATTGACTACGCAGACAATTTATCTGTATCAGCACTCCGTTGGGATACAAAAACATTTGAATCGGGTTACAAGGAAGCAATAAGTAAAGATAACATAAAAAATATGCAAAAATATTTATGGTTAATTGATAAACATAATGCTTCTATCAGTAAGTATGAAAATAATCCCAAAATTTATAAACATTTATATATAGACGCACAGACTATTTTTGAAAAAGTTTGGATGGAAAAGCTAGATGCAAGCAAAACGATTGAGGGGGCGCAGGCATGATAGTAGATATTATTAAGTGGTGCAATGAAAATCAAGGTTTTATTACATCAATTGGTACTTTAATTACTTTAATTGTGTTAATTCCAGCTTTCATTTTGTGGCTTGTAAAAACTGGGAAAAATATGACGCATAACACCAAAAAATGGTGCGGAAAAATAAGGATGTCATTTATCAATTTTTGCAAATCCAAGACAAAAAAGCATTTTAGATTACTTATGGACGGATTATTTACCACAGAAATTGGTAATAGCTTAACTGGTTCATTCGTTGATAACACAGGTACTTTCCATTTAATGCCATCTGAAAAAATTATTTTGTTAGGCGGAATTGATGGCAACTATACAATCACGATGGCACGCAATATTGCACCACATTTTGACCAAACCCCACCTAAGCGATTACAAACAGGTTCAATATTAAAACTATTCAATGCAAAACTATTTAACACTGTGGAGTGGGTCAAGTTAAAAAGTGACCCGGTACAAGTCGCCGACGTTTGGCAGTTTGACACAGAGCCATATACGCCGACAGAGCGTGAAGAGAATGCAATTACTTCCCAATAGCCCTTATCTGCCCATTTGAGCGGTAATCCACCTTGTTATCACCCATGGAGCGCACCTGCCCGTTGTTGCGGTACTCAACGCGCTCATTGCCGATTGACCGCATTTGACCGTTTGGGCGGTATTCGACCCGTTCGTTACCTATGGAGCGCAATTGCCCATTACTTTTATATTCTACCCGTTCGCTGCCTACGCTTCTGACTTGTCCGTTACTTTTATACTCAACTCTTTTATCGCCAATTGAGCAAATCTGTCCATTGCTGTGATATTCGACCCGCTCTGCAAAAACAGGGGCTGTAAAAACAAATAATAACAGTAAAAAATAATCTTTTTCATCGGCGCACCTCTATGTTTATAATAAAAAACCGTAGCCCTTTGCAAAACAGGTATAAACTGCGGATTTAGAAAGTAAGAATTCCACAAACCTACGAACGGATGAGATTTCCGCCCCTTGCTTATATTCTGTGGGCTATATTCAATAACTTGTCAATCGAGTGGTTCAGCTGTTCACATGGCGACAAATACGCAATAGACGTTAAAAATCTCAAATATTCCAAATACACATCTCGATTGCAATCACTTGAAATCATTCTCAATGTGTATTGTGCATCACTCTGCCAAGACTGCAAAACGTGAAAATCCGGCGGCATTCTATGGTGACAGGTTCTTCTCAATATATCCATACCGCTATTAATGACACCCATAATGGCATTAAAATTTGCGTCTTTTCTACAGCATGGGCATCCGCAATCATTATAAAAACGTGAAGAATTATTGTACATTTTTAACCTCACTTTTTTCGCCTAAATTATTATTCCTGTTGTCATTTAAACTTTCTTTCTCCGCTTTTATTCCGCTAATTATTTTATCCCGAGCTTCTCTAATTTTTTCATCACGATTCTCGATATCCTCTTTTGGAATTTGTTCGCAATTTGGATTGCCCAAAGATCCATTTGATTGAAATTTAAAGCCCAATATCTCACCGTTACCAAAAGGGATTAACGAAAGTATCACTAACCAAACAAATAAAATGGAATATTTGCTAGGCGGGTTGAATTTTATATCTCCAATTTTATCCCAATTATATATACAAGTTATTAAAATTCCCAAAAATATGACTAAATACCAAATAGTCACAAGAAGATTGTGTCTATGCAAATACAGAATATCATTGATTGCTTGATGTCGGATGATTTCTAGTTTAATTTTGCAGTTATTTTTAAAAATAAGATATTTTTCTACAATTTTACCTCTAACCTCTTTGTTTACCGTATTTTTTACAACAATAAAGGCAAAATATAACAAATTAATAAGTAATACAATGTTTAAGATAAAAAAGCTATTTTCACGGATAAAATTTATCATATTTTTACTCTAACATAAAAATAGACATCTGCTTTAACAATCCTTCCGACTTTTCATGTCAAAAGGGGTGACACAATATGTCAAACTCTCTGATACACGACATGGAAAGAGATGATATGGCAACAAAAAAGACCCCACAAGGAGATCTTTAAAATATGGAGGATAGGAGATTCGAACTCCTGACCCCCTGCGTGCAAAGCAGGTGCTCTACCAGCTGAGCTAATCCCCCACATTGTGGACTCTGTCCGACCGAGCACCAAGGTGCTATAGTCTTACTTC
>Ga0153948_1000644_pt1 | contig 18887 bp, 16 predicted proteins | sample TSNJ032MetaG_FD_104696 | JGI IMG/M metagenome (GOLD analysis project Ga0153948, IMG submission 104696) | Attine ant fungus gardens microbial communities from New Jersey, USA - TSNJ032 MetaG | ecosystem: Host-associated > Fungi > Mycelium > Unclassified | place: USA: New Jersey, Wharton State...
ATTGCCGTTTCAGTGGTCCGCGACCGCTTTGCCGGACGCCAGATGGCGGAAGTCATGTCACTGGTGATGATGATCTTCATGATCCTGCCGGTCGTCGCCCCCGCCACCGGACAGCTGATCATGCTGTTCGGCGAATGGCACCTCATCTTCCTCTCCATGGCCATCATGGCGATCATTATCGGCATCTGGGCCTTCATCCGGCTGCCTGAAACGCTTCCGACCGACCAGCGCCGTCCGCTGACCGTCAAGAGCGTAGTCGGCGGTTTCGGCATTGTTCTGTCCAACCGCGTCGCGCTGTTCTACATGCTCGGCACGTCGTTCATCCTTGGCGCTTTGTTCGGCTATATCAACTCGGCCCAGCAGATATTCGTGGAAATCTACAAGCTCGGGTCTTTGTTTCCGCTGGCCTTTGCAGCGGTTGCCATGACGCTGGCGCTGGCTTCATTCCTCAACTCTCGACTGGTCGGGCGTTACGGTATGCGCCGCATTTCCCAGACGATGCTGCTGGTTTTTACCAGTTTCAGCCTGCTCTGGATGGTGCTGTCGATTGTGCTTGTCGATCCTGTACCGTTCCCGCTGCTGATGGCGATCTACATGACCATCATGTTCTCGTTCAGCCTCGTGACCGCCAATTTCAACGCACTCGCCATGGAGCCGCTGGGCGAAGTGGCAGGCACGGCCTCGTCTGTGCTGGGCTTTGCCCAGACGGTCATTGGTGCCGCACTTGGCGCGATCATCGGTCAGGCCTTTGACGGCACCACCACACCTGTCGCCATGGGCTATGGCGTACTCGGCTTCGTCGCACTAATCTGTGTACTGATTGCCGAACGCGGCAAACTGTTCCGGGTGCAAAACCCGCCTGCCGAACATGTCGTCGGATAAGGCACAAAAAAGCCCGCCAATTGGCGGGCTTTTTTCATTCCTACTCTTCCCAGAGCGCGGCCTGAATGGCCTGCCAGCTTTCCTTACTCGGCGCAGCCAATATGCCGCCACCGACATGTGACGGGTAATAATCACTGCCGTCCCAGCGTGCGAGATGGCCGCCCGCTTCCTGATGGATCAGCGCGCCGGGTAGATGATCCCACGGCATGAGCTTGTTATAGACCGCAAAATGCGCGCCACCGGTCGCAAGAATGCGATATTCATGCGCCGCGCAGCGATAACCGATCTGCGACAGAAATTTCGTGTGATTGCGCGCGAGACGTGAGCGTGTTGGCTCCGCCGTATATTGCCACGAGATCGAGCCTGTCATCTGGTTGATAGCAGCTGGTTCAGCAACACGCACTTTGCGCGTGCTGCCATTGGCATGACGGATATAGCTGCCGCTACCCTTTGTTGCCATGATCCAATCATTACCGACCGGATCATGAATGATACCCGCCACAGTCTCGCCCTTCGACACAACGGCCAGCATCACACCGAACAGCGGCACGCCGGACGCAAAGTTGAACGTGCCATCCACCGGATCGATGGTGAAAGCAAAATCAGCATCGCCGAGCCCGTCGAGCAAGGCTGGATTGTCGGAGCAGGCTTCCTCACCCACGATCATCGCATCGGGATAGCGCTCTTTCAGCTTTGCGGTGATAAAGCGCTCTGCGTTAACATCGGCTTCCGTTACCAGATCGGCTGGCGATGTTTTCTGTCGGATATCGTCCGCATCAAGCTTGCGGAAACGCGGCATGATTTTCTGTTGGGCGGCCTCCGCCAAAAGATCGGCAAGCCAGTCGATCTGGCCTTCATCAAAGCGCACTATCATTCCCCTCAATCTTCTCCTCATGCGGGCCAGCCATCAGGCCTGCGAAATCGAACAGCTTACGGTCCAGAAGGTGGCTCGGGCGCACATTGGTCATGGCGCGGATCATCGTATCCTTACGGCCCGGCATGCGCTTTTCGATATCCGTCAGCATGGCCTTCATGGCGTTGCGCTGGAGCCCTTCCTGGCTGCCGCACAGGTCGCATGGAATGATCGGAAACTGCATGGCCGTCGCAAACTTTTCAAGATCGTCTTCCGCGGCATAGGCCAGCGGGCGGAATACCATCAGGTCACCTTCGTCGTTCAGAAGTTTTGGAGGCATGGCGGCGAGACGCCCGCCATGGAACAGGTTCATGAAGAAGGTTTCGAGGATATCCTCGCGATGATGGCCGAGAACAATCGCCGAGCAGCCTTCCTCACGCGCGATACGATAAAGGTTGCCACGACGCAGGCGCGAACAGAGCGAGCAATAGGTGCTGGTCTCTGGCAGCTTTTCCGTCACGATCGAATAGGTGTCCTGATATTCGATCCGATGCTCGATGCCATACCGATTCAGGAAATCGGGCAGAATGTGCTTTGGAAAATTCGGTTGCCCCTGATCCAGATTGACGGCCAGCAGTTCCACCGGCAGCAGTCCGCGCCATTTGAGGTCGAGCAGCAGCGCCAGCAGGCCATAGGAATCCTTGCCGCCGGACAGGCAGATCATCCAGCGCTCGCCGGGCTTCACCATGGCAAAGTCTTCGATAGCCTGACGCGTCAGACGCAGAAGGCGCTTGCGCAGCTTGTTGAATTCGACCGAAGCGGGCACTTCGCGAAACAGCGGATGGCAGCCGTCTCCGCTGGTGTCTTCCGAGATACCGGACGAATTCTCGGGCGCAATGTTCAGATCGAAAGCGTTCATGGTTCTTCTCGGATGCTGTCTCTTACTGCGCTTTACATACAGAAAAGCCGCCCATGGGGAAACCATGGGCGGCTATTTCTTTGCGATAAGTGGCGCGCGAAGGCGACCAGATTAACGCGAATAGAATTCGACGACGAGGTTCGGTTCCATCTGGACAGCGTAAGGCACATCCGTCAGGGTCGGAACGCGGGCGTAGGTCGCAACCATCTTGTTGTGATCTGCTTCGATGTAGTCAGGTACATCGCGTTCTGCGAGCTGAACAGCTTCGAGAACAACAACCAGCTGCTTCGACTTTTCACGAACTTCAACAACGTCACCGGCCTTCAGGCGGAAGGACTGGATGTTGACGCGACGGCCGTTCACGTTCACGTGACCGTGGTTGATGAACTGGCGTGCAGCGAAGATCGTCGGAACGAACTTTGCGCGGTACACAACAGCATCCAGACGCGATTCGAGAAGACCGATCAGGTTTTCACCCGTGTCGCCCTTGCGGCGAGCGGCTTCGTCATAGGTCTTGCGGAACTGCTTTTCCGAGATATCGCCGTAGAAACCCTTGAGCTTCTGCTTGGCGCGCAGCTGCACACCGAAGTCCGAGAGCTTGCCCTTGCGGCGCTGGCCGTGCTGGCCCGGGCCATATTCACGACGGTTAACCGGGGACTTCGGACGGCCCCAGATGTTTTCGCCAAGACGGCGGTCAATCTTATACTTTGCGGATTCGCGCTTGCTCATCGCATTTCCTTCAAAAAGTTAGTGCGCCATACGGCGCAGACAGGAAACGCGCCCTCCTCTGCCCTCCGTTTTCGAGGACTGACAGGATGAAGTGCGCAGCAGCGATCTTCATCCACGGGACACGTCAAATGAAACGCCAGCGCGTTAAAGCGCCAGCGATGCCGGGCTTTTAGTCATGTGCATGTCATCTTGTCAAGTTCGAACGCTTGCCAAAGCCCTGATAACCGGGCGTTTAAAGCGTTTTTCGTCCTCTTTTGCAACATATTGCCATCAAGCGTGAAGGAACGCGGCCTCTGTTTACCGCATTATGCAGTCGGGGCTGTAGAAGATGAGGTGTTCATCGGTGTTGCTGGTCCTGCCCCGTTTCCTATCCCGCAAAGATTCGATTGCCGCAGTTCTCACCCTCAGTTTGTTCGCTCCCGCTGGAGCGGCGGTCCTTTATCCTCAGCCCGCCCAGGCGCAGACATTCATCGAAAAAATCCTGAAACGTGATGCGCAAAAGGCAAAGCAGCAGCGCAAGCGTCCGTCAGCGAAGTCGCAAAAAAAGAGGCAAAGCAGGCAGCCTGCTCCCCGACAGGAACAGAAAGCGTCCGAAAAACCGACATCCCAGTCGGCATTGCCTGTGGTTGTTCCCGTTCCGACACCTGCTCCCCGACCAGAACCGGTTCTGGAGGCAACACCAGTGCCCACTCCGACGCCAGCCCCAGCATCCGCACCGGAAACGAAACCGGATGAGAAACCCGAACCGAAAAACGAGGCGCAGCCTGCTGTCATCGTTCCGTCTGAGAAACCAACTCCGCCGGAACATGCCGAGCCGAAACAGCCTGAACCCGCAAAACCTGCACCTGACGAGCGTGTCTATCAGGTCGCCTGCCCTGCGCTCATTTCTGGCGAAGTGGAAGGCAAGCTCCTGTCGCCCATCGAAGATGGCGCGCAATGCGGCGTTCATTCGCCGCTATCACTGACCGCAATCGGCAAGGACGAACCGCTCAAGCTCGCAAACCCCGTCACAACGAACTGCGCCATGGCAGTGACACTGGCCCAATGGAGCAACGACGTGAAAAACGCTGCCCACGATATTTACGGCAAGGACGTCACGATTACGCAAATCGGCACCGGCTCTGATTATCAATGCCGCAAGGTGAATGGCGCATCGACAGGCCGCGTCTCCGAACATGCGTTTGGCAATGCGCTCGACATCATGTCCTTCACGTTCTCTGACGGCAGCAAGACGGAGCTGGAAAGCGGCTGGAACGGAGCCGACAAGGAAAAGGCTTTCTGGCGTGCCGTACATGGCGCAAGCTGCAAGCTATTTATGACCGTCATCGGCCCCGATGGCGACGCGGCGCATCGCACCAACATGCATCTTGATCAGGGGTGTCACGGTAAAAGCTGCACAGCGCGCATATGCCAGTGAGCCAGGCTCAGGATCTAGTCACGAGAGTTTTACTCTAACCGCCCGGAATTCATAAAAAAATCCAAATCCGGTTTCTACTCTGATGCCGTATTATCGATTCCAGAACGGTTCTGATTAGGATAGAATCGTTGGGACCGCTCTTGTTGCTTATTTTGCACGGTTTCCGAAAAGGATGTGGGGCATGCAATTGACCAAAATTATACTTTCCACCATTTGCGCAATCGGCTTTGCGGGCGCTGCCCACGCAGACGCCGTTCCGAAACGCTCGAGAGATTTCACCGGGAACTACCAGACTTTGGTCAAGGACCAGCATGCCTCGCCGCAGGTCGCCGATTGCGTGGCCAGCGGCTATGATCTGGTGAAGAAGGACAAGAAATACGACCGTCTGGGCTTTACCAAGGATGATATTTCATCGGCAACGACCAATGATACGTCGTCGAAGTTCAGCACAAAGGACCCGCGCAAGGTATCTGCCGTGATCTCGGTGCCGGGCGAAGCGCGCATCAAGAGCACTGGCTATAAATGGGATGGCGTCAACCTGCGTTGCGGGATCACCAATGGCAAGCTGACCGCCATCGAACTGGTTCAAACCAAAGCCGCTGAGTAAGCCCAACGGCGACTGCCAGACCGAACGGAGCACCTGATCACAAGTCAGGTGCTCTTTTTGTCTTCGACGTGCTCAGGCAGGCCTTTGCGCTTGGTCTCGGCAAATTCTTCCAGTTCCTTCTCGGTCATCGATTGATACATTTCCTTCGATGCGCCGAAAAGCTCGCCGACCCTGATCTCGCCGCGCTTGGCCGCAAGTGCAGCGCCGGCGGCTTTCTGCTGGGCTTGAGATTTTGCAGGCATGGCATCTCCTCCTGTTACGCCGCCCCAAGGCCAACGTGCTGGACAGGAATCAGTTCCAGCCTGCTATTCCTGTTCGCTATCGAAACGGGAGCGAGCGCTGCGCAACGCCGTCCGGTTTTCGACCGCCCATTGACCCAGACTGTCGATAGGTCCCGCCAGCGAATGCCCCAGTTCGGTCAGCGAATATTCCACCTCCGGCGGTGATGTCGGGCGCACATGCCGCGACACCAGCCCGTCACGTTCAAGCGAACGCAGTGTGACGGTCAGCATACGTTGCGAGATTCCTTCAATTTCCCGCCGTAAGGCGTTGAAACGCATGGAGCCGCTCTGCAAACTGAAGACGACGAGAATGCTCCACGTGTCACCCACACGGTCGAGCACATCACGGATCGGGCAAGAACCCTTGCCGTCCGTCTCAAAGGCCGGTGTTGAAGACAGGAGCGGCGTCTTGGCGTCTGGTCGTGTCGGTATCGTCATAGTCATTCTTATCACATACTCGCTTCATCGGATCAAACCGGATGCTTCAATCTTGCCTCCCGGCTTCAAGGTTCAGACCTTAGATCAGACCTCGCGCTGGCGAACTCCTGCCATGATCCGGATTGTTCCAACGCTGATCGTCTTGCCTTTTGGACGGTTACTTCCATGTTTCCTGCCCATGTAGAAGTGCGTTCTTCACAAGCCCTCAAGCCTGACATATTTAGTTACCAGAAATAACCTGCTTATTAAACATACCTTATAACACAACGCTACAAAAGCGTAAGGAAGGAACTGGAATGGCTAAAATCGCACTCATCGGCGCGACGGGTTTTGTTGGCGCTGCAATCCTCAAGGAAGCAGCATCGCGCGGTCATCAAGTTACAGCGCTGGTTCGCCACCCGGAAAAGGTGGAAACGCTTGCCAATGTAACCGCAGTCACGACGGACGTGTACGACACGGACGCGCTGGCCAAGCAGCTTGCCGGACAGGACATCATCATTTCCGCTTTCAACCCGGGCTGGGGCGACACGAATATTCGTGAAAACCACATCAAGGGCAGCCGCTCAATCAACGAAGCTGCCAAGAAGGCAGGCGTCAAGCGCCTCATCGTCGTCGGCGGCGCAGGCAGCCTGTCGATCAACGGTCAGCAGCTTGTCGATTCCGCCGAGTTCCCTGCAGAATGGAAAGAAGGCGCTCTGGGCGCTCGCGAAGCCCTGAACGAACTGCGCGCAGAAAGCGGTCTCGACTGGACCTTCGTATCCCCCGCAATCATGCTCCAGCCGGGCGAGCGCACGGGCAAGTATCGTCTTGGCGGCGACGAGCCGGTTTTCAACGATAAGGGCGAAAGTGCTATTTCGGTCGCCGATCTGGCTGTCGCCATTGTGGATGAGGCCGAACAGGGTAAGCATATCGGAAAGCGCTTCACCGCTGCTTATTGATTACAGCCTCGCGATCGCGTTGGATCCTATCGAAGTAGATCGAGAACTGCTTTAGCATCAAAGCCGGGTGGCGAATGTCATCCGGCTTTATTGATTGAGAAACAACAGGCGGAGACCTCATGGAACTGGGAATCTACACCTTTGGCGATCTTGGCCCAGACCTGGAAACCGGCAAGCCGATCTCCCCGCAACAGCGCATCAGCAATCTGATCGAGGAGATCGAGCTGGCCGATCAGGTGGGGCTCGATGTTTTCGGCCTTGGCGAACACCATCGGCCCGACTATTCCGTATCCGCGCCCGCCGTTGTTCTGGCCGCCGCGGCCTCGCGGACAAAAAACATCCGGCTGACGAGCGCAGTCACTGTTCTTTCCTCCGACGATCCCGTGCGCGTTTATCAGCAGTTTTCAACGCTCGACCTGATCTCGAATGGGCGCGCTGAAATCATGGCCGGACGCGGTTCCTTCATCGAATCCTTCCCGCTTTTCGGGTACAATCTCGACGATTACGACACGCTTTTTGCCGAGAAGCTCGATCTGCTTCTCACCATTCGCGACAATGAGCGCGTGAACTGGAGCGGAACAACGCGTGCAGCCATTGATGGCCGCGGCATCTATCCTCGTGCGGTCCAGCAAGCACTACCCATATGGCTTGCAGTCGGCGGCACGCCCGCTTCGGTCGGTCGCGCCGCCCTGCTTGAGCTGCCATTGGCGCTTGCCATCATCGGCGGTTATCCGGAGCGGTTTGCACAAGAGAATGCGTTTTAAAAAGCCCGGTCTCGCAACCGGGCTTTTTAAAACGCATTCTCCTGCGCAAACCGCTTCACACTTTTGCCGGAAACACTTTAAACCAGCTCCACGTCGACAACGCCCTGAATGGCTTTCATGGCACTCGCGATCTGCGGACTGACGCGATAGCGATGCGGCAATTCGATTTCAACTTCGCGCTGGCCATTATCCTTGATGACGATGAGGCTGACCTGTCCATCGCCACGCGTGTTGAAATGTGGTGCGATATGGCGAACCGCTTCCGCAGAGCGCAGATAAAGCCGCATGGCCTTCTGCATACGGCAGGCCTCGTCTTCAAGCGATTGCACGGTCTGTATGCGCAAACCGATGCCTTCCGGGCGGTCTTCAGCCTGCACTGTGATCACCACCGATTTGCCACTTTCCAGAAGATCGCGGTATTGCGCGAGTCCTTCCGAGAACAGAACAGCTTCAAACTGGCCGCTGGCATCCGACAATTGCACAATGCCCATCTTGTTGCCGGTACGGGTCTTGCGCTCCTGACGTGCCGTCACCGTGCCTGCCAGACGCCCGGCATTGGCGCCGCGCTTCACCGCAGCCGAGAAATCGGCCCAGCTTTGCACCCGCATGCGATCAAGAACGGTGCGATATTCATCCAGCGGATGCGCCGACAGATAGAAACCGACCGCCTGAAACTCGCGATGCAGCATTTCCGACGGCAGCCACGGCGCCGCCTGCGGCAGGATGAGCTGTTCCTTCGGCGCGCCAGACAGGCCGAAAATATCGGACTGGCCGCTGGCGGCATTTTCTTGCGTGCGCTGGGCAAAGCCCATGATACGGTCCATGCCCGCGCTCATTGCCGGGCGTTCACGCTTGAAGCAATCCATCGCGCCCGCATTGATCAGGCTTTCCAGCACGCGGCGATTGACGATCCTCGGATCGATCCGCTCGCAGAAATCCTCAAGGCTTTCAAACGGCTTCTGGGCGCGCACATCCACGATATGATCGACAGCGGCTTCACCGACGCCCTTGATGGCAGCCAGCGAATAGAAAATCTGCTTCTCGCCGACTTCAAACGGACGGAACGAGGTCATGACCGATGGCGGTACAACCTCGATCCCCAGACGATTCGCTTCACGGCGGAAATCGTTGAGCTTGTCGGTGTTCGACATATCGTAGGTCATCGACGCGGCGAGAAACTCGACCGGGTAATGCGCCTTCATATAGGCGGTCTGGTAGGAGACGATAGCGTAGGCCGCCGCGTGCGACTTGTTGAAGCCGTAATCGGCAAACTTGGCGAGCAGATCGAAGATCATATTCGCCTGCGCCTTGTCGACACCGCCATCGATAGCGCCGGTGACGAAACGGACGCGCTGCTTGTCCATTTCCTCGCGGATCTTCTTACCCATGGCGCGACGCAAAAGGTCAGCTTCACCAAGCGAATAGCCCGACAGCACCTGCGCGATCTGCATCACCTGTTCCTGATAAACGATAACGCCTTGCGTTTCCTTGATCAGGTGATCGATCTTCGGGTGAATGGAAGCGATTTCCTCTTCACCATTCTTGCGCGCATTATAGGTCGGGATATTCTCCATCGGACCCGGACGATAGAGCGCGACGAGCGCAATAATGTCTTCGATACGGTCAGGCCGCATGCCGAGGAGCGCCTTACGCATGCCCGCACTTTCAACCTGGAACACGCCGACGGTCTCACCGCGCGACAGCATTTCATAGGTCAGCTCGTCGTCAAACGGCAGCCGGGTCAGATCGATCTCGATCCCCTTGCGCGCAACGAGTTTTACCGCCGTTTCCAGAACCGTCAGTGTCTTCAGTCCGAGAAAGTCGAACTTGACCAGTCCGGCCTGCTCCACCCATTTCATGTTGAACTGGGTGACCGGCATATCGGAACGCGGATCGCGATACATCGGCACCAGTTCCGACAGCGGACGGTCGCCAATCACGATACCGGCGGCGTGGGTCGAAGCGTGGCGATAGAGGCCTTCAAGCTTGAGCGCCATATCGAGAAGCCGCCCGACGACCGGCTCCTTCTCTCGCTCTTCAGTGATCTTCGGCTCGGTTTCGATGGCCTGTGCCAGAGAAACCGGATTGGCCGGGTTTTGCGGCACCAGTTTGCAGAGCCGATCCACCTGACCATAGGGCATTTCGAGAACGCGGCCAACGTCACGCAGCACGGCGCGCGCCTGAAGCGTACCGAAGGTGATGATCTGGGCTACCTGATCGCGCCCGTACTTCTCCTGCACATAGCGGATCACCTCTTCACGGCGATCCTGACAGAAGTCGATATCGAAGTCGGGCATCGAAACGCGGTCTGGATTGAGGAAGCGCTCGAACAGCAGCGAGAAACGCAACGGATCGACGTCCGTAATCGTCAGTGCATAAGCGACGAGTGAGCCCGCACCCGAACCACGGCCCGGCCCGACCGGAATGCCATGGGCCTTGGCCCATTTGATGAAGTCGGCAACGATCAGGAAGTAGCCGGGGAACTTCATACGGGTGATGATGCCGATCTCATATTCGAGTCGTTCGGCATATTGTTCCGCCGTATAGCCTTCTGCGAGCCCTACGCTTTCAATCCGCATCTGCAAGCCCTCGCGGGCCTGTCGCGCCAGTTCTCCCGCTTCCTCGGCCACAGCGGCTTCCGGATCGTCGGATTCTCCGGTAAAGCGCGGCAGGATCGGAGCACGCGTCTGCGTGTACCAGCTGCAACGCTCAGCAATCTCGATCGTATTGTCCAGCGCCTCAGGCAAGTCTGCAAAGAGCGCCGCCATCTCGGCACGGCTCTTCAGATAATGATCCGGCGTCAGGCGGCGGCGGTCATCGTTGGAAAGGATCTGCCCTTCCGCGATGGCCAGCAGCGCATCATGAGCTTCGTAATCCTCCGCCTTGAGGAAGAACGCCTCGTTGGTGGCAACCAGAGGCAATTCCATCTCATAGGCAAGCACAACAGTCTTGGCTTCCAGCGCGCGGTCATAGCCCGCATAACGCTGCAATTCGACATATAGCCGATTGCCGAATGTCTCGTGCAGGAACGCCAGACGCGATTGCGCCCTGTCTGGACGGTCTGCCGCAAAGGAACGACCGATTGGTCCAAGCGGCCCGCCTGACAGAACGATGACGTCCTTGGCCAGCGCTGGCAACCAACTTGCATCTATATGGACCGGATCGCCCGCAGGCGTATCCAGAAACGAGCGACTGACCAGCCGCACAATATTCGCATAGCCCTCTTCCGTCGACGCAAGCAGGACGAGAGGAGCCAGATCGAGCGCGAGCCTGCGATTGACGCTGCGCCCGTTGTCATTGTGATCGCCGAAGGCAACATCGACCTGACAGCCGATGATCGGTTGTACACCATCCTTCGATGCCTTCTGCGCAAATTCCAGTGCACCAAACAGATTGTTGGTGTCAGTTACCGCGATGGCCGGCGCCTGGTCGGCAATCGCCTGTTTGATGACCTTGCCGAGCGGCAATGCGCCCTCGAGCAAGGAATAGGCCGAGTGAACGCGCAGATGCACAAAACGCGGCGTGGAAACGCTTCCACCGGCTGCATTGTCTGCTGCTGCATCACTCATTCTATCTACCCCGATCAAACTGAACCGTGCGGGTGGACATACACCCGTTTCATGGGACCGCCTACTGAAATGCGACTGGTCGCCAGCGACTCTGTCGCCTTAAGCTTTCAGTTTCAGGGAATGTCCCGGCGATGTCCAGAGAGACGGTCGCCGGTATTGAAAGGGTACACAAGAGAACCCTCAAAAGCGCGTTGCATTCGACCCGTTTGATAAGGCGAACTTCAGTCATCGCGCTCTGGGCTTTGTTGCGCATATCAGTGTCCATAACCGGCTTTCGGCTTTGGAAGATATGCGCCAGTCACTTCAGATCGCGCTGACCCAGATGGCGAAGGTTGCAATAAACAGGCTGACGGAGACGAATGACAAAACGTCGTGGACGAGATCGGTCATGTGGGAAACTCCTCTGTGTTCACGTATGTTTATTTTTTGTTCTATTTTTGTTCCAAAGTCAACACCCTGTTCGTATCGCCAGTTACTTTAGGGTTTACGAATAATAAACGCGCAACCGCAGGCGGTATCACGCGCCTGCGGTTTCAATGGTTTAGCGGTGGGTAGAGTTGACGGCCGTCTTACAGATCGACGACCTTGCCGTCCTGCAACGTCACTCGACGGTCCATGCGGCGGGCCAGCTCATGATTATGCGTGGCGATCAGCGCCGCCAGACCGGACTGGCGCACAAGGGCTTCCAGCGCGCCAAACACGTAGGACGACGTCGTCGGGTCGAGATTACCCGTCGGCTCGTCGGCGAGAAGTACAAGCGGTGCATTGGCAACGGCACGCGCAATGGCGACGCGCTGCTGCTCGCCACCGGACAGCTCGGCTGGACGGTGCGAAGCACGCTTGCCGATCTTCATATATTCGAGCAATTGCTGTGCACGTTCCGCCGAGGACTTCTTGGTCAGGCCCCGGATCATCTGCGGCATCATCACATTCTCCAGCGCGGAAAACTCTGGCAGCAGATGGTGGAACTGATAGACGAAGCCGATATCGTTGCGGCGCACCGACGTGCGGTCGTCGTCGGAGAGCGCGCTGCAGGAGCGGCCATCGAGGAAGACATCGCCATGGTCGGGACGTTCCAGAAGGCCCGCCGTGTGCAACAGCGTGGACTTGCCTGCACCGGATGGCGCGACAAGCGCCACCATCTCGCCGCGACGCAGCGTGAAATCGGCGTCCTTCAGAATGACCAGTTCGCGATCAACTTCCTTATAGGCGCGACTGACCTTCTCCAGCCTCAGAATAATTTCAGCCGCCATTATTCGTACCTCAATGCTTCGACCGGATCGAGCTTGGCAGCGCGCCAGGCCGGGAAAATGGTGGCGATAAAGGAAAGAACCAGTGCCATGACGATGACGGAAATCGTTTCGCCCGGGTCCATCTTGGCAGGTAACTGGCTCAGGAAATAGAGTTCCGGATTGAACAGCGTGGTGCCTGACAGCCATGAGAAGAACTCACGCAGCCGCTCGACATTCAGACAGACGACGACGCCGAGAACCACACCGGCGACTGTGCCGGTCACGCCGATGGCGGCGCCCGTCATCAGGAATATGCGCATCACTGCGCCGCGCGTCGCGCCCATGGTGCGCAGGATGGCGATATCGTGCCCCTTGTCCTTCACCAGCATGATGAGGCCGGAGATGATATTAAGCGCAGCAACGAGCACGATCAGCGTCAGGATCATAAACATGACGTTGCGCTCGACTTCCAGCGCCGAGAAGAAGGTCTGGTTGCGCTGACGCCAGTCAACAAGTGTCAACTGACGACCCGCGGCCTCTTCCACCGGTGCGCGCATCGCATCCACCTTGTCGGGATTATCGACAAAGATTTCCAGCGACTGCACCTTTCCTTCCTGATTGAAGAAGAGTTGCGCTTCGGAAAGCGGCATCATCACGATGGAATTATCGTATTCCGACATGCCGATCTCAAAGATCGCGACAATCGGATAGGCTTTCACACGCGGATTAACGCCAAACGGTGTCACATCGCCATCGGGCGAAATCACCCGGAGCGTATCCCCGATCGACAGGCCGAGATTTTCGGCCATCCGGGTGCCGATGGCAACACCGCCGCTCTGGTCGAAGCCTTGCAGTGTGCCCTGGCGAATATTGCCCGATACGAGCTTCAGTTTTTCAAGGTCTTCTTCGCGCAAGCCACGGACCAACGCGCCATTGCCCGCGCCGATAGTGCCCTGCACCAGAGCTTGCCCTTCCACAACGGGAATGGCGAACTTGATGCCGGATATACCGTCGATACGCTTGATCAGATCGGCGTAATCATCCAGCGGACGATCAATCGGCTGCATGATCAGATGGCCGTTAATGCCAAGAATACGCGACAGAAGCTCGGCGCGGAAACCGTTCATCACCGCCATAACGATGATGAGTGTCGCCACGCCCAGCATGATGCCGGTGAAAGAAAACCCGGCAATAACCGAAATGAATGTCTCACGGCGACGCGCACGCAGATATCGCCACGCGATCATCCGTTCGAAGGCCGAGAATGGACCAGACTTCGGCGGCTTTACAGCTGCCTTGGCCGGCCCTTCGGACTTTGCTGCCGCCGCGCCGCTCATGCTTCAGCCGTCAGCATGTTGATGGCGGCTTCCACCGTCAGGTTCTGGCGTTCGCCGGTCTTGCGATCCTTGACTTCAACCTCGCCAGCGGCCACGCCGCGCGGACCGACGATCACCTGCGTCGGCAGGCCAATCAGGTCCATGGTGGCGAACTTGGCGCCGGGACGGTCGTCCCTATCGTCCAGAAGCGGATCGATACCGGCATTGGTCAGAGCTTCGTAGAGCTTCTCGCTCACGGCATCACAACCTTCGTCGCCCGGCTTCATGTTCACGATGCCTGCACCGAACGGTGCAATCGCCTTCGGCCAGATAATGCCCGCATCGTCGTGGAATGCTTCGATAGCGGCGGCCACCAGACGCGAAGGGCCGATGCCGTAGGAGCCCATTGACACCAGATGTTCCTTGCCATCCGGGCCCTGCACTTTCGCACCCATCGGCTCGGAATATTTCGTGCCAAAATGGAAGATGTGACCAACTTCGATGCCGCGCGCCGAAACCTGATCGTCAGCCTTGACCTTGGCCCAATCGGCCTCGTCATGCATTTCGTCGGTTGCCGCATAAGGCGTCGTCCAGCGAGTGACGATGTCGGTGAGCTGCGCATCGTTGCGGAAATCCGTATCCGCGCCCGGCACGGCCAGATCCAGATAGGCCTTGTCGCAATAGACCTGGCTTTCGCCGGTTTCAGCCAGAATAATGAATTCGTGAGACAGATCACCACCGATCGGGCCGGTATCGGCACGCATCGGGATTGCCTGCAGACCGACGCGAGCAAAGGTGCGCAGGTAAGAGACGAACATGCGGTAATAGGCCATCTTCGCGCCCTCATAATCGAGGTCGAACGAATAGGCGTCCTTCATCAGGAACTCGCGCGACCGCATCACGCCGAAACGCGGACGGACTTCGTCGCGGAACTTCCACTGGATGTGATAGAGATTGAGCGGCAGATCCTTGTAGGAGCGCACATAGGAACGGAAAATATCCGTGACCATTTCTTCGTTCGTCGGACCAAAGAGCATTTCGCGCTCCTGACGGTCCTGAATGCGCAGCATTTCCTTGCCGTAGGCGTCATAACGCCCGCTTTCACGCCAAAGATCGGCGGACTGGATCGTCGGCATCAGGATTTCGTTGGCGCCAGCGCGGTTCTGCTCTTCACGGATGATATCGCAGACCTTGTTCAGCACTTTCAGGCCAATCGGAAGCCACGAATAGATGCCTGCCGACTGCTGGCGGATCATACCCGAACGCAGCATAAGCCTATGAGAGACGATTTCCGCCTCTTTAGGATTTTCCTTCAGAATGGGCAAAAAATACCGCGACAAACGCATCGTAACCACCGATCCAGAGAGAATGCCTGCTTGCTTCAAGAATCAGGCAAAAATTAAGCATATTTGAAGGTTTCTTATCGGGTTATGCTTGTGTTGAAAACCCGCTTGAAAAAGCTTTGCGCGGAGCGGTTTTCACCATCCACAGGCATGAGAGGCAGGTAAATGGCCCAAGGGTGCAAAACTCCGCCTCCGAATTCACATTCAATTTCAATATATTACAGATATATCATCAGCATTTGGAAAATTTCACGAAAGAATTATGACGCTGAAGAAGATTTTTGGTGACAAAAGCTGTGCAGTTCGCTATTTTTTTCATCATAAGAGCAACAACGGAATAAAACCGTTGTTTTCACGCGGTCAAAGTCTTGGGAGGATGGATCCAGGCGCGAGCTACGCAGCCGCCAGTAACATGGAAACGGATCGAACGCGTATTTTATTAGCAAGGCGAAAGCCTTGCTTTTTTTTTGCATTTGCATGTGCCGCACCCATCACCGACGATATCAAAAAAAGTCGCGCAATAACCCATTGAATTTGTAGGATTTATCGAGCTGCTTTTGCAGGCGGATATTTTCAATAAGTTGCCAAAGTAAAAGTAGTTTTATTCTTGACACCCCACCACCGCCGAACGGAATATAGCGCAGTGCGCGAAACTCCTTTAGCTCCATATAATTCAGTGAGTTACGCTAAGATCGTAAGTTTTTGATTCAGGTCTCGGCTGCACACAACCCTTTCTCTGCATAAAAGAAAGGCTGCCTAATTTATAGGCAGCCTTTCTTTTTTCATTCGATTTCGAGAATGCGTTTATGTCAAATCGGGGAAGAAATGCGGAATGTCGTCGAGACCGTAACCGCTGACCTGCGTCACATAATAATAGACGGCGAAGATCAGCGTGGCGACGATCGTGGTGCGCAAAAATGCACGGCCGATGCGCGGCGTTGCCGGAGCGCTGGCCACAGTGCCGAGCGTGACATTGTTTTCTTCAGCCTGCGTCCGCAGACCGACGGGCAGCAGTGCGAAAAGCGCCGTCCACCAGATAATGAAATAGATCGCTATGCCGGACATGATGGACATGATTACACTTCCTCAAGTTCGATCAGTGTGCCGTTGAAGTCCTTTGGGTGCAGGAAAAGGACCGGTTTGCCGTGCGCACCGGTCTTCGGTTCTCCATCGCCGAGAATACGTGCACCTTCAGCCATGAGCTTATCCCGCGCGGCAATGATGTCTTCCACCTCATAGCAGAGATGATGCACGCCGCCCGAAGGGTTCTTTTCGAGGAAGGCCGCAATGGGCGATCCCTCGCCCAAAGGTTCCAGCAGCTCGATCTTCGTATTGCCGACGTCGATGAAAACCACGGTCACACCGTGTTCCGGCAAGGCCTGCGGCGCACCGACATTTGCAGCCAGTTTGCCACGATAAAGCGCGGACGCAGCCTCGATATCCGGAACGGCAATCGCGACATGGTTCAAACGTTCGAGCATCAGCACCTCCCTTGCTGCTATTCCTGACGAGTGATGGGTCAGCGTATCCTATTCACGAATACGGTCACCACCGGCTTTTTGCCCCACGTCTGATTTGCCGCAGCACGCACGGCGCGGCGCGCGGATTCACGCACCAGCTCGACGTCCTTGCGGCGGACACGTGGAATGCTCTCGACTGCCTCAACGACCGCATCGAGGAGAGTATCTTCCATCAGCTCGCCCTGCCCGTCTTCTTCCGGCAGACCGAACGTCACCAGATCAGGCTCATCGAGCAACTTGTGCTCACGGTCGAGCAAAATCGAAACGGCAACATGGCCGACATAAGCGAGCTTGCGACGCTCGACCATGCCGATTTCTTCCTCATCGCCAATCAGCTTGCCGTCCTTGTAGATACGGCCAATCGGCGCTTCGTCGACGATTTCGGCCTTGCCGGGGGCCAGTCGCAGCACATCACCATTACGGATCTGCGCAACCTGACCGATCCCTTCCATTGCGCCAAGCGAACCCTGCGCCACCAGATGCGCGGCTTCGCCATGCACCGGAACGAGAATCTGCGGGCGAACCCAGGAATACATGCGCTTCAATTCGCTGCGACGCGGATGGCCGGAAACGTGCACCAGGGCGTCGTCGTCGCCGATGATCTTGACGCCACGATCGATCAAGCGGTTCTTGATATCAAGAATGGCCTTTTCATTGCCCGGAATGGCGCGCGACGAATAAATGACCGTATCGCCGGGCGACAGCGCCAGACTGCGCATTTCATCGCGGGCCAGTTTGGCAAGCGCTGCACGCGGCTCGCCCTGACTGCCGGTCAGGATCATCACTACGTTTTCACGCGGAATATATCCGTAATCCTCTTCGCTCAGATATTCCGGCAGGCCTTCCATATAGCCCAGCTCAGTTGCAACCGAGATCGCGCGCTTCATCGAACGCCCGACGACCAGAACCTGACGGCCCGCATCGCGCGCCGCTTCCGTAATCGAACGAATACGGCCCACATTGGAAGAAAAGGTGGTGATCGCGACACGACCACGCGCATTTTCGATCAGCTCGCGCAGGCTTTCGCCTACCTGACGTTCCGACGGGGATTCACCCTCACGCATGGCATTGGTGGAATCACAGATCAGCGCCAGAACGCCCGCATCACCAATGGCGCGGAAGCGCGCTTCATCGATGACCGGACCAAGCGACGGTTCCGGGTCCATCTTCCAGTCGCCCGTATGCACAACCGTGCCGAGCGGCGTGGTAATCGCAAGCGATACCGGTTCCGGGATGGAGTGCGTGACGGCAACCGCTTCAACCTTGAACGGGCCAACCTCGAACTTCTCACCGGCCTTGTAGATGGTGATCGGAATTTCCGGCGCGCTAAACTCTGCCTGACGCTTGGCTTCAAGCAGACCGGCGGTGAACGGCGTCGCATAGACCGGAACCTTCAGGCGCGGCCACAGATCGAGCAGCGCGCCGAAATGGTCTTCATGCGCGTGGGTAATGATGATACCGCGCACATTGTTCTTTTCCGCTTCAAGATAGCGGATATCCGGCAGAATAAGGTCGGCGCCCGGCTGTTCCGGCCCGGCAAAGCTCACGCCCATGTCTACGACCAGCCATTCGCGATTATCAGCAGGTCCAAAGCCGTACATAGCGAGATTCATGCCGATTTCGCCCACGCCGCCGAGCGGCAGGAAGACGAGTTCCGGAGTATTGGATCGGGCCATGAAATTTCCTTTGTAACTATACCTGCTTGCAAAGTGTATCTGGATCAGTTTGCGCTTGCAGTGTTCTTTGTGCGTCATTCTGGAGGCACAAAAAACACTGCAAGTCTTTGCTTCTACGCATCGTGCTTTCCAAAAATCGATTCCGATTTTCGGGCCGATGCGTCAAAACTTGATCCCACTTCGGGGAGACATGCTTTCGCCGCATCCACTGGACCTAAATGGCTTTAGTTGCAACCCCGGCGAGATAAAAGAAAGCTGTTATTTCCGCAGTGTTGCAGCAGTTCCAAAATAAACATCACCCGCTGTGACCGTAACGCGCCCGCCATCATTGTCACGGATCACGAAACGGCATGCTTCATCTATCGTTTCGAAGCGGCCTTCGATGATGTTGCCTTCAACCTGC
>Ga0153948_1000647_pt1 | contig 18852 bp, 20 predicted proteins | sample TSNJ032MetaG_FD_104696 | JGI IMG/M metagenome (GOLD analysis project Ga0153948, IMG submission 104696) | Attine ant fungus gardens microbial communities from New Jersey, USA - TSNJ032 MetaG | ecosystem: Host-associated > Fungi > Mycelium > Unclassified | place: USA: New Jersey, Wharton State...
ATTACCCAGGCGCCAATGCCGCTGCACTCGGCTATGTCGAGCGCCTATGCGAAGCCGACGCCGGCTGGACCGAAAGCCTGATCTACCTGTGGGGCAAGCATGGGGTAGGGCGTACGCATCTGTTGCAGGCGGCTTGCCTGCGTTTCGAGCAGATGGGCGAGCCTGCGGTGTACCTGCCGCTGGCCGAGTTGATGGATCGCGGCATCGAAATCCTCGACAACCTTGAACAGTACGAACTGGTCTGCCTGGATGACTTGCAGGTGATTGCCGGCAAGGCCGAGTGGGAAGAGGCGATGTTTCATCTGTTCAACCGTCTGCGTGACAGTGGTCGGCGTCTGCTGATCGCCGCTTCTACTTCGCCACGCGAATTGCCGGTCAAACTGGCCGATCTCAAATCGCGCCTGACCCTGGCGCTGATTTTCCAGATGCGTCCGCTCTCCGATGAAGACAAATTGCGTGCCCTGCAATTACGCGCGTCGCGTCGCGGTCTGCATCTAACCGATGAAGTCGGACACTTTATTCTGACTCGCGGCACCCGCAGCATGAGTGCATTGTTCGACCTGCTCGAACAGCTGGATCAGGCCTCGCTGCAGGCGCAACGCAAGTTGACGATTCCGTTCCTGAAAGAGACCCTCGGCTGGTAGCCAGCCCTTGAAATACGTGGCTTTGACCACGTTTTGACATATTTCAGGCGCCAGAAAATCCGCGTTTCCGCAACGTGTGCAGACCGCGTATCGACTCAAATGGGCTTAAGCGCTTAGATGTAAACGAGAAACCGGGAAGTCACAAAAAGATCGATTGAATTTGCAAATGAGGCCGATAGCGGGCATAGTCTCGGCTTCTTTACAACTTCAGCCACGGTCGTGCCCATGCTAAATCGCTTCGCACCCCTCGTGCCTCTCGCACTCGTCACCCTGTTGTTCGGTTGCGCTGCTCATTCTCCAGTTCAAGAGCAGCCTCAACAGGTTAAAAATTCTGCCACTGCCCAGTCTTCCGTTATTTACCAGGAAGAGCTGGACACCGAAAAAGAACTCTCGGACTTCAACAAGAAGCCGTACGAGCTCCCGGTTCTGGCCGACAGCATCCTCGAACGCGGCATGTCCCTGATCGGTACCCGTTACCGTTTCGGCGGTACCTCTGAAGCCGGTTTCGACTGCAGCGGTTTCATCGGTTATCTGTTCCGCGAAGAAGCCGGCATGAATCTGCCGCGCTCCACCCGCGAAATGATCAACGTCGATGCGCCTCTGGTCTCGCGCGGCAACCTTGAGCCGGGCGATCTGCTGTTCTTCGCCACCAACGGTCGTCGCGGTCGTGTAAGTCACGCCGGGATCTACCTGGGTGACAACCAGTTCATCCACTCCAGCAGTCGTCGCAGCGGCGGTGTTCGCATCGACAGCCTGGGTGACAGCTACTGGAGCAAGACCTTCATCGAAGCCAAGCGCGCCCTCGCGATGGCGCCGACCGTGGTCACCGCTCGCAAGTAATTCCCCCATTGTCGCCACGTCCGTGGCGACAAAAAACGGCTCCGGCACGGAGTAGACCTAAACTTTACAAGGTGAAGTTAAAGTCTTACTTGAAGTTTGTCGTATAGCCGCTAGAATCCTGTATCTATATTGATGGCAAACCGCCTGCGTGCTCCGCAGGCGGTTTTGTTTCTGTCCATTCGGCAGAGAAAGCCGCAGCCAGATCAGGATGTTCTGCTTATGACGATGTCGGCCCGCCTTGCTTTGATCTTCTTCGCAGCGCTGCTCAGCGCCTGCGCCAGCCGCACGCCGCCGCCTGCGCCCGTGGTACGTGCCCCGGTCGTGTTCGGACCTTCCCAAGCTTTTTCGCCGGCTGCTGAAGACGTGCTGTTTCGTGCGTTGGGCCTGGTTGGCACGCCTTATCGCTGGGGCGGCAACACACCAGACTCCGGTTTCGATTGCAGTGGCCTGATCGGCTTCGTCTACCGCGATGCTGCTGGTATTTCCTTGCCGCGCTCGACGCGCGAGATGATCGTGATGCAGGCGCCGAACGTCGGCAAAGAGGGTTTGCAGACCGGCGACCTGATCTTCTTCGCCACCAACGGTGGCTCGCAGGTCAGCCATGCGGGAATTTACGTCGGCGAAGGGCGCTTCGTGCACGCGCCGGCAACTGGCGGCACGGTGAAGCTGGACAGCCTGTCAAAGGCTTACTGGCAGAAGGCGTATCTGAGCGCCAAGCGGGTGCTGCAGCCGGAGCATCTGGCGCGTAACCCGTAATTCAAAGAGCTCACAGTCCAATGTAGGAGTGAGCCTGCTCGCGATAGCGGTTGATCAATCAACACTGATGTTGAATGTGACACCGTCATCGCGAGCAGGCTCACTCCTACAGTTGTTTCAGGTCGGGCAAAAGTTACTTGGCGGACGACACCCGCCAAACCTTGTTCCCCACATCATCGGCCACCAGCAAACCACCTTGCTGGTCGATCACCACGCCCACCGGGCGGCCCAAAGCGTTTTCGTCCTTGTCGAGGAAACCGGTCAGCACATCCACCGGTGTTCCGTTCGGCTTGCCGGCGGCGAACGGGACGAAAATCACTTTATAGCCACTGTGCGGTTTGCGGTTCCACGAGCCGTGTTGACCGATGAACGCGCCTTCCTTGAACTGCGCCGGCAGGCTGTTGCCCTCGGCGAAGGTCAGGCCCAGTGAAGCGGTGTGCGGGCCGACGGCGTAGTCCGGGGCGATGGCTTTGGCCACCAGATCCAGATTCTGCGGCTTCACCCGCACATCCACGTGCTGTCCGTAATAGCTGAATGGCCAGCCGTAGAAGCCGCCGTCCTTGACCGAGGTGATGTAGTCCGGCACCAGATCGCTGCCGATCTCGTCACGCTCGTTGACCGCTGTCCACAACGCGCCACTGGTGGGCTCCCACGCCAGGCCGTTGGGGTTGCGGATGCCCGAGGCGAAGATCCGGTGATTGCCGGTGGCGCGATCGACTTCCCAGATCGCCGCGCGACCTTCTTCTTTATCCAGACCGTTCTCGCCAACGTTGCTGTTCGAGCCGACGGTGACGTACAGCTTGCTGCCGTCCTTGCTGGCGATGACGTTTTTCGTCCAGTGGTGGTTCAGCGTGCCGCCCGGCAGGTCGGTGACTTTAATCGGCTGGGTCTTGATCTCGGTCGCGCCGGGTTCGTAGTGGAAGCGCAGCAGGCGATCGGTGTCGGCGACATACAGGTCATTACCGACCAGGGTCATGCCGAGCGGCGAGTTGAGGTTTTGCAAGAACACCGTGCGGGTCTCGGCCACGCCGTCGTGGTCGGCATCGCGCAGCAGGGTGATGCGATTCGGGCTCGGCACGCCAGCGCCGGCCTTGCTCATGACTTTCTTCATCACCCAGCCACGAATGCCGCTGCTGTCGTCAGGCTTGGGTGGCGCGTTGGTTTCCGCCACCAGCACATCACCGTTGGGCAGCACGTAGAGCCAGCGCGGGTGATCGAGGCCTTCGGCGAATGCGGCCACTTGCGTGCCGGCCGCGGCGGTCGGTTTTCCGCCTGCAGGCCAGCCGACCGCCGGGGCGATGTTCACCGTCGGGATCAGGGTTTTGTTCGGTTCAGGCAGTTTCGGTGACGGGCCGGTGCCGTCGGAAACTTGCAGGCTGGAGGATTCGCCACAGGCGGCGAGCCCTCCGGCGAGGGCGATGACGAGAGCGAGCTGGGACTTGCGCATTACTGATCTTCCCTATGAATGCATTGACCTAATCATAGAGAAGCACAGGCGTGCGATGGTTCAACCGCTCAACCGCGGGCCTCTTTGAACAGCACGGCGATGCCCGGATGATAGTTGCCCGCTTCGCTGCGCAACTTGCGGTAGGCGTAGGGGAAATACCAGGCCACTGCGCAGCAATGTTCCTTTTGCAGGTCGTCGACCATGTCCTGCAGTTCTTCGGGGCTGGCGCTGTGCTGGGCCTTTTGCGGGGCGACGAACAGGCAGCCGAGCTTGAGGTCGCTGGCAAAACTGATGCGTTTGGCATCGCTGGTGATGTCCAGCAGGGCCTGGGTCAGGTTGAGATTGTTGACCCGCGGCCAGCGCTGGGTCGCCTGAAGGTAGGCGCGGTCTTCAGGCCCGGCAATGAACAGATCGGCGCGGGCATTGCGCTCGCCGTCCTCGTTCTGCTTTCGGGTCGGGGTATCACAAAGGGTCACCAACTCGGCCATCCATGCCGCCGCGGAGAGCAAGCCGAGATTGGCGTTCTCGTCATGCCAGTAAGGGGTGTCGTTGTCGCCGCGAATGGCGTTGTAGCGGTCGATACAGTCAAACCAGCGTTCAAGCATCGGGCGCAGGAATTCCAGGCGCGGGTTGCTGATGATCATGCCTTGCATCGTCATCATCCTTTATTGTTGTGATAGGCTTTTTCGAGAAAAGCATGGCTCTTTGATATCATTTGTATCAGTGTGGCACAAGAATGGCGCCAGATAATTGATCGACGGCAGTTATTCGCCCGACGGCCCCCTCTTTAATTGACGCTCCACCCCCAACCCTCTAACCTTCGCGGCTTGTTTCAGGTGCTCTGTGACGCGTGTCGACAGAGTGAAACAGGGAAGCCGGTGAGGGTTGTTTTCAGGTGAAGAACGATCACGATCCCGGCGCTGCCCCCGCAACGGTAAATGAGTGAAAGCTGCGCATTGAGCCACTGTGTCGAACGACGCGGGAAGGCGCGCAGTCAGGCGATTCGCCGCTCATGAGCCCGGAGACCGGCCTGATCCATCCAGCGGCATCACGGTGGGCGATGCCAGGCTTTTTGCCGTCTATTCTTGTGCCTGCCCGCCGTTATCCAGCCTCAACGGAGAGCTCCCCTCATGACCGATTCCCCCGAGCGCGACGAACGCCATCTGGCGCGTATGCAGCGCAAAAAAGCCGTGATCGACGAACGCATCGCCAATTCCCCTGACGAGTGCGGCCTGGTGCTGGTGTTGACCGGCAATGGCAAAGGCAAAAGCAGCTCGGCGTTCGGCATGCTTGCTCGCGCCATGGGCCACGGCATGCAGTGCGGCGTGGTGCAGTTCATCAAGGGCCGCAACAGCACTGGCGAGGAGCTGTTCTTCCGCCGTTTCCCTGAGCAAGTGCGTTTTCACGTGATGGGCGAGGGCTTCACCTGGGAAACCCAGGATCGCCAGCGTGACATCGCCGCCGCCGAAGCCGCGTGGGCCGTATCCCGCGAGCTGCTGCGTGATCCGTCGATCGGCCTGGTGGTGCTGGATGAGCTGAACATCGCCCTCAAACACGGCTACCTCGATCTGGATCAGGTGCTCAGCGATTTGCAGGCGCGTCCGCCGATGCAGCACGTGATCGTCACCGGTCGCGCGGCCAAGCCGGAAATGATCGAGATGGGCGATACCGTCACCGAAATGGGCATGCTCAAACACGCCTTCCAGGCCGGCATCAAAGCGCAGAAAGGCGTCGAACTTTGAATCAACCACGTCACTGCCCGGCGGTACTCATCGCCGCGCCGGCCTCCGGTCAGGGCAAGACCACCGTCACCGCCGCGCTCGCGCGCTTGCATCGCAACCAGGGGCGCAAGGTGCGCGTGTTCAAGTGCGGCCCGGACTTCCTCGACCCGATGATTCTCGAGCGCGCCAGCGGTGCGCCGGTGTATCAACTGGACATGTGGATGGTCGGCGAGCAAGAAAGCCGCCGCCTGTTGTGGGAAGCGGCCGCCGAAGCCGATCTGATCCTGATCGAAGGTGTGATGGGCCTGTTCGACGGCACGCCTTCCAGCGCCGATCTGGCGCGGCATTTCGGCGTACCGGTGCTCGGCGTGATCGACGGCACCGCCATGGCCCAGACCTTCGGCGCATTGGCGTTGGGGCTGGCGCGTTACCAGCCGGACCTGCCGTTTGCCGGCGTGCTGGCCAACCGCGTCGGCACCTTGCGTCATGCGCAATTGCTCGAAGGCAGCCTCACCGAAGGTCTGCGCTGGTACGGCGCGCTGTCCCGGGAAACCGGGATTGAGTTGCCAAGCAGGCACCTCGGCCTGGTTCAGGCCAGCGAACTGAATGACCTCGACCTGCGTCTCGACGCCGCCGCCGAAGCCCTGGCCAGCAGTTGCGAGGTAGCGCTGCCACCGGCCGTGGCATTCGCCGCGCCTGAAGTGATCCCTGCCGAGCCGTTGCTCGACGGCGTGCGCATCGCCGTCGCTCGCGACGAAGCCTTTGCCTTCACCTACGGCGCCAGCCTCGACCTGCTGCGGGCGATGGGCGCCGAGTTGAGTTTCTTCTCGCCGATCCGCGACACCCGATTGCCCGAGGCCGACAGCCTGTATCTGCCCGGTGGTTATCCGGAATTGCACCACGTCGCGTTATCGCAAAACACCGCAATGCTCGATGCGATTCGTGCGCACCACACCGCCGGCAAACCATTGCTCGCCGAGTGCGGCGGCATGCTCTATCTGCTCGACGCGTTGACCGATGTCGACGGCACCCGCGCCGAACTGGTCGGCCTGCTGCGCGGTGAGGCGGTGATGCAAAAACGTCTGGCGGCACTGGCACTGCAAGCGGTGGATCTGCCGGAAGGTTCGTTGCGCGGTCACACCTATCATCATTCCCTGACCAGCACCGAACTGACGCCGATTGCCCGGGGCATCAGCCCGAATGGCGGGCGCGGGGCGGAGGCGGTTTATCGGGAAGGGCGGATGACGGCGTCGTACGTGCATTTTTACTTTCCGTCGAATCCGACGGCGATTGCTGCATTGTTAGCGCCAGATCTCAAGGCCGCCTTCGCGAGCAAGCTCGCTCCCACATTGGATCACCTAAACCCTGTGGGAGCGAGCTTGCTCGCGAAGAGGCCATGACCGACAACGCCTATTCCGAGGCCGAACGCGCAGCCGTCTACCGAGCCATCGCCGAACGCCGCGACATGCGCCACTTCACTGGTGGCACGGTCGAACCGGAGCTGCTGCGCCGCCTGCTCGAAGCCGCGCATCAGGCGCCCAGCGTCGGCCTGATGCAGCCGTGGCGCTTCATCCGCATCAGCGATCGCGCCTTGCGCGGGCAGATCCAGAACCTCGTCGAAGAAGAACGCGTGCGTACCGCCGAAGCCCTCGGCGAGCGCAGTGACGAGTTCATGAAGCTCAAGGTCGAAGGCATCAACGACTGCGCCGAAGTGCTGGTCGCGGCGCTGATGGACGATCGTGAAAAACACATTTTCGGCCGCCGCACGCTGCCGGAAATGGACATGGCCTCGCTGTCCTGCGCGATCCAGAATCTGTGGCTGGCGGCCCGTGCCGAAGGACTGGGCATGGGTTGGGTCTCGCTGTTCGAACCGCAGGCACTGGCCGATCTGCTGCAGTTGCCGGCCGGGGCCAAGCCGTTGGCGGTGTTGTGCCTGGGGCCGGTCAAGGCATTCTATCCGGCGCCGATGCTGGTACTCGAAGGGTGGGCGCAGGCGCGGCCGCTCAATGAGTTGCTGTACGAAAACTATTGGGGAGTGAATCAATGAGTGTGGCGTTGTTGAGTGTCGCCGCGGTCGCGCTGGATGCGCTGCTGGGTGAACCGAAACGCTGGCATCCGCTGGTGGCGTTCGGCAATTTTGCCGGGCGCATCGAGCGCCGTTTCAATGCGGGCGGGCGCGGCTGGCGCAGTCACGGGGTCACCGCGTGGGTGATCGCGGTGCTGCCGCTGACGCTGCTCGCCACGGCGTTTTCCTGGGCGCCGTACGTGGGCTGGATCGTCGAGATTCTGGCGCTGTATTGCGCCCTCGGCATGCGCAGCCTCGGTGAGCATGTCGCACCGGTAGCCGCCGCTTTGCGCGCTGATGATCTGCAAGAGGCGCGCAAGCGTGTTGGCTATCTGGTCAGCCGCCAGACCAGCGAACTGGACAGCACCGCCGTCGCCCGTGCCGCCACCGAATCGGTGCTGGAGAACGGCAGTGACGCGGTGTTCGCCGCGCTGTTCTGGTTTGTCGTGGCCGGTGCGCCGGGGGTGGTGCTTTATCGCCTGAGCAACACGCTCGACGCGATGTGGGGCTATCGCAATGAACGCTTCGAGCGCTTCGGCTGGTGCGCGGCAAAGATCGACGACGTGCTCAACTACATTCCGGCCCGGTTGGTGGCGCTGACCTACGCGCTGCTGGGCCACACCCGGCTTGCCCTGAAGTGCTGGCGCAGCCAGGGCCCGCAATGGGACAGCCCCAACGCCGGTCCGGTGATGGCGGCGGGTGCCGGTGCGTTGAATGTCGAACTGGGCGGCCCGGCGATTTATCACGGTGAACTGCATGAGCGTCCGCAACTGGGCGAAGGACCGCCGGCGGATGCCGATTCGATTGATCGCGGCTGGCAATTGGTCCAGCGCGGGGTATGGTTATGGCTGCTGATTCTCTGCGTGGGGGCTGAATTCTATGCTTGAGCACGGTGGCCGGCTGCGCAAGGCTGCACTCGATTACGGCATCGCTGAGGCCGACTGGCTCGACCTGTCCAGCGGCCTCGCGCCGTGGCCGTTTACGGTGCCGGAAATTCCGTTGCGCGCCTGGGCACGTTTGCCGGAAACCGACGACGGGCTGGAACAGGCCGCGTGTGATTACTACGGCGCTTCGCAGGTGCTGCCGGTGGCCGGTTCGCAGATGGCGATCCAGTTGCTGCCGCGTTTGCGTCGCGTCGGCAAGGTCGGGGTGTTGTCGCCGTGTTATGCCGAGCACGCCGAAGCCTGGCGGCGCAGCGGTTACATCGTGCGCGAAGTGCTGGAGCAGGAAGTCGAATTCTTTCTCGACAGCCTCGACGTGCTGGTGGTGGTCAACCCGAACAACCCCACTGGCCTGAGCCTGACCCCGGCGCGACTGCTCGACTGGCACGCGCGGCTGGCCCAGCGCGGCGGCTGGCTGGTGGTCGATGAAGCGTTCATGGACAACACGCCGCAGCTGAGTCTGGCGCCGCATGCCCACCAGATCGGATTGATTGTGCTGCGTTCGTTCGGCAAGTTTTTCGGTCTGGCCGGCGTGCGGCTGGGCTTTGTGCTGGCCGAGCGCAAGTTGCTCAGATTGCTCGCGGAGCAGGTCGGGCCATGGGCGGTCAGCGGGCCGACGCGGGTGCTCGGTCAGGCCTGCCTGCAAGACACCGAAGCGCATACCCGGCAACGTATTCGCAGCGACGAGGCCAGCGAACGCCTGGCGCTGTTGCTGGAGCGCTACGGCTTCAAACCCCACGGTGGTTGCGCGCTGTTTCAGTGGCTGATCACCGAACACGCGGCGGCGCTGCACGAATTCATGGCCCGACGCGGCATCCTTCTGCGCATCTTCACCCACAACAGCAGCCTGCGTTTTGGCCTGCCTGCCAACGCCGCTGAAGAGGCGCGCCTCGAACAGGCGCTGCAAGCTTTCGCCAAGGAAATCCAATGACAACCTTGATGGTTCAGGGCACCACCTCCGACGCCGGTAAAAGCACGCTGGTGACGGCGCTGTGCCGCTGGGCCACCCGTCAGGGTGTGGCGGTGGTGCCGTTCAAACCGCAGAACATGGCGCTCAACAGCGCGGTGACGGCTGATGGCGGCGAGATCGGCCGGGCGCAAGCGGTGCAGGCGCAAGCCGCGCATCTCGAACCGCACACCGACATGAACCCGGTGTTGCTCAAGCCCAACAGCGACACGGGTGCGCAGGTGATCATCCATGGCCGTGCGGTCACCAGCATGAATGCGGTGGCGTATCACGACTACAAAGCCATTGCCATGCAAGCGGTGCTCGCGTCGCACGAGCGGCTGAGCGCGGCTTATCCGCTGGTGATGGTCGAAGGCGCTGGCTCGCCGGCCGAGATCAATCTGCGTGCCGGTGACATCGCCAACATGGGCTTTGCCGAAGCGGTGGATTGCCCGGTGCTGCTGATCGCCGACATCAATCGCGGCGGCGTTTTTGCGCATCTGGTCGGCACCCTTGAGTTGCTGTCGCCGAGCGAACAGGCGCGGGTCAAGGGCTTCATCATCAACCGCTTTCGCGGTGACATCGCCTTGCTGCAACCGGGCCTCGACTGGCTGGAGCAGCGCACCGGCAAACCGGTGGTCGGCGTGTTGCCGTACGTGATGGATCTGCACCTGGAAGCCGAGGACGGCATCGATCAGCGCCAGACCGACAAGGCCGAGCAAGTGCTGAAAGTGGTGGTGCCAGTGCTGCCGCGCATCAGCAATCACACTGATTTTGATCCGCTGCGTTTGCATCCGCAGGTCGATCTGCAATTCATCGGCCCGGGGCAGGCGATTCCTGCCGCCGACCTGATCATCCTGCCCGGCTCGAAAAGCGTGCGCAGCGACCTCGCGTATCTGCGTGCCAATGGCTGGGACACGGCGATCAATCGGCACCTGCGCTATGGCGGCAAATTGCTGGGGATCTGCGGCGGGCTGCAAATGCTCGGCGAGCAGGTGCATGATCCGCTGGGTCTGGAAGGCGCGCCGGGTTCGAGTGCCGGCCTCGGTTTGCTGGCGTTCGAAACCACGCTGGAAGCCGAGAAGCAATTGCGCAATGTCCGCGGGCATCTGGCGCTGGAAAACGCTGAGGTCAGTGGTTATGAAATCCATGCGGGCGTGACGGCGGGGCCGGCGCTGGAGAATGCGGCGGTGCATCTGGATGACGGTCGTTGCGACGGCGCGCAGAGTCTGGACGGGCAGGTGTTCGGCACCTATCTGCATGGCGTGTTCGAATCGCCGCAGGCCAGTGCCGCGTTGCTGCGTTGGGCCGGGTTGAGCGACGTGCAGGAGGTGGATTACCACGGCTTGCGCGAGCGCGATATCGAACGGTTGGCGGATCTGGTGGAGCAGCATCTGGATACCGGGCTGCTGCGTCAGCTCTGCGGGATTTGAGCGGCCTGTCCAGGCCCCATCGCTGGCAAGCCAGCTCCCACAGGGTTCGATGTCGGATACATATTTTGTGAACACAGCTGAACCCTGTGGGAGCGGGCTTGCCCGCGAAGGGGCCGGTGATCTCACTAAACTTTTTCTGGATAAAAAAATGCTCCAACTGATCCTCGGCGGCGCCCGCTCCGGCAAAAGTCGTCTGGCAGAAAAACTCGCCAGCTACAGCCAATTGGCGGTCACTTACATCGCCACCAGCCAACCGCTGGACGGCGAAATGAACGCGCGCGTCGCCCATCACCGTGCCCGGCGTCCGGCCGAATGGGCGCTGATCGAAGAGCCGCTGGAGCTGGCCCGTGTCCTGCGCGAGAACGCCAGTGCCGAGCGTTGCCTGCTGGTGGATTGCCTGACCCTGTGGCTGACCAATCTGCTGATGCTCGATGACGCCGCGCGTCTCGCCGCCGAGCGTGAAGCCCTGCTGGACTGCCTGGCGTCCCTGCCGGGAGAAATCATTTTTGTCAGCAACGAGACCGGAATGGGTGTCGTGCCGCTGGGCGAATTGACTCGCCGCTACGTCGATGAAGCCGGTTGGCTGCATCAAGCTCTGGCCGAGCGTTGTCAGCGAGTCGTCCTGACTGTCGCCGGCCTGCCCCTGACCCTGAAAGGACCTGCGTTATGACTCAAGCCTGGTGGTTGAACCCGTGCCAATCCGTAAATGCCGGGATCGTTGAACAAGCGGCGGCGCGCCAACAGCAACTCACCAAACCGGCCGGCTCCCTCGGCCACCTCGAAAGCGTGGCGGTGCAACTGGCCGGATTGCAGGGGCAGATCAAGCCGATGCTTGAGCAGGTCTGGATCGCGATTTTTGCCGGTGATCATGGCGTGGTCGCGGAAGGCGTTTCGGCGTTCCCGCAGGAAGTCACCGGGCAGATGCTGCTCAACTTCGTCAGCGGCGGTGCGGCAATCAGCGTGCTGGCGCGCCAGCTCAATGCACAGCTGGAAGTGGTCGATCTGGGCACGGTGACGCCATCGTTGAACCTGCCGGGCGTGCGTCATCTGAACATCGGCCCGGGCACGGCGAATTTCGCCAAGGGCGCGGCGATGACCCAGGCACAGGGCGAACTCGCGTTGCAGGCCGGTCGCGACAGCGTGCTGCGCGCCAAAGCGGCTGGCGCGCAGTTGTTCATCGGCGGCGAAATGGGCATCGGCAACACCACTGCCGCCAGTGCGCTGGCGTGTGCCTTGCTCGACTGCCCGGTGGCGCATCTGACCGGTCCCGGCACCGGGTTGAACGCCGAAGGCGTCAGCCATAAAGCACAAGTGATCGAGCGCGCACTGGCGCTGCACGCGGCACAGCGCGGCGATGCGTTGCAAACCCTGTTCAACCTTGGCGGTTTTGAAATCGCTGCACTGGTCGGCGCGTACCTGGCCTGTGCCCAGGAAGGCGTCGCGGTGCTGGTCGACGGCTTTATCTGCACGGTCGCCGCGTTGGTGGCGGTACGGCTGAATCCGGCCTGTCGCGAGTGGCTGCTGTTCGGTCATCGTGGTGCCGAGCCGGGCCATCGCCATGTGCTGGAAACCCTCAACGCCGAACCGTTGTTGGAGCTCGGTTTACGCTTGGGCGAGGGCAGCGGGGCGGCGTTGGCCGTGCCGTTGTTGCGTCTGGCCTGTGACCTGCACGGGCAGATGGCGACGTTCGCCGAAGCCGCGGTGGCGGATCGTCCGGCATGACGCTGCGTCTGGACCTGCTGCGCCATGGCGAGACTGAGCTGGGCGGCGGTTTGCGCGGCAGTCTCGATGATGCGCTCACCGAAAGAGGTTGGGCGCAGATGCGTGCCGCCGTGGTTGCCGGCGGGCCGTGGGATCGCTTGATCAGTTCGCCGCTGCAGCGTTGTGCGCGGTTTGCCGCCGAACTGGGTGAGCAACTGAATCTGCCGGTTCATTTGGACAAGGATCTGCAAGAACTGCATTTCGGCGCCTGGGAAGGGCAAAGCGCGGCGGCACTGATGGAGACCGATGCCGAGGCGCTGGGGCTGTTCTGGGCCGATCCATTTGCCTTCACGCCGCCGCAGGGTGAGCCGGTCAGCGATTTTGCTGAACGTGTGCTGGGCGCGGTTACGCGGTTGCATCAGGCCCATGCCGGTGAGCGCGTTCTACTGATCAGTCACGGCGGCGTGATGCGCCTCTTGCTGGCGCAGGCGCGTGGCCTGCCGCGTGAGCAGTTGCTCAATGTCGAAGTCGCGCATGCTTCATTGTTTTCCCTGACCGTTGAAGCCGATGGTTCGCTCAAGGAAGATCACTGAGATGCTGCCACTGTGGATCGCCCTGCAATTTCTCAGCAGTTTGCCGATTCGCCTGCCGGGGATGCCCGAACCTGATCAGCTCGGCCGTTCGCTGCTGTTTTATCCGCTGGTGGGGCTGCTGTTCGGGCTGATCCTCTGGGCAATCAATCTGGCATTGGCGGCTGCGCCGTTGTTGCTGCATGCGGCGCTGTTGCTGACGGGGTGGGTACTGCTCAGCGGCGCGCTGCACCTCGATGGTCTGGCCGACAGCGCCGACGCCTGGCTCGGTGGTTTCGGTGACCGCGAGCGCACGCTGACCATCATGAAAGATCCGCGCAGCGGGCCGATTGCGGTGGTGACGCTGGTGTTGGTGCTGCTGCTGAAGTTCTGCGCGTTGCTGGCGCTGATCGAGCAGGGGCATGCAGTGATGTTGATCATCGTGCCGTTGTTGGGGCGGGCGGCGCTGCTGGGGCTGTTTCTGACCACGCCGTATGTGCGGGCGGGTGGGCTGGGGCAGGCGTTGGCTGATCATCTGCCGCGTCGGGCCGGTTGGTGGGTGCTAGGGGCGAGTTCGCTGGCCTGCTTGCTGATTGCCGGGATGAAAGCGATTGTTGCGCTGGTTGTCGCGTTCGTCGGGTTTGTCTGGCTGCGGCACGTGATGATGCGGCGGTTGGCCGGGACTACGGGCGATACGGCGGGGGCGTTGCTGGAATTGCTGGAGATGGCAGTGCTGGTTGGGGTGGTGTTGGTCTGAGCCATATATGTAACCGTGCTGGCCCCTTCGCGAGCAAGCTCGCTCCCACAGGGGAATGTATTCCAAATGTGGGAGCGAGCTTGCTCGCGAAGGTGGCCCGTCAGGCGCCGGAAATGTTCTTGAATAACTACATGTAACTTGATTTAACACAGTCGCGGGTATATACACGCATCATGCTTCCTTCTCAGTGTTTGTGCACCAACCTGCGTCGCGCCGCTCGTGGCGTCAGCAGGCATTACGACGGCGCTCTCGACGGCTTCGGGATCAATGTTGCCCAGTATTCTTTGCTGTGCAACCTGCAGCGTCTGGATCAACCGAGCATCTCGGAACTGGCCGAAGCCATGGGCCTCGATCGCAGCACTCTGGGGCGCAATCTGCGGGTGCTCGAAGGCGAAGGTCTGGTGGCGCTGGCCGAGGGCGAGGACATGCGCAACCGCATCGTCCGGCTCACCGAAACCGGTGCACAGCGTCTCGCGGCGGCCCTGCCGGCCTGGGAAGCGGCGCAACAGCGATTGATTGATCGCCTGGGCGCCGAGAAGCGTGAAACCTTGCTGCGACTGTTGGACGAACTGGCCTGAGGGCCGGTTTTTCCGGATTTAAGCGGGTATATACCCGCGAACGGAGAATAACAATGACATCGATGTGGCGTACGTGCGGTTGGGTGTTGCTGGGAAGTGCGCTGATTCTGGCGTTGTCATTGGGCGTGCGACACGGCTTCGGTCTGTTCCTGTCGCCGATGAGTGCGCAGTTCGGCTGGGGGCGCGAAGTGTTTGCCTTCGCCATCGCTTTGCAAAATCTGATCTGGGGTCTGGCGCAGCCGTTCACTGGCGCCCTGGCTGACCGTTTCGGTGCGGCGAAAGTGGTGCTGGTCGGCGGCGTGCTGTATGCCGCGGGCCTGGTGTGCATGGGACTGTCCGATTCGGCATTGAGCCTTTCGCTGAGTGCTGGTTTGCTGATCGGCATTGGCCTGTCCGGCACTTCGTTCTCGGTGATTCTCGGTGTGGTCGGGCGTGCGGTGCCGCCGGAAAAACGCAGCATGGGCATGGGCATCGCCAGCGCTGCCGGCTCGTTCGGCCAGTTCGCCATGCTGCCCGGCACTCTGGGCCTGATCGGCTGGCTCGGCTGGTCGGCGGCGCTGTTGGTACTCGGTTTGCTGGTGGCGATGATTGTGCCGTTGGTGAGCATGCTCAAGGACAAGCCGCTGCCGGTGCTCGGCCATGAGCAGACCCTGTCCGAAGCGCTGCGCGAAGCCTGTTCGCACTCGGGTTTCTGGCTGCTGGCGTTCGGCTTTTTCGTCTGCGGCTTTCAGGTGGTGTTCATCGGTGTGCATCTGCCGGCCTATCTGGTCGATCAGCATCTGCCGGCAACCGTCGGGACCACGGTGCTGGCGCTGATCGGGCTGTTCAATATCTTCGGTACTTACACCGCAGGCTGGCTCGGCGGGCGCATGTCCAAGCCGCGTCTGCTGACCGCGTTGTACCTGCTGCGTGCGGTGGTGATCGTGCTGTTCCTGTGGTTGCCGGTGACGACCACCTCGGCGTATCTGTTCGGCATGGCCATGGGTTTCCTCTGGCTGTCGACGGTGCCGTTGACCAACGGCACGGTGGCGACCTTGTTTGGCGTGCGCAACCTGTCCATGCTCGGCGGGATCGTGTTCCTCTTTCATCAGCTCGGTTCGTTCCTTGGCGGCTGGCTGGGCGGGGTGGTGTATGACCGAACCGGGAGTTATGACTTGATCTGGCAAGTGGCGATTCTCCTGAGTCTTCTGGCCGCCGCGCTGAACTGGCCGGTGCGCGAGCGTCCGGTGGCACGTCTGCAGCCGGCTGTCGGCGCCGTATGAAACGCTCCTGGCCTCAAATCGCCTTCACCGCACTCGGAGCGCTGTTGCTGGCGCTGGTGTGGTGGGGCTGGCATCAGGGCGGCCTGGCGTTGATGCAGTTGGGCCTGGGCGCTTGCCTGTAGGCTTGGAGGGCGAGTAACGTCGGGGTCTGATGACTGCTCAAGGATGCCCCGATATGCTCATGCGCTGGTGTGCTGTACCCGCGTTGCTGATGGCGTTGACCGGACTGGCCCAGGCCGCTGACTGTCCGGAGGCGCTGCAAGGCTCGCTGCCGAAGTTGCGCGCAAAGGAATCCGTCGATCTGTGCCAGCGCTACGCCGGCAAACCGCTGGTGGTGGTCAATACCGCCAGTTTCTGTGGCTTCGCCCCCCAGTTCGAGGGCCTCGAAGCGCTCAATCAGCATTACAAGGCGCAAGGCCTGGAAATGCTCGGCGTGCCGTCCAATGACTTCAAGCAGGAGTCCAAGGACAGCGCCGAAACCGCCAAGGTCTGCTACGCCAACTACGGCGTGACGTTCACCATGACCGAGCCGCAGAAAGTTCGTGGCGACGACGCTACTCATCTGTTCAAGGTGCTGGCCTAACAGAGCAGCGCGCCGAAGTGGAATTTCTACAAGTATGTGATCGACCGGCAAGGCAAGGTGATTGCCAATTTCTCCAGCCTGACCAAGCCGGATGATCCGGAGTTTATTGCGGCAGTCGAGAAGGCCATCGCTTCAAAACCCCTCAAACCCTGACGCAACTCCTACAGTGGCGATCATGCGAGAACAAAAAAGCCCCGCTTTCTTGTAGAGAGAGCGGGGCTTTCTTTTGGGCGAGGGTTCAGCCTCGCCATGCAGCATCAGAAGCGGTAAGTCGCGCCGACACCGAAGCCGTTCGCCGAGTTTTCATACTTGGCGTCGTAGGTCTGGCCACGATCGTTCTGGTTGTGGACCTTGACCGACTCTTCCTTCAGGTACGAGTAAGCGACGTCGATGGTCAGGTCGTCGGTCGGGCTCCAGCCGGCACCGATGCTGAAGATCGTGCGGTCGCCAGTCGGGATGCGTGGCGAACGGTCGACGTTGTTGGTCGGCGACTGGTCGAAGGTCAGACCGGTACGCAGTACCCATTCCTTGTTCAACTGGTACGAAGTACCCACGGCGTAAGCCCAGGAGTCGTGCCAGTTCTGGTCTTCGGTGATCTCGCCGAACTGACCGGCCAGCAGCGGCTGCACGCCGGAGTTCTTGACGGTGATCTTTTCCAGCTGGCTCCAGCGGGTCCAGGTGCTACCGGCGTAAACGTTCCAGCGGTCGTTGATCGCCTGAGTGACCGAGAAGTCCACGGATTCAGGGGTGGTGATCTTCAGCGAAGCGTCGTACTTCTGCTGGGCGCCCAGGCCGACGGCGCCCAATACGCCGTAGTTGACCTTGGTGTTGCCTTCGAGCTTGTAATCGACTTTCGAGTGATAGGTCAAACCCAGACGAGTGGTGTCAGTGGCTTGTACCAGCACGCCGATGTTGTAGCCCAGTGCGGTGTCGTCACCCTTGATCTTGACCTTGCCGTCCGGCGCAGCCTGAGTGATCGACAGGTTGGATTCCAGCGTACCGTCGATGCGGTTGATGGTCGGACCGAAACCTACCGAGACCACGTCGTTGAACTTGTAACTGACAGTCGGCTGGAAGGTAATGACTTGTACTTCGGATTTGCTGCCGAAGTAACGGCCGGCAAAGCCTTTTTCGTAGTCGGTAATCAGGCCGAACGGCACGTATACGCCGAGGCCGAATGCCCAATGCTCGTCGATCGGTTTGACGTAGAAGCCCATAGGTACGGAGGTGAAGGGCACCATGTCGCCTTTGTTGCTGCCGCCGTTAGGGCTGGAGCTGGCGTCGCTGATATCGGTCTTGGCATCGAGGAATGCAACACCACCGGTGACCTGTTCGCGCGTGAGGCGCGACATGCCGGCAGGGTTGCCATAAACAGTGCTTGCATCGTCGGCAGAAGAGGATCGCCCAGCGTAACCAGTGCCCATCCCGCTGATACTGTGTTCGTTGATGGCAAAGCCAGCTGCGAAGATCTGGGTGGATGCCATGGTAACGGCGAGGCTAAGGGTGGTTTTGAGCATGACTTTTTTCATTATTAGAACTCCTGGTGATCACCGGGGCGAAAATTACCAACATTTTCGTTCCAGCGCTATAGTCCCTATGGCTTGAGTTAGAGCGGTTTTGTAGGACAATCCGACCAGATTGGCGACCTGTTGAGCGATCTTCCAAAACTCGCCAGTTAACACGCGACCTGATTCACCGGTGAAACACAGGTTTGCCAGGCGTAGGTGAAGTCGCGCAGACGACCTTGCGGCTGGAAGGTCTGACGCCAGATTCGCGCCATGCCCAGCAGATCGTCGGGGTCGGGGAGGGTGGGGTGTTGTTCTTCTACCAGCAGCCAGGCAATGGCGGTGGCGTAACGCAGGTTGACGGTCAATTCCAGGTGCGGGCCACTGAGAAAGGCATGTTGGCTGGCCAGGCCGCGAACCAGGCTGGCACGCTCCGGATCGAGCGCCAGATAATGATCCCAAAGGGCCTGGTGACGGTGCTCGGCAATCCGGTAGAGGCCGTGGCCACGGCGGTCATGCAAGGCGGAACCGAGGGCGGACTGGCTGGCCGCTATCCCCAGCAGCAGGGATTCGGCGGTTGCGCAGTGACGTCCCAGATAAATCAGTGTGGGACGGATCACGTAGCGACACAGTTCGCTGGCAGCGATACCCATAATGCCCTCGATTCTTGTAATGGGGCGGCGAAACCTGAAGGGGCTTTGGCAGCGGTGATTCGACTCAGGCTCGCCGGAAGCGGATCAAGCCGCTTGAGTTGAAGTGTAGTGTCATATTCGCGACGTAAAGGCCTGTTTTTAAAATATTTCCGCCAGCGAGCCACAAGCGTTATATCCGAAGGTGCTTAGGCGTGAAGGGCTAAAAGCGAAATATCGGGCAATAAAAAACCCCGCATTGTGTGCGGGGCTTTTGCTTTTGCAGCCTTTTCGGCTCTCAGGCAATCAAGGCCTGACGCGTACGATCAATAATGGCCTGCAGCGGTTCGGCGCTGGAGTACTGATCAGGGTACAGACGCTCGCTGTGGCGGGCGATGCCGTGTTCATTGACCACGGTGAAGCTGAAGCAGCCTTTGCGAGCGGCCATGATCAGGCAGTTCATTGGGGCAAAAGC
>Ga0153948_1000652_pt1 | contig 18811 bp, 20 predicted proteins | sample TSNJ032MetaG_FD_104696 | JGI IMG/M metagenome (GOLD analysis project Ga0153948, IMG submission 104696) | Attine ant fungus gardens microbial communities from New Jersey, USA - TSNJ032 MetaG | ecosystem: Host-associated > Fungi > Mycelium > Unclassified | place: USA: New Jersey, Wharton State...
AATGTTCTGTGATCACCTGACCTTGTCACGTGATTTGGCTTACTGAGTCCTACTCTATTTATACTCCTACTCCATTGTACGCCTTAAGGTTTTGCATCAGGTGTTTAAAATGCATGGGAGACTTTTTCCTGCTTGGGGTTCTCATAACACCAAGCTTGAGTTTGACTTCATTCTAAAAAGTTTGAAATAAAGGACAATGAAAATGTTCCATTTTTCTACTTTACAATTAGGATGAAAGAAGAATTATTCTGAAAAATGTCAATAATCTGCATCACTACTTGAGGGCTTGTTTAGAATTCAATTGAGGTGCTTACTTATCTTGGTTTCTGTTTGAATCCTGGACCTGGTATCCACTCTGGACCATATTTCGACTAGGATAATTTTCAGTAGCTGTGGCTTCTGCAAGATAAAAATGTCCTCCGCAGAAATGAATGAGGGGGTTGCGCCATCATGAACAGGTAGTAGTTAATATGATTCCGCCATTGCTGCATTAACGCTTGATTTACTATCAGCACCCACTTACAGCATGAATGAGCCAAGAAGAGTCAGATAGACCCTTGATCCATTAATTCAATGAAATCCCCAGTAAAGTATTTAGAACTTGGTAAATTAAGCTACATGACTTCTATCTTCCAGTAAATGTATGGGTCAGTCCTTAATAACTCATCTACTTTGTTTTACATGTTATTCTCTTGTCCTCTCTATCATTGACACGATTGATTTATTATCAAAATTTTCATCTATTGAATAAAGTATATATCTCAAATTGCTCCACTACCTATGTACTTTTTCTGATACTCTCTCTATTCATAGGATATTTTGAAACTAAACGTATACTATCAAAACATAACGTTTCAGTAATTTTTTTCATTCCATCTCAACCTTGCTATTCACAGGATGGTTCAATTTTCATGATCTCGACCATACCAAGTTGGATGGGTGATTGTTACAAAAAAAAATTACCGGAGACATCAGATGAAACATGTAGCCAACCTGTTCTCCATGATCTCTGATGCCATCACTTACCTCGTATTCTCCAGCGGTCTATGCTCGATTTTCCGCAGAATCTGATTCTGCACAACTAACAACAAACTATATAGCGTTTCAATTCGCTAAGGAAATTTTTTTAATTCCAGCTGGCCAGACTAATTGATTCAAGACTTACAGGAACAGGCACGTCGAGTTCTCGTGCAGTCCTCACGACCTCCCCAAAAATGACTTCTACCTCAATCGGCATTCCTTTCTGGGCATCCAAAAGCATGCTGGGTGTGTGTGTATTCAACGGATCCACATACTGCGACCGGGTCAGTGCCATGAGGTTTTCAGAATATGATGATGGGATGCCGTCTTGTGAATCAGGAAAACCCATCGCGTGACCTGACAGCAGATATTAATCCCTGATGAACATGAAGAAGATGAAACAGGTAGAAAGACCTAGAGTCACTAATTCATCTAGCGTCGCCTTCAAGGAAGGCAGAGTATATTCCTCGATCAGGCTTTTGGTCGTGGGTGATACGAAAGGTTCATACAGCAGGTCAGTTGAGTCTGCTGGAGGAGGACGCCAGGCTGCCGGAAGGCGATAGCTGAGTGAAGACAGCAGCGTATCCAGTGTTAATATCCACTCAATACGCACCCACCTAACGAAACTCACTTAGTCAAAGTAGCCAATGACGAAAAGGCTACATTCCAAAAGTTCTTTTGAAATTTGATTCGGTGAATTTCTGGGACGATAGTGAGGGTGGTGCCTCCTGTCGACAGAATGGTTCCAAGTTCCTGCAATAGCATAGTCTCCTCAGAAGAGTTGATTGTTGTTGTGAGATTTGCATGTCGATACACTCCGATCAGAAGTCGATCCTATGTTGAACATATCTTCAATTCTGGTGATTTCGATGAAACGTATATAACTCACGAAACTGTCGTGCTCCACGACATTCGGACCGAGAAGGTTCGCCAGAATGTACAGGGCAGAGGCGATGATACTTGGAGGTCCTTTGTTAAGCCGTACAAGAGCCTCATGTAAATCCCTTTCCACATTGAGCCCATTCTGGAGTACGACATAGGTAGGTTGGGAGTAGAGATCTGCATATGGAGACGATAGGAGCGGTCTGAGGATTTCTGGTGTCCTTGTAATCTCTGGAATGGCTTTCGTGGTAATGAAGACATAGGAATATGATTGATTCGCAGCATCCGCTACTGATTTACAAACTGTATGTGATGGCAGACAATAAGGCAGTCTAAATAGGAAGGGTTTACACATACGATTATCAGGCATCCAGCCTGTTATTTCACCATACTTCTTGCTGTGAATGGTTAGGCCTTGAGCTGATTCTCGAACTAGATGTTAGTTTCCACATCTCGAGACAGGGTACCTTACATTTTATAGAATCGAAGTTGCTACGGGCGACAACAGTGACACGTGCGAGCCCGCTCTTCTTCAAGATATATGCGTCTATGCGACCGTCAACCAATGACTGGAGGCACACTATCACGAAGTAGTATGAACTGAGCAACGCACATATTGCACCGATTGCACCGCACCCAACGACGAGAACTTCTTTGATCGGAGATGACATCCTCGCTCTTTACCTCTTGCAGCTGCAAAGAAATGATGAAGAATAGGAGGAGGCCTGAGGGAATGATGATCAATGTGATATCGTTCTGTCAATCTCCGCCGGTTCAATCATCCTTGGACTGGGGTATGACTTCGGAACTTGCCATCCATCAGATGTATCACTGCGCGTGATTCAATAATCGATCAAAAATTACATAATCATCTGATAAAGCACTATTAGCACAGTGTATATGTCAGTGTATATGTCAGTGTATATGTCAGTGTATATGTCAGTGTATATGTCTGCCATTGTCAAATCAGTCCTCATAATTATCAACAGTCCATTTCACACATACTGTGATGCTTACACATCCAACTCAATTCCTAGCTGCAATAACTACTTAGCAATCACAACTGGACAGAATATTCAATGGGTTTTCATTTCACAACAATAGTCGAAAATACAAATCGTTGATTTGAATCTCACTCATTTCATCTAGTACTTCCTGTCATATCTCTCAATTCACAACTTCATTACTGGCTCTTCATTACTGGCTGAAACACAAGGCTTCTGCATGCTGTGGACAATTGCCAAGCTCCGCGAGACGAATCCCATTAGATATGTCTGTGAACAAAGCTATCACTCGTCACGGCCCAGTTCACGATATTTGCCGGATATGAACAGACAAGGCCCGATGGACGACTATAAATTGTCTTCAGTCAATAGTGCTGAAGCGATGGTAACAGGATGTACTGGCAGTAAAAAAACATCTTCGATACCCTCAGGGTGCTTCTGGGCCCGAGCGGACCGCTTGTTCTCTTTCACCTGGATCACACGCAGCCATTCCCATGTGCTGATGTAGCAAATAAAAACGAGGAAGAAAGCTGGTGCTCACAGGCGTAGAATGCAGGAACCCTCTTTCATACTAATTTCTTGACCGACCAAGGCCGTACTCGTAGGACGTGCGTCACACAACAATCACTTGGCAAGCACTATATCTTGGCAGCAGTGGTGGCCCATCATTTAGTTTCGACGTAGTAATCAATTATGGCTTGTCACGACGTTCTCGCAACTCCAGCGCTCCAACAGTTGATTGCGTCCCGATCCGTTGATCATTCATCAAGGACACCCCACTTGCCAATCTAGAGACTGCAGTAGGGAAATATTCCAGGTAGCTGTAACTACAGATCAGAACCATATAACAATACAGAGCTTTAACGATATAAGACAAAAGCAGAGTTGTAGGGAGTAAGATTTGAACATTTCAGACAGACGACAGAAAAAGAGAGAGAGAGAAAGAGAGAGAAAAGGAACAACACAGTAAAGGCTCAAACCGAGTTCAAAAAAATTGAAGCTCGAGTCCATGACAAATATCAGTGAAAACTTCTTTCAACAACACTATGACGCTTTCCGCTCGTTAACTCGTTGGCGATGTTGCCTGTTTCTCAGGTGAACCTCGTAATTAGTTAGAGACTCTCCAGGTCCAGGTGTGTATAACTACAGCTGCAATTGAGACCCTCACAGTGGCATTCACTTAAAGAACACCCACCTTCCCAGGGCAATCCAAGCATCTAATCCGCCAATCAGGCGGGTTGCCACTCGTTCTTCTTAGGATTGCCTCAAATCTATCATCGGGATACTTGGTTCTCATCTCCTGCAAAGCGCCAGTTAACCACGAGGGAACCTGCTGTGAAGCCTTCATTACCCCAACAGTGGACAGCAAGCAGCCACACCTCAGTCAACTCCGAAAACTCCCAACAATTACAAGAAACGCTCGCTCACCACAGTAGCCGCAGGAGGTACAACATCCGCAGTCAAGTTAGAAGCATGTACAGTAGCAACCGGCAATTTCTCATGCCCCCCATTTTCGCTCTTTACCCTAGATATCACCGGTTTCTTGTCTTCTTTCGCTGACGACGCTTCCGTCTTCTCTCGGGGCGTAATAGGCTTCACCGGCCCTTTGGTCTCTCTTGCAACAGCAGCACCAGATGATCTCGGAGTGCCAGATTTAGCACGCACAACTCCATTAAGTTTGACTTTCTGAGCCAAAGGAGGCTCGGATGCACTCGAAGCAGTAGACACGGGTGAAATAGCTCTATCATCATCGTCCTTCATGGATGATGGCGAACGTCGAGAAAGGTTATTCACGTCCCCGTTCTTCGCAGGTGTAGGTGGAGCAGAAACATCTGCAGAGATTGCAGTCGCAGCAGCACCCTGTGCCCTCGCAGCTCTCCTCCTGATCGGCATCTTCGCATCGTCCCTACGCTTATGATACTCAGGATCGGGATTATATTCCACGGGCCGAGGTTTACGATGTCTATGCCAAAACTTGCCTACAAGTCCGATCAACACCCGGCCCTGCACAAAGAAAGATGAAGCAAAAAAACAGCTTACCACAAAGACCACACTGAGATTTATCACCCAAAGGCCCTTTCCTCCTCCCAACAGCAATGCTCTCTGGACAACCACAGTTCGAACAATGCCAGACTCCATTGATATAATTTGGATGTTGGCCACCCGCAAACTCCCTCTCCTTTGCCTCTCTTTCCAACTCCTTTAGACTCTTCTTCGGTATATACTTCTTCGGTTCAGGTGGGGGCGGTGGCGGTGGAATAGCAGGAGGTGGGTCATTCTCCAACGGTGTCGGCAACTCACTAACATCAACAGCAGTAGACGGTGTCGGAGCTGTAACATGTGCTCTCGGCATTAAAACATCAGCCGGAACAGACGGTGCCTTGAATAAGCCTTTTGATTTTTTCTCCTTCGGTTGCGACATGGGGACACTGGGCATAGGGGTCGGTGTGGGAACAAACGTTGTCCCGTTCTCAGATGCAACCATGTTTGCAATCGTCAACGACGCAGCAGCAGCAGCAGCTCTACGTGACCCAACTGCATTCTGTGCAGCAACAGAAGCTAGAACCGCAGGGTCAAGTTCAGGGAATCCAATAGCTGGTGTTCGGTACGTCCGTGTAGGTTCACGGTCAGGGAGGACAATTCCACGACGTCCGCGTTGATTACGTTTCCTTCTTTTGTTCATTTCCTTTTCGCGCTCTTTTTCGCTTCGCTCGATATCGCTGTCACTTACCGAGTTGAGAAGTGGCGTGTACAGCGAAACTTGATCCATAGGCCTTGCCCCAATCGCGAGGCTCGGAAGGAAAGCTTGCCTAAGCTCTTCATCTTGAATCGGCGTACCATCTGAAGGATGTCCAACGAGGAACAAGGACTTCTGGAACATTTGGATTTGTTCTCGAATGCTATGAGCGATCGCGGTCCTACAAAGATCAAGCAGTGGTAAATGAAAAAGCCCAAAAAGGGTAAACAAAGCAGAGTGAAACTAAATACGTACTTAAACTCTCCTCCCAACCCCAAATCCTGTGCATACAGCTCCGAGAACTCTTCAGGCGTAACGGACTCGTTCTCCAGATCCCACTCAAATTGATCTTCAAGCTTCATAGCGCCAACAATGATTTCCAACTAGAACAAAGAACAAAAAACAAGACGATCAACATTAACACATCACATCAAATGTGTAGTAGACGAACCTTGATAAGAATCCTCATTTCCTCGTGCATCAACTCCTCATCTAGTTTAATCTCATCAATCGCCATGGGCCTTCCAAACTCCTCTTCATCCATCGACACATCAAACGTCACGCTATTCTTCTCCTCTTCTTCCATCTTCACCACCGCACCACCACTTCCAGCCAAACGACTTCCAGCCAAACCACCTTCAACGGATAACCCGTTATTCGAAGGATTGTTAAAGTCTAATTTTCGTTTCTTTCTCGAACCCCTCGACATACTCCTGATAGTGCGCTTGGGTCCATTGACACGCGTCTTCCACGTCTCCCACCATTTTTCTTGGCCATCAACCAAATGTCCTTGTTGCATAGGCACCTCACTCTTCAAGTCCATGACCAACTCACCCGAGTCCTGATCATAATTAAATGAATGGGCTTTAAAGTCACTGAGTTGTTCTTGAATGGACTTGACGATAACAGAGTGATAGGCGGGTGCCAGACCGTAGTCATCGACTATGGACTGTGCAAATGTTTCAGGAGTTACGACAGGATCTGATCGATGTCAATGATGACAGTGGCGATGACGACAAAAACCGATAAAGCACGGGTAAACAACCGAAGAAGCATGTGGCAAGATATAAAATCAAACATAAGTTACTGCATCACTTATTCATCAAAGAAACCACTTACCATTCAAATTCCAAACAAATGTGTCCTTCATTTTATGATGTTCAACATCAAAGTCTAACCGTATCGGCACAAGCTGCTCAGGTCTTTCCGCTTCCTCTACTTCCAGCTTCCTAGGCCTGTCATGGAAAGAAAATCAGTTCACAACCAGGACTAGTAAACGTGACACGTACAGTCTTAGTCCTTCTCTCTGTCTCTTCCTTCTTTCCCTTCCCTCCTTCTCTTTCCCCCTCCTCAGAGGAAATCTGATATCGAACATTTCCCTCCCTCTCCTCCATCTATTCACATCTACACTCTGCGCTCCTTTCTCCCACCAGCATCCATTACTCCCGCCAAACATCCCACTTATTTCCCCTGTCATCCTCTCTTTCATCTTCCTCAAAGTACCTTCATAATCCCTATCTACCTTCATCCAGCCTTGAATCTCGTGTATCTCCTCTTCAGATATTGGAGGTACGAGTTTGACGTAGTCAGCAAGCGGTACAGGCGTGATTTGAGTCGTCGCAGGATTGAGTTGGACACTTTTCGGAAGTAGAGGTGGTTGGCCTGGCGCAATAGATCCAGCAGATCCAACAGATGCAGAGGAACGATGATCATTGGAAGACAGCGAAGAGCCAGAGGACGAGGGATCAACACTCCCAGTCGCAGGGATCATGTTCCCACCTCCCAATATAGAAGGGGACGGTACACAACCCGAATTCGGAGATCCTCCTACACCTCCAGGAACAGGCGTCCTAGTGACAGGGCTAGTAAAGTTCGTACCAGGTATAATAGGAGGTACATTCGATCTCATCGATGACACACCTGGCGGTATCGATCCTTGTCGTGCCTGTTGCCGTTGCTGTTGCTGTTGCTGGGTGAGCACCTGAGCATGGTTTATCGGTGGTCCTGAAACAGGAACACCGGAACCTAGAGCATCCCCAGCTATCCCAGCACCTACACTTCTCTGTCTCATAGACGTTTGCGGTGCTCCTACATTCACATTCATACCGAAGTTCACTCCACCAGCCATTGTCATGTCATTCGAGGTACCTTGCGGTCTTGGACTCTGACTTGATCCTGCTTGCTGGTGATTACCAAGCATACCATTCATCCCAGCTGCAGCACTAGGATCACTGGATCCACCTTCACTACTAGCACCAGACGAGCCTGGCATCGACAACCTATTCGGCATAATTGAAGGTGGACCCATCGCATTCATGTTCATTTGCCCAGCTCCACCTATATGCGGTGAATCGGTCTTTCTCTTGCTGCCTCGATATGGCGAATCAGATATATTTCCAGACATCGGTGGAGGTGAACCTTGCATTCTACCACCAACACCAACATTTCCAGGGAAATTGGCACCGAAGGGCGGGATGGCTTGACTTTGTTGAGCTTGCTGCATCATTTGCGCATGTTGCTGTAGTTGCGGATGCTGCTGAGCGACATTCTGCTGCTGCATCATCGTAGCTGGATTCTGGTTTTGTGGCACCGTAGGAGGATTTATCTGGGAAAAGGAGCTAAACTGTCCCTGCTGCGGCCCTGGATGCAGTTGTTTCTGATTGAACGGAGGCTGTAGTTGTTGGGACACAGATGGATACTGGCTCAGACCTATATTACCAGACTGTGACAGAGACATCTGTTGTTGAGACTTAAGATAACCATTGACACCGAAAGCCTGCTATTATGGAAATTGTAGGAGAAATTGATAAATAAAAGTCAACAGACATGAATCGAAAAGAGCACACCTGTGGTTCGCTACCTATGCGACTAGGTGGTCGAACGCCTGGACTCTGCGCATTTGCACTTCCACTGGCACTAACGGGCGATTGGTGGCTCAATGCAGTTCCTGGCCTCGAAATTTGCTGACCGATGACACCAGATTGTGTAATCGATGGACGAGTACCAGGCGGGCCGTGGCTGGGATGGATGGGAGTTTGTGGCATGCCTTGAGCAGTAGGCGGCCTCGTCTGCTGTCCACCAGGTCCGTGTCGTTGATCCTGGGCGGTCGGAGGTCGCTGCATCTGTGCCATTCCCATAGACAGATTTCCAGAGACAGGATTAGGGGTCTGCGGCGTGGATCCAGGAACGGAGACTCCACGATGACCTTGGGCAGTAGGAGGTCGGTGAATTTGCGCTCCCTGAGCGGTCGGTGGTCGTTGCTGACCCTGAGCAGTTGGAGGCCGTTGCTGACCTTGGGCCATAAGTTGTCGTTGTTGTTGTCCCTGGGAGGTAGGTGGGCGAACTGGAACGCTTATTGGGCCGCTCTGCGACTGTGGAAGAGCGGGTGGTGGCATCATCTGCTGATGCTGATTTGAGTTCGAGTTGTTCGCGAACTGCATAGGAAAGAACTTCATCCACGCTTGTTGTTTGTCTTGCTGGCTAAGGCCATTGAACTGCTCACGGGTAAGACCGAGAGCGGCTTGAAGCATCTGCTGCTGGGTCATCATCGAGTGTTGTTGAAGTTGTTGCTGATGTAGCTGGATCGGGGCTTGATGACCCTGTTGTAAGGAAGGAAGCTGCTGGGACTGTGCCATTGGATTGAATCCAGGGTTACTGGACTGGGAAAACGCGGCAGGGTTGATACCCCCAGAATTTATACTGGCCATGGGATTCATGGCCATCACGGCGGGGTTCATTGCCATCAAGTTCATGTTCATACCACCAGGCATACCAGCCATGGCACCATTCATCATACCGTGCTGTTGCTGCTGCTGCTGCTGCTGCTGGAGAAGCTGAGTAGGATTTACGCTGCTAGGGTTCATTGCCATGCCCATATTCATGGCTACTCCACCAGCACCCATAAGTTGGGCAGGATTGACAGCACCACCAAAGACGTTTTGAGAGAACTTTTGCTGTTGTTGCTGCTGGGGAGGGAGAGGCCCATTCTGAAAACTGGCCGCAAGCATGGCAGGGTTGATGCCTGTTGGGTTGGAGCCCGAACCGGGGCCAAAAGACTGAGAGGCATATAGATTTGGATTGCTCATAGTTTTGGATCTGCACTGCAAATCAGATCACTTTGTGAGAAAAATTGCACAGGAGGAAGTAAAATTAAACTAAACGGACATAAACCAAATTCGAGCATCAAGAGTGGGAGATGACGTACCGAGAGAAGGTTGGGGACGACAGAGCTACGTTGGAAAAGATGAGCTAGGTGGACGGGCGACACGCGCTGGGACACGTGTCGAGCTGAGGAGAAACAGAAACACGCACCAGAGAGGGGTCCGTGCGCGTCGAGTAGCAGAAGACTATTTAGGGTGGATAGAAGTCACCGGGGGACTCTGCAGGGAAGTTACAGAGGGGTAACTAGAAGAGAGAGTGAGCAGCAGGGCCGGGCGGCGGGGAGCGGAGGAGAGTGTCGGAAGGCGGCAGGGAGCGGACGGGAGGAGGAGGAGGCTTACGGAGCAAGGGCGGAGAGCTAGCGAGGACGGGTGAGCGGGAAAAGGACCGGGGCGTGGGACAGAAGACGGCGGAATTCCGGGCGATATTGGGAGTGGAGGGCGGGAGGGGAGCGGAGAATGAATGGGCGGGGATCGGGAAATCGAAAATCAAGTCAGCGTAAATCGATTGTCGCAAGCTCTCAGCTCCTACGCAGACCACCGCTGTAACGCTGTTAGTAAGGTGTACACCTCAACAATAGTCACATTGTCCCTCTGTCACGCGTCACAATCGCACGGTCTCCCCGCCGAGCGAGGGCGGGAGGGGCGGGCATGGGACGGGCCAGCAATGTGCACGGGCCAGCGGAGAACCATTGTGGACCTGTACAAGCCGTGTTGTTTATGTCTGTCGCCCTGCCTCTCTGCCACCCGTGCTACGGCCCAGATCTAGATCTGGATCTCCTCCGGTCTCCCGCTATCCCCTCGCTCTCCGTCCCATGCTCCCTCCCTGCCCAGACCATCCCCCAAGTACATCTTTCCATGGCTTGTGCTCTCCCATGACCTGGCAGACACAGCACACCGCGCCGCCTCCTTTGAGAGTTACAATAGAACATATGCCATCACCTGGCCCCTCTTCTCCCATCACCACGAGAATCATTCTCTCTCCTCTGCCGTCAATTATACACTTGTCCCGGTTCCTCCACTCACGCTGTCACCATTTGTCTCTTATCTCCTGCCGTCCGTTTCCTTGACTGCGCTGTAGACTACTTAAAGAATCTCTTCATCCTGAGTCTCTTCTGAAAGCGAATTCCCCCGATCCTCTGACCCGTTGTTTCCTATTTGCATCACAATCAATTTTTCCATATCCGGCCGTATCAGAAAACCACTTACAAGTACCACCAGAAGTTGTCGACTCGTACGTATGTGAAAAGCTTCACGTACCCTCGTCCTTGACAGGATTCCAATGCCATCGAATCTTTTTGTATATGATCAAAAGCAACTCCTGGGTGCAGAGCGTATGATCCTTCGAGATACAGTTCCAGACCCCATATATGTAGTCTCCGCCACTAGCTGCGAATCCTCTTGTAGCAATTGGTTCTTTTCGGTTCGATGGAATTGCTCCGCTCAATCAATTGGTGTTCAATTTATACAGTCTACGCTTTCAGTCTGATCACCGAATTACCGATGTATCAGATTTCCCGGCCATTCTTAGTATACTTAGCCCTTGTACCTGGCTGTCCTCTTGATCTGTTCGACCACATGTCCTCCATTCGATGACACATTGTCTTGTTCGTAAAAGTCAGGAGCATAAAATCAATCTACCGCGACTCTAGTTACTCGCAGATCCCCGGAAGTAAAAATACATTGCCATTGGCCGATAGTGTTCATCGTAGCCTCGTGACAGTATAACTCCATTGAAAACCAAGGATCTAACCTTAATCCAATAATTTCAATTGACATTCATCAACGTTTGTCCAGGCTTACGAACACACAGCTCACTGTTCTTGCCTCCTATATGAAAAAGAATTGCATTTCTCTTTTCCCTCCATTCGTCATCATTGAAGAACACTCAAACACAGCAAAAACTTCAATCCTCACGCATCATAATCATTCAGAAAGCCTCCTCAAAGAAAGCTTTCGAGTCAGCCCAGCTTCCAGCTTATCTGACCTTGAATGATCTGCCATCGTGCTAGCGCATAATCAATGCCCCAGACTCTACGATGATCAGTGCTGGTTCCTGTGACTTACGGTCACCACCACTGCGACTGAGGCCCATCAAGCAGAGTAGAGAATTGAAATTCGCGAGGAGTCGGGAAAAGGTCCCTACTTCAACGCCCTTCGTTTTTTTAGCTTTTACTCCGCTGAAAGATCGGAGCATACCATGTGTCCACTCATCTTTCAGTCCACCTATCATTAGTATCAGGGACCATGACTGCGACTTGATGATAATAACGATAGACTCACCTCACAAGACAAATTTAACTCCCTTCAGGAAAACAAGGAATTTTCCCCAGTCACTGCCTAGATACACGATATTTTTCTTCATTCATTGCATAGATACTTTGCGTTTTTCATCTGATGATAGAAAAAAATTTTTACTCAAACACGAATTTAGCGAAAACACCAAATCGTAAACCTATAAATATATATAGCCGCCGATTCGTTTGGCATGAGGCAATGATCAAGCTGCGAAGAGCTACCCAAAACAGACATAACACCATTTCGCGCAATCCAGAGAAATCAGATGGAAGGGGAAAAATTCAACCTACTGAACTGATTTCACAAGGAAGAGCCAGGGCTACACGAGCCATGAGCTTATGTATCCGTAGTCGGCATTAAGGTGCTAAGACACAAGCTACTTACACCATGAGAACTGAAGTGGGGAGCCGAAGGAAGGGGTGTGAAGCTTTCTAGCGAAGCACGAGCTTGTGTATACCGAAAATAATGTGCTGAGTAACGAAGAATGTAGTTGCATACAAATTCGTAACATAAAGCTGACAACTCCTAAATTTGGCCAGGTCTTTCATGACATTGCCTTCTACAAATAGCGTTAATGGTTTGCCGCGGCTTAGTATGGTTCCCGTCTGAGTTTGCGATATATACTCATATCAACCAGAGCTGTCCACCCCCATCAAAAAGGCATCAAAGAACCTAAAAACTTTCCAAAGCACAGACTCAGACTCTATGATCTCCGTTTTTCCTAGGGGAAGGGGACAGGAGTCACTGCATCCATTTTGATGATGTCTGACTATTCGTGTATAACATAGAGACATACTCACTCGTACACCTGAACTGCAAGCCGAATAGACAGGTTAAGTGTATCTAGGTGTCCAGCGGCAACGCCCTATCCGGCCATAACCAAACAACCAAGATTCAAATGAGGGCCCAGATCCAGGATACCCGATTACTTCTATCGCGTCCTCAACTCAACCACGAGCGCATCTTTCATGGCAGAAGATATCAGCTGACTACCCTGATGAATACGACGAGACCAGATCGGTATGCTATCGTATGTCTCGATGATTCATAGAAAAACTGCATTCGGCGTAACGGAGCAGCAGCAGTGGTATTCTATCAAGAAGAGATTTACCCAACAAGGGACTGGGGTGTTACTGGCTGAAGTATAGGATGCTCAGCTCCCTAAATTAGGATTCAAAACAACAATTACAAGAGAAACACAGCTTGACGTTCATACCGTTCTGCTATTAGGATTAGACACAACCTCAAACCACGTCAAGGCCTTCTCACCCTACCACGACATGCTAAAATGGGTAGACATGCATGCAGACATCAGATTGTCAGCTGTATAGTGCCTAGACCTCATCGACCTTAGAACCTTCCACCACATACAGGCTCAGCAGAGCGCATAATACGAACATGCCTCATCTATGAGGGACATAGGGACAAAAAATCTAGGAGACTTCCTGGCATTTGCGAAAAAACTGGCCACACAATCCCCGCCCCCTCTGAACTTTCCAGCACCAGATTCACCTGTTTGATTCCTCTGTGAACATTCAGACCTGTTCGCAGTTTATTCTGGGAAGCATCCAGACTTCTTCCTGCTAACGACGCTTTTCCAAGATAGAACCATCACTCCGGACTTGCTGCTACATCCACTAGCAAACTTCGCCTACACCCTCCCTGTGGCCACATGCCTTCTGTAGACCCATAACATTGGGCCCTGCTCAGGCTGTCCACGTCTTAGCACTAGCTTGCTTGTTGCGGAATAGAAATCCTGAATAAATAGAACCAGGTGTTTCGGTGACAAGTCTTGAGATTTCCAGCTTGGTGCCCTGAAAACAGTCCAGAAAAAAAGAATACTTGATGACTTGTTCCCCCCCGAATCAGTGCAATGCTCTCTTCCGACGACAATTAGAACCCTCACCTGAAGATGAGTCAGATAATACCGTTGTCTCACAGGTAATTTGCACTGATCTTCGCCTTTGAGTGGCGTAGTCTTCTTCCTTTTATGGGAGATATTCATTTTGGTGTTGAACTCCTGTCTCCCACTCAAAGATGTAATAACTTCATACAAGATTTGACCATCAGCAGTTCTGACTCCGGGAACCTTTTCAAATAGCATTTAGACTTGAATGATAGCAGATATGCATGACCATGATCTATATTAACATACGTCTAAGCATTCTCAAGTCTGACGTTGTTTGAGTGCATGACAATACGAACAACGACGTATAGGGTTCCCGCATTTATGATTATAGTACTGGACGAGGTTGTATCACCACACGGTTAAATCGATTGAGCATATGACTATATCATTTAAATCCACTCTATTTGAAAATAGAATCATTGATAAAAGTCTCCGATAAACAGGAACCTGTGTGTGTGCGGTAGTCACACGGAGATGGAATCTCATTCACAAAGGTCTATTCATTACCTCGTACAGTCCTGCTTCCTCACCCACTCTCCTTTCCAATTTTTCACTCCAGAATCTCATTATCGGCTCCCACTCAGCTTGACTCTCTGGCATCCCACCACTCTGCCTCTCGTACTTTACCTCTCTCATAACTTGGAACCCTCTCTTGAATGCCGAAATATCATTTGGGGTCAGAGTCAGCTCGGAGGGAGGGGGTCGCGAGATTGCGAGTAACGGGGTAGGTGAGGATGTCGACAATGAAGGGAACGAAAGCAAAGGGCCAGAGACAGTAATGATAGACCCAAAAGAAGTTGCCGGTATCTCCGGGATGGAGTCGCTCGGAGATAAAGCTTTCCTGGCAACCAGTAGTTGCTTGTCTCTCCACCACCATAGCCCAAACTCAGTCACTACACTTCCTCCTTGTGCAAATCCAAACAAATGTATTCTATTCAGCGGCCATTTACAATCTGTCGTCAGATGTGTAACGACTTTGTCTAGCAGTTGGATTGCAGATGTAGGGTTCGGGTTGGGAATGAGTTCTCCTAGATGGTCGAAGGAGGTATACCATTGGTATGCTTCTTCGTATAGAAATGGGATTCTGTGGTACAACGAAACAAAGGGTGGGCAGAGAATCGTCAGCGATAGTAAAAAAAAAGGGTAGCAGCATGAAAGAGGAGCGGAGTACCTACTGCTCAGGTGCGCGAAGCGCTATCACAGCGGTCTGAGGAAGTTTAAGTTTATTCCCCATCCTCGCAAACGGTGCATGTGTGTCGCCTAGGACATAAGACAACACCAATACACCAGATATTAAGCATTTCTTCGTGTGTCTTGGGCAATACGATGATCGAACTTGAAAATAGAAATAAAAACTCACCTAGGCCATGCATTAGGATCAGTAAATTCTCGTCCGTCCCATCGCCACTCGGTAAATAGGAAAACGGCGTGGGGATCGTTTGCTCGCTCAACGTCGGAGCTGGTTTCACGCGTGGATTGCTGACTACATTTCTCGCTTCTGGGATAGTTTCCCGAATATGTAGATCCTTCTCAAGACTCAAATCCATGAGAAGATTTCCTTGAGAGTAGAAGTCTAAAGATATGAATCGCTACGATTAGTCATCAACATCGATAGATAACCAGTGAATTGTCTTCCGTTTTGGTCTCCCCTTATGCATGAGAGTATCTACCTCAGTCGTATTACACGATCAATCGAATGCATTGAAATGAGTTTATCTAGATGTTTCCAATGTTCATAACAGGATGTCTCTTGGATTCATTAGGGGCAACTTGCTTGGAACTCAACAATTGACAAGGGTTTCAGGGCGGACAGTCACTATGTTCAAAATCCGAGATTAGGGAAGGATATGTTGTTCCATTGATGTCCGAGTTTTTAATTGTCCCTGCAGAAATTGGAGGTTTCTACGTACTCAAACTTGGGTATGATTGTGTGGATCACACTCGACAGAAAAGTGATTCTTTGTGTGTGATTCTCTAATAGAGAGTTCACCGGCTCACTGAACGACAAAGAATGCAGAGTCTCGGCAATATAGAATTAAGGATACCCACCCAATATAGACCTCGACCTCAAAAGAAGGCTTACTAAGCAGCTTAAGATAAAGTTGATCAAGCTCTGCAACAATGCTCATGTAAACTGTCCATCCACCGCCCATGGCCAACGCCACTCCAACTTCAGTGCGTAGCAAACAGGGGCTCAAACTATCCTCCCTTCACGGAAAACGCAGATACCCCAGAGCCCAGTTCTCTTCAGACGACGCCATTCCACCGCTGCTCGCGCCTTCGTCGTCGGCGGATACGGATACCCTCCCAGAGCACACTTCTCTCACGCCCAATCGTTCTCACCATCATCGTCGTCGTTCCTCATTTGTTTTCTTTAGAGATGATCGACTGTCAGGCTCGCGTACCTTTTGGATCGTCCTTTGGTTTTTTCTCAACTTCTCGCTTACGATTAGTAACAAGGTCGTGTTGAACCGGTTTCCGTTTCCTTATGTTATCACCGCCTTGCATGCGCTAGGTGGGTGTCTTGGGACGTGGGTTGTGATGCGACCTGAGGATCGCCTACCTGCTCTCGCTTTGAATGAGATCGTCGTTCTGGTGTTCTTCAGCGTCTTGTTTACACTCAATATTGTTGTAAGCAATGTATCATTGCAGCTCGTCACTGTGCCTGTGAGTTTTGACTTATTGTGATTGGTTCATATTCACCTGTTCAACAACGTGGCTCTCTTTCCTTCGCTTTGTTTCCGCAGTTCCATCAAATCGTTCGATCTTCATCACCCCTCTTCACTCTTCTTCTCTCCGCCGTCTTGATTCAGTCTCCTATTCCCCCCTTGAAACTCTTATCTCTGGTGCCTGTGATAGCAGGTGTTGGTTTTGCGTAAGTTGCAACAGCAAGCTCATTTCCTCTGGCCATTGCCAACTATGTGTTTAGAACATATGGAGACTATTACTACACTCTCTGTGGGTTTCTATTGACCCTGTTGAGCACCATCCTAGCAGCTCTCAAAACCGTGGTTACCAACATATTGCAAGCCCCACAGTTGTCCCACCCCCACAAAAAGATGGGATCTTGGGAGAAAGAAAAGGCCTCTCCCTATTCCAATCGTATCCCTCCGCGTTCACAGATCTGGGTACCCAAGGGCCAGGACCTTGCCACAATAATGAAATTGATTCCAAAACTCCACTTGACACCCATCCAACTCTTACATGTTCTCTCTCCCCTTGCGCTTTTCCAATGCATCCTTCTCGCGATCTATTTTGGCGAAACCGATCGGGTTCTCTTGTATTTTCGGCATTTCACTTATGGTCCTACTCCATCAACGACGTCGGGTAACTACCCTTTTTTTTCCTTCAAAGAGAAATCAAATTGGGCATTGACGTAGTGCCTTGAATGGCATTGTGTTTCTTTAAGGTTTCCGCGCTACCGAAGCTGCTGGGTTGAGTTTGTTTGGAGGAGTTGGGTTGTTGGCCAATATAGTAATGGCGTTTGCGCTCAACATCGTTGGTTTTCATACTAATCGAAGTGTGGGTCCCTTGGGTATGAGTGTAGCAGGTATGTGTTGACGTTTTACGTGAAATTTTTGTTCCCTTCTGAAATGTCAACCTATGAATTTTTTCAGCTAATGTTAAACAAGTGTTGACGATCTTGACATCGGTCGTCTTGTTCAAGTTGACGATAACGGGCATGAATGCGGTTGGTATAGCGTTGACACTGACGGGAGGGGCTTGGTATGCTGTCCTCGATTTACGAGAACGTGGAACTGTTCTTTTCTTCGGTAGTTGATGAACCATTTGATATTGCGTTACCATTCCTTTCTCTCACTGTGTCTTTTATCTGTGAATTGGGGATGGGCTGGGACATTTTTTTCGGTTTGGATAAATCGTTTCTCCGACCCCTCCAAATCATCCATAGGGTTATAGATTTCTGACTAACCAACTGTTCTGTATGATTATCATTGTCTTTTAATTATGGCAAAGTAGATGTCGCCTTTGCTTTTTCCTGTGTCCATAAACAATTTTATCGTTGACCCACTGTAGTACCTTTTTCTGATGTATTCATTACTAGTCCTACCCCAAAGTCAACGTTTCGTTTTAATCATTCCCTTCATCAAATCAAAACTATTCCCATCAGGTTGTAGATCCACAAACTCCTCCTCCTCTCCCCAAGGATCAAAAGAGTCCTTGGGTCGTTCAAGAACCGTTCTCAACAACCCATAATCAAGTGTTATACCTTTTATTCTAACTGGCACAGGCGGTGAGACTGTTGTGAGCATCATTTGTTGATCACTGTGAGTGTTGGTTGAGAATGAGTGAATGAGTGAGTGTATGTCAGAGAGAGGGTACCTGTGCATCCATCTTGACAAATAGCTCTCCAAAAACGGTTCAAAGCTTCCTTTACCATCGACAAATTGATTCCACATTCGTTCAAACCGAACGAGTATAACAGCTGCTATACGCTCCATACTCAACGCCTGACGACGAGGCGAAGAGGCCGCTAACAAATGGACGAGCGACGTCAACGGAGGATCATTAAACACATTCAACCCGCAACCTGATATACAACCGTACTTCAACATACATAACACGAATGAAAAGTGAAGCGAAACGCACCGATAATGATCTCAGCATCACCTTCAGAATTAAAACTCGTACTGACCAAAATCCCAGCAATCTTCTGTTTATTCATCTCACTCTGCTTCGCACCCACCAAAGCATACACATCATTCGGCCACTTGATCCTGACTCTCCACCCTTGTCCACCGTCATCGTCGTCCTCATCATCATCACCTAGAACGCTCTCGTCCCT
>Ga0153948_1000654_pt1 | contig 18770 bp, 22 predicted proteins | sample TSNJ032MetaG_FD_104696 | JGI IMG/M metagenome (GOLD analysis project Ga0153948, IMG submission 104696) | Attine ant fungus gardens microbial communities from New Jersey, USA - TSNJ032 MetaG | ecosystem: Host-associated > Fungi > Mycelium > Unclassified | place: USA: New Jersey, Wharton State...
ATTTACCCAGCTGTTGTTCCGATGCCTCAGCCACTGCACAATGCATTTGCGGCAAGAAACAAGCGTGAGAGAGATCTTCTCCGGGATGACCCTGCTATGCAGCTTTCTCAAAATGGACATGAACCTCCCTCGAGGTCACCCGACCTCTCAAATCCTGAACCCTTTTCCTCACAAGTGGCACCATGCCCATTGCCCAAAATGCAGCCCAAGCCTCAGCCTCAGCCTCAAGTCCGGAAGCGACAAAGCATGAAAGCAGTTGTTCCCATTGCTCCTCATATTGCTCCAAATGCAAGCATTGATAATCCTGTAAAACTGACAGAGACCTGGGAAGAGTATAAGGAGAGAAGTAGACGATTATTCGGCCCTGGAGATGGCTCCCGAATAAGGCAATCCAAGTCATCTACCAGCTTGTCAAACGGCGGGCCTTCTTCACAAACAATTCCACCTGCTCCGAGTATCTCAATGATTCCTTCACATCTAGATGACCCAGATGATATCTCAGAAACGGGATCGTTTTCCGACAGCAAACGACGTTCACCTCGCCCCATCCTTCAACATTACAGACCTCCTTTGACAGGTCCTGGTAGTGCCTTTCTACAAGGTCCCGGTGGTCCCTTCCCTGTCCCTGCCCCTTTAGCTCCTAATAATAATAACTTAATAAGCATAGGCTCATCTGTCCCTCCTTCAGGCCGGACGATATACTCAAAAGACATCTCAAAAGACGATGCTGACTAGAATGACGAAGCCTATGCAAATGTCGCCGTCTTTACTATCAATAGGCTAATTTATGTGTATAGTACCTATTGGTTTTTCTGTATCTCTTGCTCGTTGCATCAACTAGAATCACTGGGTGTCCGGGGACGTTCATAGTAGCAATTACATAAAGGACAGGAACCAGTCATCTTTGTTGTGTGTTTGGTTGCGAGTCCACAAGGATTTACCCAATTGTTGAGTTCAGAATGTGTTGGCTGAAAGGTCCAGAAGCATATATGACTCAAGAACTATCACTGGTGATTTACTCCTGAATCACTAGACGTGTCAGTTATACTTACATGATACAACTGCACTATTAAAAATTTTATACCGATGATATTACTCAAATTCTTAAATATTAATCAAGTATATATAAATATTACTGGTATTCAGGAAACTGCAGAGATTCCTAGCCCAAAAGAAAATTTCTCACTTAACACCTCCCCCTCCCGCCGATTTCCAAGTCATTATATTGAGCACACATATTTTCCCCCTATGTTTGAAATTCTTTTCGAGCAAGTGATCGCGTCGCGCTCTATCACGTGCGTTCTGATTTTGACCATGGTGTTATCAATTATTTCCAGATCATCGTTATTCATCCAGAAGCGCACCATGTCTTCTCATTTCTTCCCAGATGTTACTAATAGGCTTGTATCTCCTGTGAAGGATCTGGTCAATGCTATATCGGAAGATGGACAGAAATTTACTGGTGAAACCGAAACTGACCAGAAGGAAGTCATTGATTGGATTATAAAGAGCAGTGAGATTGTAACTGAGGATCGGCTGAAGGTATATTTCTTGTTTCTGCAAACAAAGTTGCTTGCATCTGAGTTTTTTATTGTGAGGAACTCAATGCCGTGCTTCTACCAAGAACGTATATTGCTACAAATTATTTTACTGTAGCTGACGCTGTGTTCTATGGTCACCTTCATCCCGTACTGGTACGTCATCCATGCGTTGCTTCTAAAAACCCGAGCCAACTCCAAGTTCAAATAAAAGTCGCAACTTCAATCCTCCCAGTGCCATTCAATACCCTGCGTTAGTCGCTATTTTGATCACATTCAAAATCAAGAGTCCATACGAACAGCCGCCGCCCCGTTTGCACCAGCTTTTGCTTTGATACAGTTCAATTTTGAGGACGCACCTGCTGTTGAAAGGAGAAAAGAGACTTTCAAGAAAAAGGAAAAAAAAGCTGTGGTCACGCCCTCTGCTTCTGTTTCTGCTCCCACCGTTCTTGACTCTGCTCCTACTGCCCCTGCCCCTGCTGCTCCTGCTTCTCCCTCAGCCCCTTCCGCACCTATACCTGCCATCATTGATGTTCCGGCGCCCGAGTCAGCATCGCAAGAAAAGGTCCAAAAGAAGGAGAAGAAGAAAGACAGTCGAGAGGAAGGAGAAAAGAAGAACAAGGGAGGAAAGGCAGAGGAGACTGGAGGGGAACCTGTCCCTTCGATGATCGACCTTCGAGTTGGTCGTATCGTAGATGGTGGATACATTATTCCTGTCAATGGAATGTTCGTTGACTTCGTCGCTAGTTGTTAAACATCCGGACGCAGACGGCCTTTACATCGAGGTATGAGGACCGTAACAGATATCGTTTTCGCTGACATATTATTTAGCAAATTGATCTCGGTGAAGAAACTGGTCCCCGCACAGTTGTGTCTGGCCTTGTGAACTATATTCCTATTGATCAAATGCAAGATAAGTCAATCGTCGTTGTGGTAAGGCTGTTCGTGTAATTACTTTTACGACATGAACTCATCTATTCTTTCAGTGCAACTTGAAGCCGGCTAACATGCGTGGTGTAAAGAGTTTCGCTATGGTTTTTTGTGTCTGTTCTTCTCTCATTCTCCAGCAATTTGGAATGTTGAACCATATTTAGGCTACATCTAAGGATGGGAAAGAGGGTGGTATTGAAGTCATTCAACCCCCACCTGGTTCTCAACCTGGTGAACGTGTCTATTTTGAAGGGCCTGAGTTTGAGAGTAAGCGAATAACTCTCCGGGCCACTACAGCCTGACCATTGATTTCGTTAGATACCATTCCTCTTTCCCAGCTTAATCCAAAGAAAAAGATTTTTGAGACGGTCCAACCAGGGTTTGTTACTCTTGAAACCAAGGAGGCTGCTTGGGTTAATCCAGTCACCAAGAGTGTTCATAAGATTCGCACAAAAGACGGTGTCTGTGTTGCGCCCACACTCATTGGGGCTTCTCTATCGTAATTCGAGTGTCTTTAAATGTTACTTTTGATAACAAATACTCACGACAAATAAAGTCGTGGGTATATCTCATTAGTTGTACCATCAATCATTCTCTGATTTGAAGTAAATGCTACTGCCACGACCACTACTACCACCATTGGGTTCGCCAACCCGTTTTTTCAGCACATCTGCCTCCCTTTCCAAGCATGTCTCTCATATCGGCGCGGAATTAGTCGAATATCCTCCTTCAGTCACCCTAACACCTACTACGACTCGTCTTACCATCAAAGGTCCTCTCGGCACAACTCATGTTCCTCTCAGGCCATACATGAAAATCAGCCATCCCAAGTCGAACGCAATTGCCGTCACTGTAGAGGATGCAGAGATTAAGGAGCAGCGGCAGATGTGGGGGACCACTCGTACACTCATTGCCAACGCGGTACAGGGTATGACGACGGGCTTTACTATACCACTCTACTTGGTCGGCGTTGGTTTCCGAGCAGCTGTGGAGACCGACCCACGACCTTCAGAAACGGGTGTACAATCTCAGCGGATCAATATGAAAGTTGGACATTCGCATAATATCATAGTGCCCATTCCGCCTAACATCAAGGCGGAGACACCTATAGCAACAAAAATAGAGTTGACATGTACGGACAAGCATCATCTGGGTTTGTTTGCTGCAAAAATTCGGGAGTTCAGAAAGCCAGAGCCATATAAAGGCAAGGTAGGTTCGAGGCCCATGCAGCGATATCAGTGCACGGTTCACTCACTCCCCTCGTCTTGATGTGCAGGGGATTTTCGTTGGGGACGAGGTGATTAGGATCAAGAGCGTCAAGAAGAAATAGAAGCTGGGAAGGCGATGACGCCATGAACGCCATTCATGGCCTACGTACAAATCGTTGCGGATGTTGCACACGATTTGAAAAAGCAAAAGCAAAAGCCGGGTTTTATACTATTCATATAATCTATGTAAACCACTAATATAGAGATGTGTTTGTTGCGCAGCTAAGAATACAATGCAACAATGCAGCTATAGCTACAAGAAAAAGAATCATGCAGAGTCAGTACCAGTAAATTCCTTCGAACAGTGCATAAAGAAATGGACCCAAATAAAACCGAGAAGAGAGAAGAGAGAGTAAGCATGTTCAGATCTTTGTCCGTGCGGGTTTGGTTGACTTGCTTTTCTTTCCAGGAGCTTTCACATGTTCAACAATCGCAACATCACTGTCATCCCCCTCCTCTTCTTGGGGAGCCTGTTGTCGCTTTCCTCCTTGAGCAGCTTTTTGCTGCCTCCAGTCTTCAGACAGCGATAAGATCTGCGCTATCAATTCCTTACGCATTGTAAGAATAGAGTCAGCTTTCCAATCATTTTGCATTTCGGCCAAAGTAGGTCGATCATTCGCCTAGGTGACAAACTTCAACCGAGGGATGATTTGAATTTTGGAAGACAGGACAAACCATGATTATCTGGCAAAAATGTTGGGGATTACTCATGAAAGTCTTTGCAAAGTGAAGAATATAGAGACCACAGTCACAAAAGTTGGGCTGTACTGGCACCTGGATACCCAGTCAAAAACAAATGACAAGCTGGGATAACTGAACAGAGGCGTACTGGAGCCAACTTGGTAATGGCAGGGACCACGCTCTCCAATTTCTTTTTGTCCATTGCTTCGAGCTCTAGCCACTTGTTCAGTTGTTTCATAGCTTGCGGATGCCGATTTCCCAAAGAATCAAGTATGAAAATTTTGGTCCTATTCTGGGTCAGTTAGGACCTGACGCGCAGGATCACACAAACCTCGGTTGTCTATCGTAGGAGTCGACGATAATCTCTCCCGGCATATCTTGCATTTTATCCTGTGACTTTTGGGTGTTTAATTTGGGTCGATTTGTGTATGATTTGCGATAGAATTTGGAGGGCGTAATTTCCATTTGAAGATTTCGAACGGTCAGTTGAGAATCATCAGGATTCTTGATTGGTGGGGTGTCATCACCCATGATGATGTCTGATGCTCCAGAGTCTGCGGGTTGTTCTGAGATCCCAGACGGAATATCGATGTCAATCCTCATCGGTGACCCTGGAGCAGTTTCAGGACTATTCTCCCTGTTCGATGATGCAGAATCCCCAAAATGTACAGAACTCAGGATCGATGGATGCTCGTGAGTTGTTGTGGCTGGGGGTGAAGCAGGCGTCTCTACCTCGTTCTCACTAGTTGCACTACTATCCATCTTATCGCTAGCAACGGATCGAGGTTCAGACGGCTCGTTCCCTCCTCCAATCTCCAGTTGTGATTTGACTTCAGCGTTGTCCTCCTCCTCCTGAGTTATAAGGGACTCTCGCGCTCGCTTTCTCGTCACAGCGTTCCCGTGGGAATTCAGTGATGATGGCTGCGCTTGCAAGACGTGTTCAGGTTCGTAGATGATAGCTAAATACCAATGAAGACTGAAAAATCATGTCAGCAATCGTAATCAGGAATGAGCAGCCCCCGTCCGATTACGCACTGTTCATTGATGGGTATGAAAATGTATTTTTTGCTGAAGATATCAATCTTTGAGGTCCATTTACGTACACTATCGTAGCCTTCTTTGATGCTATTTCATGTGAGTATATAGATAATGAAGGAGCAAACACGCGTACTTCCGTTTATTCAATTTCTTGTAAAAGAACGAACTGAAAACATAGACTTGCGACACAAGTTCAGGATAAGTGGCTTCCAATTCTTTCAGCAAAACCCTAAGCACTGTCAATGCTTGTTTCTGAAGACGCGGGAAGCTTGTAACCCACTTGAAGCCAAACTCTATGAGCGTATCATTCAGAAACTCGTCAGGTCGAAGACGCGAGAGATCACCCGCGGTCACATTGACAGCTCCAGGTACACCATAAGGGTACACCAAAATCCTTTTAGCGTCAAATATCAATTCACTGATTGATCATCCAATAGACGGACTGGACGACTCACACTTCGTCTGCGTCATGAGATGAAGATTTTTCCTGCTGCCTTGCAGATCGACGGAAAGCCTGCGATTCTTCAACACGTTGCCTTTTGGTACTGCGTTGGATCAATCGAGATGGGGAAAGAACAGACGACAAAACTGACGGAGGTTCCAAAACAACAACAGCCTCTTTAGCACTCTTTTCTTTGTTGGCATCAGAGGGTAACTTCGGAGTCGAAATCACCGAGTCACTGGCAGAAGGCTGACTGTATTTCAAAAGTTGGTCGACAGGACGTTTCCTCGAGCTGAAAAAATATTAGCGTAGCGATTGATGAAATTCAGAAAGCATGTACGATGATTCCACAGGGGAAGCGTCTTTCAAAGCTCGATTATCTAGTGGAGAGCTTATTACAGGCGTTTCAACATCCGCATTGCCTTTCACTGATTGTCCAACAAGATTCCATGTCGTTCTGCTACACCCAGATTTGTGATTAGAGCAAGTCGAAAAATGGGTTGATATGCGTACGCCGCGCTCATGGAACTAGACTGAACTACCTGACTTATTTTTTCAGCGATCGAACGATACACCGTCGAATTCCATTGTTTGTTCGAAGTGTCAAACTTCACAACTATCTGTTCAATTATCTGTTCTTGGTTAAAGTCATTACCTGAACCCCATGCAAATCGGACCCTGGCAGGATTGAAGGAAAACATACCAGGTTTGAACATGCTCCCAGCACTGGACCTCAACGAAGTAAAATTTCCTTTCGATTCGCACTTGAAAAGAAAGATAGGAGGGTGAATGATTTCGTTTAGAGGTTTCGTGTACTTGGTATAATATCAGACAACCCTGTCCAATATAGGGGGGGAAAAGCACTGACCTTAAAAAGCATAAAGTTGGTAGAGTTGAGCTCAATTGGCCCTAGCCGATCACGGGAAGTCCCCTGAAAAACCATCGTCCTCTCTCTATCATCGATTACGATACTGCGATAATCATGCATTTCCCTGTTCCCCACTGTTATCGAGGATATGGGCAAACGACTTTGAGTTTTCATTTGCGTACTGCCTAGCCCCGAGGGATTGCTCAAGACATCTTGAGAGGCGGTCTGCAGAAACTGATACAAACTTCTGAGTCTGGGTACGAGAAATAGAAAAATTGACAGTGTACCTTCAATCTACTCGGGAATTTAGGTTGCATCCTTTCTTTGACTCTTGATTTCTTTAAGTCGATGATTGGTATAGGTGGCTGATTGGATACAGTGGATCCTCGCTCCGTATGATCCATTCCGTTATATCTGGCTACAAGCTTTCCCACTCGTGACGGTGATTTATTAGATGAGTTCTCCATCTTTTCTTTGGCCCGAGCCTCACCGTCCGAAAAGGAATCTATCGGTGAAGTATCCCGTTTCTGGGGCTTACGATCGCCTTGATGTGCATGCGTGTGGTTTGAACTTTCGATTTTTTTCCTCAGAAGATCAGTATTCTTCCCATCCTTTACCAACAAAGCCTCAGAAACAGACACGTCCAACCCCTTAGATTGTCTGATGCCATGTTCCCGGGTGTCAAAATAAGGAGACATCATAGATGAGGGTGAGTCGGTAATGTTAAGTTCATCTATAGAGGCAGGACCTGCGTCAACGTCGATGATCTCGGGTGAGAGTGAGGGGCGTGGCTCTTTAAATTTACCTGTTTAAGTTGATATGAGCCCTATACGCGAAAAATTAGGAACAAACCCTTGCCCTTGCCCTGAGTAACAGGATTTGATACAATTCGTCTGCTGGGATTAAGCCTCCGGACCTTGTTCGTTCCCGATGTGATTCCGCTCAGCAAAGTTACGTTTGGTTGTGAGATGGCCGTGTATGGGTTTATAACTGCAGAGTTTCCCTTGGAGGGAAATTTCCTTAGCTCTATTGTTTTCGGTGGGACTTTAGGCCAACGGCTGCGCGGCATAAGAGCATGAATGAAAAGAGTTCATGCACTCACCTTGCATGATCTGGGATAATGGAGGTATTTGAATGGATTCCAGAAAGTGCCCCAATCTTATTTCTATCATCTTGGGAGGCCATGGAGGCTCAGAGACTACCAAAGGAATGGAAGTGACATGTAAGAGGTGAGTCTTCGGCAATTGCCGAACTGACAACCATTACATGGGCATTACATGGGATGATTTTCATAGCATTGTACCCTTTGATCGCGTCTAGGGAAAGGGAAAGTATGGCCCTTACGTTGTGCTCATCACTCAACATTCGGACGTCAGTAAACCCTCAATGACTAGGAAATCGTGCGAGATTATATCCAGCGTGAGCATCAATATACAGTAAGGGCAATCTAAAGCATATACGGCAAAGCGTTGTTCCTCTAGTGGAACGACAGGTATGATGAGATGTATGAATGGGTCGTACAGATATCGTGTGTCAACGTAATAAGTGTCCATGTGGGCGTAACAAGTAGTGCAGTATTAGCAACCATCGTATAGTCGATTTCTGGGAAACGTATTGCCTGCCTGAGCCCAGGTCGTTAGATTTGCGTTAGTATAGGCCTGCGCGTGCCTAGCAACTTAAAATCAACCGAGAGCGCTAAACCTTACAATTCACCGACAAACCTGTTGATATAGTCTGTTGTCGGTCGATTAGGAGGGTCGCATGTGATACCGTTTTTGACCCCTTCCCTTTGGTACACGCGTACATAATCGATGTACATTTTCGCCGGAAATTGAAGATGCTTGAAGTCTTGTTTTTGGAAACTGGGCGCAAGACCAAGGTTCAGGATGAGATACTGAAAATCGTCAATATTGGGCCATTAAATTTGATGATCAGAACACACCATCGGCTCCTCGGGTATCAATCGTTGACTAATCTCAGTTATCGAATCTGGCCCGATCGTAGCTGATGTGGCAGTCCATGTTGGTAACCCGTCACTAAACCAAGTAACAAAACTATCTGGGCGGTTATTTGAATCATACCACCATTCGTAGCCGTAGGCAGCGTAGCCAGTGCCGTTATAGTTTGCACTGTTAATATCGGTGAGAGCAGAGACAGCCTGTTGTAAAGGACCGCCTTTATAGGAGTTAAATTGGGTAGTTGAGGGATTATAGATTGGGGAAGCACTGGATGAATTATCGAAGTTGTATTGGTAGTTGTACGGCGCGCACTGTAAGCTCTGGGATACCTGGCCAACAAACCTCGATAAATCAACCTGTGTCTCGATAATATCGATTTCAGGAGCACCCCTCCCAGTGGTAACGGATGGCCCCGGATGGTCCGACCCAGGACAGGTGCATGCTGAGAGTCTTTGTCCGGGGAGAACACTAATGGGACCACCTGTATTAGAACCAGTCGCTGCCGCCGGTGGGGTTCCATCATGAGCAGTTTGGTTAGGGAATGTACCCAGATCGCAGCTGTCATAACTGTAAGGCCACATTCCTTGTGTCGTAGCTCCATAACCAGCTCGGCCCTACCTTGCACTTAGAGGTAAGAGCAAGCTAATCACTACGTCCACTTACCAGGTTTCCCAGAGACCAAGCTCCTGTGGTTCGATTAAACTTTTTTCATCGAGAAAGGGGCTATACGGACCTGGCCATAGACCTGGTACTTGCGGTGACCCAGGCATACTGATGGCAACTTCTACATAACCTGTATTAAAACAAAACTTGTTCCACGTAGTCACCATTCCTGAAACGAGCCAAGTAAGGACTAATCAAAGCGGTTATAAAGTCAAGTACCGCTTTGGAAATTGAGATTATGCGTAGATTGTTCCGTCAATGTGATAACCATTTTTCCATCAGCAGTTGTAATGGCCTGTGAGAATGTCAGTGTAAATTTATTAAAACTGAATTGAAGGGACATGCTCCGGGATCATACCACTCCAGGTCACCAGTAGGCCTTATCTTTATTAAATAAGAAGCATTTTCGAAAAGTATATAGACATACCAATAATGTAAATCGACAGCCTCCCAATAGGCATCATCTCCAGGATAGAAGGACCTGCCTTCTGTTTCAAATTCGTCACTGAATACGAGATTATATTTCTTTCCATCATTCCCTTTCCGAGTATATGCGTCGGCGGGTGTGTGTGGGTCAATGAGAGAAGGAAGGTTGAGATCTGGGATTTGACCCGAGCCATTAATTCCCCCGATATTGAATCCATGAACTGGTCGTTTTGGGTGTGTGAAGAAAAAGATGATTGGATACCCAGCAAACAATGTCACCAGTCCAACCACAATGAGAATGAGAGTCAGCGTATTGACCCATCCCCTCAGTGAAAATATTGTGCACGAGTCGAGCGAAGGATTGGGATTAGGATCATGCAGGGCATCGTCAAGATCAGGATCTTTGTCGTATAGGTATTGAGGCATCGACTGCGCGGCCTGAACGGAGGGCGCCTGTGGCAAAGCAGGGACAGGCATAGGAATGTGTTCTTTCTCAAATGAAGGATTCGAAGTTGCTATCGACACATCGGACGGTGCGTTGCTGAATCGTGAGCCTATAAACATTCCTGCTTCACGCGCCTCGGTGGTGCCATACTAGATGAAATCTTAGAAGTCTCGTGCTGCAAAATGCAATGACTCACAGAATAAGGTCCATAACCGGCACCAACAGCGCCGGTGACCACCTCCATGGTCAAGCCCGCTCTCCCAGATGCTCTATTAGTATTCTTCTGAGCCGAGAATGACCGAGGTGGAGGTGGAGATCTTGGTCCACCCGCATGAGGTATATGTTGTTGTGGTTGGTATTGGTGTTGTGGTTGAACTTGTTGATAGGGATGTTGTTGACTGCTAGAATGGCTTTCGTGACGATTAGGGCTTGTTTGGGGAACTGCTGAATACTGCTGAGGTTGTTGATGTTGCCGTGCAAGGCGTCGATGAGGTCGAGACATGGTTGCAGAAGAAAGAAAGATTATTACAACTCAATTTGGGAGACTCAATTGACAGGGACCATGTCTTCTCACGAGACATAGCAAATCTCCACAATCTTATATTATCACACAGTCTGTTGTTCTGTATTGTTGCACCTCGAGGCAATGTTATCCTGGGTGGAAGGACCTCGAGGCCTCACCAAAGACGCCTGGATGTTCCATATCTGATTTTGGACGTCCAACGTTGAACTCAAGCAACGCAAACAGTATGTCGGTAATCCAAAATGAAGCGACACTTTTAGCATGTACTGATCTTGTACAAATCTTCTTCCACTAGTCCTACGGAAGAACCTGCTTTAGGGATTTTGACATACTGAATCCAGGCCTACGTCATCCACAAAGCACTAAATCTGGAACCGATTTCAGACCGGAACGATTGTATCACAAGTACAAGGTTTCAGGTGATCCAACTAGGCTGCGAGACACAAGTGGCATTTTATTGATCAGCATTCCGCAGCGGATATCATGCATCTAGACGACTGCGGGGTTCACGGTCACGTAACCACCGTCAATAATAATATCCTGTCCCGTGGTATAACCTCCCGCCTTGGATGCAAGATAAAGTGCTGTTCCTGCCATTTCCTCTCCCCTGTTGAATCAAAAAGCCTGGTCAGTGCCGGGATACAGACAATCACAGGAGTAAAACTCACGATCCGTCCCGTTCCATGGGTACTGGCATCACGCCCTTACCAATATTATCAACTTCCTCCTTGGAGATTGTGTCAGACGTCATCTCGGAAGCATAAACCCCAGGAGCAATAGCGTTTACGCGAACAGGAATCTTCTTCAAGCTGATTTCTCCAGCTAACAGCTTTGACAGATGCGAAGTTGCGGCTTTGGCACTGTTGTAACAAAACTACCGTAACATAAGCTTCGCCTTGTTTCTTTATGGACAAAATAACTTGCATGATTCTGCGCAACTTTAATATGACCGCTGATGCTGGTGATATTGATGACACTGCTCCAATAATCTTTGACATCCTCTGATCCCTTGGCCAGTAACCCCAGGAAGGCCGATGTGACGAAGAAAACGGAGAACGTGTTGATAGCATAGAGATCTGCCCAGCCTTCGAGTGATTCGTTAAACAAACCGAGTCCCAACGACTCTGCATCTTTGCGTTCTGATGCATCTGGATCACCCATGAAGGGAGAGACAGGGCCTGTTTGACCAGCACTAGAAACATTATCCATCAACATGAGTGGCACGCTAAACATTGCACTTACTTATTCACAAGAACATGTAACTTTCCTTCCTTTTGCTCAATAATCTTCTTTGCAGCCAATATACTTTCCTTGTTCGTGACATCCATAGGTAGTCTGGACCAGTTTAATCAAATCATTAAGCTTATCGAATGCTTGAGTAGACTCACGGGATAACTCGGCCACCCTTACCCGACTGGTTCCACTCCGATGCGGCTTTCTCCAAGGTGTTAAGCCTTCTGCCAGTAATGTATACTTTTGCTCCAGCTGCGGCGAATCCACGAGTGATCATCGCTCCGATGCCTGTTCCACCTCCTGTAACAAGGGCGATACGGCCATGTAGGCTGAACAAGCTTTGTGGAGTGTAGGAATCGTAGGTATCAGTCATATCCGTTTATGCGCAGTGGGATGTCAGTGGACGACAGTCAGTCCTAGGGGAAAGCAGAAAGAGATGAAGAATCATTTTTCCCGGCATTTGGTGAATTATTATGGAATGTTTGATCAAGCCAATGATTAAAACAGAGATAATCGTTGCTCTCATCACCTGACACATCGTCTGGTTCCCTCTTGTGGCTATACTTCTAAAAACTATCTAAGTAACCTGACATTGCAAGACAAATGACCTACGAGTGTAGGTATTGTCTGATGAGTTATTTAGTAGCTTGCTATTAGAAATGAAATGAATATCAATTCCTGGGAAAGAAATCAATTAATATGTTATATATCATTATCCTTTCCCAGGAATTAAAGAATTAATATCCATCTAATGATTTCTAGAACATTTTATGCTAGTATTAATCCCTTTCCAGTTTTTGACAGTAAATTGTCAGACTAATATTCAGCTTGCAAAAAAAACATCGCAAAATACAACGTGAAAAACATTGGTATGCACAAATACAAAAGATGTGATATTACTACAAGTTCGGGTAGAGTTCGGGTACTGTGAAGTGGAAATGTCATGAATAAGTGCATTAGTTCGCATGAACTATAGAGGCATTGATTGTGTGTCCTAGAAATCCTCTAACAGATTTGATCTTGGTGTGAGCTCGATGCCCACGTATCCGTTCTCTGAGGCCGACACAAAGCGATCATCCATGCATAGAGTACCAGCCTCTGTTGTAGAGCACGCGCTCGGGACTTCGTCCTCCACGACGAAGAATCACTCTCTTAAGCCTAGGGAGTGATTTCACCATGGGATCAACCATTCCCTGATCGAACCAGCCACCTTCAATGAGAATAAACTGTAGCGATCTTGGAATTGCGTACATCCAAAAAAATGATTTGAGGTTCGGGAAAGGGACTTGTCGTCGGCAGGGATCAGAGAAGATGACCGTATGCAATGTGGGAGTTGATACATGTGTCAGGAGAAGGGCAAGTTCGTAAGGAATATCGAAAGAGTTTGGATCGAGGGCTAGATGCAATTGTTTCAGAGAAGATAGCGAGACTCGAGGATCAGATCTAGTGGGTTTCTGATACACGGTAGTGTGGTTTGTAAATTGATGTGGAAAGAGTAAGCGAAGGAATAGTAGGTTGGGGCAGAGGGAAAGAAGGGAGAGTATTTCGTGTATGGTATCGGAACCCGTGCTGAAACGATGGTGGGTATAATCAAGGAAGATCAGACTAGTGAGCATGTTAGGAAGCAGGGCTATCCGTGGGCCATCAATCGTGAGACGCTTGAGGGAAGGTATAAATCCATTGAACAGGATAAATGGTTGCGGATCCTCGTTGAGGCGGTGAATCAAGGTTATCTCTTGTAAAGAAGGAGGGGATGGAACATTAGCCAAGAAGGATAGGGAAGCGTTTAATATATATGGAGATTGCTCCGTAAAAATCACTGAAAATGAACGCCATCGATGGAGATGGGGCAGGGCTAACTGCATCAGCCATTGTACAGTGTAAAAATCGAGGTGCCTCTGGGGATAATAGTGTTGAGGGCGCGGTCGCATAGGAGCAAGTGCAGTGGAAAGAAGCTCTATGTCAAGGGTACAGGCTCGCGCACGGCGAATGTGCTCTCTCCACATATGTTTGTGTGGGCTCAGGACGATGCGACGCCACAATGTGGGTGTTGACAGTGCGACGTGACGCCAAGATCGACAAATTCGGCAAACTAAGAGAGGAAAACGGGGATCTTCTTCTGCGCCAAGGACAAATATATGAGAGAGAAGTTCGGTCGGTAGCTGATGGATAAAATACTGGTGAACCCAACAATAGGGTCTGCTGCGGGTATTGGCGGTGGGCACCACAACTGCGCGTCGGAGGTTTCTGGGTCGGCCGATATTATCACAGTCTGAGCTAGTACATGGAAATGGATGCAGTGATTTGCTTGCTCTGATAGATGTTCGGAGGACAATTATTCCGGAGACGAGCTAAGACTTACCGAGATATGAGCTTGGATTTGAAGGCATTTACCAGAGAGCGGCTGATTTTCAAAGCACGATCCTGTGTCTTCCGCAGTGTAGAAGGCATAGTCAAGATAAAAGGGAGAAGAAGGGGTACAAGGGTCCTTGGTCTGCACGAAATGGCTTATAAGGCCTAGAGGGACACCATCGTGACACTGGGAAATGAGAACCAGCTTGGAATGGCGTCCTTTACCAATGATTGGCAGCAGAGGTCAGATATGTATAAACCACGAAGACGCTGCCGATCGTAATTGTATGTCCTGGGCCAAGTGCCGTGCTTCGGATGACCTCAGGGTCAGGCTTACGCAAGAGGCCCACAGGCATCTCTACGTAGACAAAAGCAGTTGGCCAGTCCCTTCATTCAGCAAGTCGTCTTACTGCATTCTTGAGAGGCTCAAAGAAGGAAAGTATACTCAAATAAGATTAGTTTCATAACACGTGATGGAACATTTCTCGGTCTGCGCGAGATTCTAGTCACGATAGCGCGTTATGGACTCTCTTAATGCCCTTAGTAGTATCCTTTCCAACATAGCTGAACAACCTTACAATGTTGCTCTGCACGCTCAACATATTCAGCTAGTACAGTCGGACCCAGCCCTCAACACCGAACTTCAGTCCTCTATGGAAATGATGACCGAATTTTTGGCCGCTGATCCAGAACACGTATGGCTGCCACTTATCCACGAGAAGCAGAAAAAACTGGACTTGGATGATACACTCGGTGTAGAAGAGCTTCTTACTCTCTATGAACGAGCAGTGCGAGATTATCTGTGTGAGTACATAATCCATGAGTATTGACTTTCGCTAATAATTGATCAGCTATTCCTTTATTACGCAGTTATTTGCAATTTATCATCGATGGCTATTCAAAGCACTGTGATGGCGATAAGGAGATGGAATCTGCAGAACTTGAAGACATGTTCTCCGAGGAACGGACGAGGGAGAGAATGAAAGGTATTATCGCAAAGGGCCAAAACCATCTGACTCAGGTACCTACATCTTAGCCTGAGGCTCAAATATATATACTGACGATGGTAGAGTCATTTGCTCTGGGATGTTCAGCGCGACTGGGAACTGGAGAGACTTGCAGAGACACCAAAGGAAGAGAGGTACCCTCGTCAACAAGTTCCGTTTGCAGACATTGAAGATATTGAATAGAACCTCGGCTATAGAGTACGTCGAACAATTTCTTCTTGATCGCCTTCAACAGCCTCATTCGAGTGAGTGTATCGTCTCATTAATCATACTCTGCTGAAGGCGTTTTAGACAACGATGAGACCTTCCAATCCTACTCCTCTTTTACAACTAATTACAAGCCGCCTACTGAATACGAGAAATCACTTGTTGCTGCCTCAAAAAGTCGTAATTCTTCTATCCGGTCATGGGAGCGCAGAGAACCTTTTGAATATGCGTTGGTACGCCCACCAGTCAAAGCCTTTCTGAATCTTCTAGTAAACATCTATTCCAGGAGCAGGAGTCATCTCTGCAAGCTTTTGGAGCTTACATTGCGGGCGAGTGGAGGGCAAAACGAATGGACTTCTTCACAGCGAGCGGCATATATGAACGAGCCATCACTGAAGCTGCATCACGAAGGTTTAAAGGAGAACCGGGAGCAGAACAGACGTTAAGATCGTTTTGGACCGGATATCTGGATGCCGCGGTTGGTTAACGTCTCAATTTTGTCGTAGATCTGTATTCTCATCAAGATCGATTTGAAAGCTTTCAGCCGATATTAGCCCCGATCAAGAGCTGCTGATTGTACAGAGAGCTACTCGAAGTGTGCCTGCATCCGGGGAAGTTTGGGCTCGGTATATAAGAATCATTGTGAGCTACTTTCTTGACCTAAATCTTAATGTCATGAGGTAGACGAAAACACTTAGGAGCAAGTGGAGGATTTATCTGAAGGCCAAGAACAGGAAGAGCAAGACGAGAAGGAGTCCGTCCATGATGTGTATGTACGAGCATTGGAATCTAAAGTAGTTCAACAAGATCTAGAACAGTTGATATCATTGATCCTTGCGAGGGCCAGTTATGAGAGAAGGAGAATTGAGGCTGGGAAAGCTGATGAGGATGGGTTGGTGAATTTGATTGGAATCCTAGAAAGTGGTGTTGAAATGACATTACAGAGTATGTGTCTGTCTATTTTTGCACTTAGCCATGACCTGAATTTGTCTAGTTTCCAAGCAGGGCGATACGCAGTTGCGACTTGAAAAAGCCCTCGTTGACGTTGTAAGCCGATTAGAGTTGCCTCCCCGACTTTCTTCACTTTTTACGTCCTTAATAGTATGAGCGGCTAGCGCAAATGCCAGATGACGCCATTAACACTTTGCGAAGAGCCACAAACCGACAGAAAACAAGCTATTCAACTTTGATCGCCTACATTAACTGCTTGATGTATGAAGTCTTCCTGCTTTCAAGCATGCCTCTTTAACAACCTTATCAAAGAAAACAGCAGAAGTATGACGAAGCCAGAGCCTTTTTCATCAGCATTCACTTGAAGCAAATTGACTGGCCTGAAGCTATCTGGGAGGCCTGGCTAACTTTTGAGAACCTCCACGGCAGCGTGACTACTATGAATGTATGTTCTGTCAAGGTGCTCAAAGCACAGTACTTCAACAATGATCGAAGGGCCAAGGTATGTGCCATTTCTGGGCTCACGTTGTATACTGACATGGTCTGGGTTAGGAGGTAGAGAGGGCCGGGTATGAGCAGCTACAGGCCTCAGAGGCCATTCAAGATGCCGTCGGTACTGTCACAGCTGGACAGGCACTCTCTAGTAATGCCGTAAATGTAGTCCCTATGGAGGTGGATTCCCAAGTACACAGTACTCAGGCTGAGAGCCGCGGGACAAAGCGAACAGCGGATGAAGAGCTTTCAGTGGCCGAGAACAGTAAGAAGATGAAAACAGGTAAGAATACAAAATCCGACGCGTCACTGAATTTTATACTGACATTTCCGAAGAGCTGAAGTCTCAGCCCCTCAAAAGGGATCGTGAAAATTGTACGGTCTTCGTCGCAGATCTTCCAAATGATGTCATAGATGAAGATATACATAAATTATTTAGCGACGTAGGTGTTTCCCCGTGTGCCGGTGTTGTACTCATTGATCCTCGTTCGAAGTGCGGAAACGTGAGGGAAGTGAAGATCACACCCCTTCTTGATGCATTGATTGCAACTGTCGAGTTCCAAGAAAGAGTATACCCCTTTTCTTGGCGGTCTTTGGATGCCTCATAATCTGATCCATAGGATAGTGTCCCGGCAGCATTAACCAAAGACAAGAAGCGGATCAATGGACATGAAATTGCGGTGCATTTGGCTTGGAAATCAACCCTTTATGTCACCAATTTTCCCGAGTCGGCAGACGATCCCTATCTGAGGAACCTTTTTGGAAAGGTGGGCCCGGAAATCGAGCTCCTGTTCATCCCTGCTGACGTAATAAAGTATGGAACAATATTTGAGATCCGGTGGCCCAGCAAGAAATTCAAAGCAACTCGAAGATTTTGCTACGTCCAGTTCACTTCCCCAGTACGTAGTTTTCGGTTTCCCGTGTCAGCCATCATATTCTACTTTGACTGCATAGGCTGCTGCGGAAGCCGCCTTGGAAGTGCACATGCAAGAATTGGAGCCAGGTCTTTCTGTCAATGTATACATATCCAACCCGGAGCGAAAGAAGGAAAGAACAGATCATGATGCGAATGAAAGAGAAATATATGTTGCAGGTCTGAGTAAATTTACCACTAGGGCTGACCTAGAAAAAGTATTCCAAACAGTGAGTACGACTGGATGCGTGGGTAGGTTTGATGTTTGACACCGGCTTCCAGTATGGCAGACTTCAGGGTGTTAGAATGGCAACGGATGATGATGGTCATGCGAGGGGCTACGCCTTTGTGGAGTACGAAAACCCGGTTAGTGCGTTAGAGCCGATCTAGAAGTGCACAGAGATATTCACTTGAACTGTAGAGTGATGCTCGAGCATCTCTAATGGCCAATAATCACGAGCTGAAAAAGCGCAGAATTGCAGTGACATTGGCGGACCCTCGTGTACGAGCCCGTCATAGGTCAGTTGAGTTACAATCATCTGATGCCCCGACCTGATACGATTTCTCTAGAACGATTGCTGAAACGGGCTTGACTCGGACTGCCGAAATCCGACAGCGATCGGTACGGATTCGTGGACTCCCTCCTCAAGCCCAAGAGGGGCTATTGCAGCAATTTCTAGACAAGCTTACATCGATCAAGCGCGTGGAGATCTTTGAGGATAAGCACGAGGCAGTGGTTGAATTAGAGAATACAGCGGTAAATTTGAATTCCGAATTCTCAGCTAGGCGATGCTCATGGAGTTGACATAGGAGGCAGGAAAGCTTCTACTCCGCA
>Ga0153948_1000662_pt1 | contig 18736 bp, 21 predicted proteins | sample TSNJ032MetaG_FD_104696 | JGI IMG/M metagenome (GOLD analysis project Ga0153948, IMG submission 104696) | Attine ant fungus gardens microbial communities from New Jersey, USA - TSNJ032 MetaG | ecosystem: Host-associated > Fungi > Mycelium > Unclassified | place: USA: New Jersey, Wharton State...
CATGGAAGTGCTCGTCACCTTCCTCGAAGGCGACCCCGACCAGCCACTCGTCACCGGCTGCCTGTACCACAAGGAAAACGTCGTCCCCTACGACCTGCCGGCAAACAAGACCCGCAGCACCTTAAAAACCCTCAGCTCCCCGGGCGGCAAGGGCTACAACGAGTTTCGGATTGAAGACAAAAAGGGTGTGGAGCAGATCTATATCCATGCGCAGCGCGATTGGGACGAGAACATCGAGCACGACCAGAAAATCCGCGTCGGCAATGAGCGGCATGACACGGTTGAGGCCAACACCCTGAGCGAATTCAAGGTTGAGGAGCACCGGATTACCCATCTGGATCGCATCAGCGAGATGCGCGCGGATGATCACCTGACGGTGGGCGTGACGCAGCATGTGAAGGTTGGTACGGCGCAGTTTGTCGAGGCCGGGACCGAGATTCACTATCACGCGGGTGAGAAAGTGGTGATCGAGGGTGGCATGGAGCTGACCGCCAAGGCGGGTGGGAGCTTTGTGAAGGTCGATGCCGGTGGAGTGACCATCAGCGGGGCTGAGGTGAAGGTGAATACCGGTGGTGCGCCGGGTGTGGGGACCGGGATCGGGATTCTGGAACCTGTCATACCGTGGGCCGCAGCGAAAGACAAAGCAGGTGCCCTGCTCGTCCCGGCCGCCGCACAGTTGGCCCTGGCCAAAGCCGCTCGAGCGGCCGGCGACATCCGCTGCCCGATCTGCGAAGCCTGCCGTGAAGGCAAATGCGATCTGGGAGCTACAGCATGAGCGAAGTACTCAACAACTGGCTAGGCGAACAGTCCAGACTCAATCGCGTGCTGATTCTGGCACTGGACAGCCTCGCCGAACCCAATCCGGTCACCTCGCTGTACAGCGCCGGCCTCATGCAACGCTCGGTACAACTTTACCGCCGTACCGAATACGCGCAGTTCGCCGACATCAGTCCATGGCTGACTGAACTGCAGAACCCGGGCAATGATGCTTTCCGCAAACTGCTCGATGAGCCACAGCGGAACTGGGGCTGGATCGGTAGCATGGACGAGGCTGATCTCGACAGTCTGACTCAGCACTGGATTGCCCGTATGGTCATCGACGAAGACGGCGAGCGCTCGCTGTTCCGTTTTCAAGACAACCGGGTTCTGGCCCGCTGCCTGGGCAACATGAAGGAAACCGAATGGCCGCTGCTGCTCGGGCCAATCAGCAGCGTGCTGTATTGGGACCAGGATCAATGGAAAAGTGCAGATAACAGTAGGTCTGGGATGTATCCGGTACCGAATCCGGCGCCATGGCTCCGCACTCCGGAATCAGGCGAGCAAGCCAGAAGCATCCTGCGAGACAACCTCAAGCGCTGGTTGCTGACCTACCACGTCGATGCGGCTGCCACACTGGCCGAAACCCGAGTTGTCAGTGAATGGCTTGAGGAGCAATTGGACCTGCTTGAGGCTTGGGACTGGCGGACCGAAGAACAACGTCAGTTGATGCTGAGCCTGCGCCTATCGCCACAATGCGAAGCTGATATCGCGTGGGAACCCCTTTCGGGGGAGACGCCCGAAGTACATTTTGCGCGTTGTCAGCGAGTGTTCAGTAATCCAAAAGCAGGCGTCCTGGCTTGAGAATCAGTCTTTGCCCTGCGTTGGCAGTGCTACCGGCACTGGCCGGATGCAGCTTCGCGCAACAGATTGCCGAAAGCAGCGTGAGTTACTACTCAAGCGACCATTTCACCTTGGTCGCCACCGTACCGGCTAATTTCGGTTTCACCTCTAAAGCACACTACTACCCAAAACCGGGCCAGACCTGCGAGGTCTACAGCTCCGGACTCGGCGGTTACGTCACCCGTCAACAGCAGAAGTCCAATACGGTTGAAGCAAAAGCGGAAGCGCAGACTGCGTCTACGGATATACCGCTGGAATATCACATTGCGGGGTGTTCGATGGAGCTTGGCAGGGTTAGTTATGAGGTGAGCGGGAGGTATGGTGCAGGATCTTTAGACCGCGATTATGATCAGGCTGGTGGCTTATCTATTAGGACGTCTACAGTAGACAGTCGCTCAGAAAGAATACCAAGCACCATAGAGCAGAGAGGCTTGTGCTCCTGGTTGTTCCAGATCAGTAAATCCAAGGCCAAGTTAGGAGAAATAGAAAAGCTTTTGTCATGCCATGCAACCGATGACAACTGGTCGTTGAAAAAAACGAAATATGAAACGAGGAAGCCAGGTGGCTATGTCGCAATAAATAGACTTGCCAACACAACTGTAAAGATTGAGTTTCGTCTTTCCAATGAAGAGCAACCTTCAATTGGCGATACATGGATAAAATTTCCTGGCGGGTGGAAACCATGCCTTGGAAAGGGCCCAAATGACCCTTTCGGATTTTGTCGTGGCAACAAAGACTTTAAAACTTTCAAAATGAATGGTCGTGTATGCACCGCTTATCCCAACTGCGCGGAACAGGGAGTAGTTAATGAATAACCGAAATTTCTCACGCAGTGTCCGAACTGTGTTTTTCCTTGTTCTGCCATTGATAGGCGCATGCAGTTTTGCCGGTCAGATGGCGAAGAGCTCAGTAGAAGGTGTTACGAGCCACTACAGCAATGATCACTTCACATTAGTTGCGACCATTCCTGCGAATTTTGGTTTTACATCGAAAGCCAAATACTCTCCTAAAGATGGTGAAAAATGCGATGTCTACAGCCCCGGCCTTGGTGGAAATGTGACACGCCAACAACAAAAATCTAATACGACTGAGGCAAAGCAAGTTGAGCAGACAGTATCTACGGATATTCCGCTTGAATATAATATCGCGGACTGTTCGATGGAGCTTACAAGCGTTAGCTATGAGTTAAGCGGTAGATACGGCCCAGGCTCCTTGGATCGCGACATGGAGTTAGCAGGTGGGCTTTCAGTTGCAGATAAGGTCTCCATCACAAAAGAGTCGGCCCCTAGCGTTATAGAGCAACGCGGAATCTGCACTTGGTACTTCCAGATAAGCACATCAAAAATTAAAAAAGGCGAAATTGAAAAAATCCTTTCCTGTGAAGCAACAGGCCCTGAGTGGGAAATGACGCACGATCGCTTTAAACGTCGCAAGCCTGGTGGCGTAATCGCAAGAGGCGATATATCGAACAAGTCAGTCCACGTAGAGTTCAAATTATCCCCACTAGAAGAACCATACTATCAAAATTACTGGATCAAGCTCCCAGGTGGCTGGAAGCCATGTACTGGACGCTGGAACTCTAGTCGAGAAGAACTATGTACTTCGCCCCCTCAATTTAGAACTTTCAAACTGAATGGACGCGATTGCTCCGTGTATCCCGGGTGTAATGAATAAGGATTTTTATGCAGAGCCAAGAAAAATCACTGCTTTCTGATCAAGGGCGCACATGCCCGTTGCGGGGGGGCTGGATAAGTTTCCGTTTAGTAGACGAGTTCGGAGAAGCCACGCCTTATGCAGGCCTCAGCTATGTATTGACTGACTCTGAAGGTACAAGATACGAAGGGGTCTTGGACGGAGAGGCTTATGCTCGATTAACAGGGACTTACAGCGGACCGCTGATATTGACACTATCCGCTCCATACAAGGGTGGAGAAAAGATCTATGCCGATCTGTCAAACCGGAAAGATTACCCATTGCCGATAACAGAGCTGCAAGCTGCCGCAGAGCAAACACTACGACGACCAATTGGTAGCACCAGCAAAACGGGTGCATACCGTGCCTCGGCAGAAAAAGGCGAGTTTCACAACGTTGAAGTTCGTGACTTTGTTGAATTCAGCAAACATTTGCCCCCTGCTGCAAAGCTTTCAAATCCTGTGCCAGCAGGTTGCGCCAAACTCGCCCGTGATTTCGCCGGAGACAAAGTTCCGAGTTTTGGTGTAGGCCTGCTACCAGAAAAACACTATGTCCTCGAAGTTCGCGCCTTGCGCGCGTTCAGGCCGCTTCTGTCGCTGGCGCCGGAATTCAGTGCGTTGAACCTTTATCAACTGTCTCTGCTCGCCACGCTCAGTTACGGCGCTTTCGGTCAGACACCTGAGAAAGCTGATGCGGCCCCGAAAAAAGATTTTGCGTTCACCTATCCCTCGCGTGGCACCATTGGTCATGTACTGAATACTTGCCTTGCGTGTTTCGAAGAGCCGTCGAGTTACGCGGACTCCAAGAAACCATCGTTTCCACTCGTAGAAGATGTGCCCTACTCCAAGCGCCTGGAAATCGTCCCCTTCGATCCAGAACTTTACCCGCAGAATGACTCATCCTCTGGTGAAGAACTGGAAACCCCCTCAGACGTGCATTTTTTCAATGATTTGAGACAAGGTGCAGCGGACTGGAAAAATACCGACACCCAGGCCTATGCCACCCACGATGACCGGATCATCCTTATCGGTGTACGGGGTACGGCCGAAGGCTGGGACGGCTGGCGAGATGCCGATGCCAAACAGGTACCGATTGAGGGCGGAACCGGTAAGGCGCATCAAGGCTTTTATGAAGCGTTCATGGCGTTGCGGCCATTTATCGAACGCTACATTCTTCGCTTCCGCACCGACCAGAAAATCATCGTCTGCGGCCATAGTCTGGGCGGCGCCATTTCCTTGCTGCTTTCGGAATGGCTCCATCGTGAGATTACCAGCGACGTAATCCTCTACACCTTCGGCTCACCGCGTGCTGGCGACAAAGACTTCGTCGAATCCGCCAGCGGCCTGGTTCATCACCGGATCGTCAATCAGAACGACCCTGTGCCGAGCGTACCCGCCGGCTGGATGGATACCAAAAAGCCGATCTGGATCACCGGCCTTGCGGCAACTGTCTCGGGCGTTTTGACGCCAGCCGCCGGGGGACTGGTGTTTGCGGCCGGCTTGACGCGTTTTGGCGGCAAGCCTTATTGGCATCATGGCGAGCAGCGCTACTTCATGCCACTGCGCCTGCCCGGTCGAGAGGTCTCGTCTGTCCTTTGGACACCCGGTTGCGAAGGCTACGAAGAAGCAGCCATGGCCAAGTGCGTTGCTCAGTTGAAGAACAACGACACACCGGATCGCAAGCAATTCCTGGTTCAGGCGGCCAACGGTGCCGATCACAAGATGCTCGACGGTTATATTCCGGCATGCTGGGCATCGTTACGCCGCTGGCAGGATACAGAGAAAACCGGCGGCTACATCGTCAGCAAAACCGAATCCGACCGTTTGAAGCTGGAGGTGGAAACCTACCGCACACAACTGCAGCAATGGCAAAGCGAGGCGGATAAGGAATTCCCCGGCGGCACTATTGAAAGCCGCCCTCAAGATCGCGCCACCGCATTCCAGCGCCGCTCGACGATGTCCGACCTTCAGGAGCGCCAGACGGCAATCAGGCAAGCACTAAAACATAACCAAAAGGAACTGAAAGCGCTTGAAGAAACACTCCTGACGATCACACGCTTGAGCTCTACAAAGCTGACATTGGCTGAAATCTACGGCGATTGCACGGCACTGCCGGAGCTGCAAAAGCATATCGATCGTTGGGCTGAGCATCGTGAGAATCAGGAGTCGGTACGTTTGGCACAAATTCCGCGATCCACCGCGACAAGCATGGCTTGAGGCGGCATCACGATAATGGTCTGATGCAAACGGCCTATGCATTTGGAGGGAAATCTCGTCTGACTTCCCTCCAAACCTGATTCTAGAATTTCAAACCGGCGCCTTCCAATCCAGCATCTGCTGCTGCGCCACCTGCAGCAAATCATTGCCATCCTGCGCCAGCAGGTACAGCGCATGGGTAATGTGTGGAATGTCCTGAACATCACCATGGCGGAAGCACATGCAATGCAGGGTTTCGAGCAGGTCGCTGCAGGCGCGGATGCGCTGGACGGCGGACTCGAGGATGTCTTGGGGGTTGGCTTGGGTGTCGATGACCATTGGCGCGCTGTCGGTGACGCCGCTGTTTAGCGGGTGATAGCGGTTTGGGAGCGGATTTAGTATTGGCATACTGATTACTCAACTGTATTAGAGGTAACCGTCAACACCGTGACCAAACGGTGGGAGGCGGCCGTGTACAGGCTTGGTCAACCGAGAACAGTTCAAACTCAGCTCGCCCGAAGGCGTCCTGCACACAGCCGCCACAGCAGTGCACTTTACGAACATGAGTGTCCGTAGTGCAAATGAAGGCACATATGCAATGAACTCTTCTCAGGTGACCAAACCCGAATCGCTGATTTTGCAGCGACGCCAAACCATAACCGCCCCACTCCAAGCGCCGAAAGCAGACAAAGCATCCATCCTTGTAGGAATCGGCACCGCATCCCCAAGAAATCATCCCACTGCCAGACAGCCGGCGTTCAGCCAGGTTAACCATCGCTTAACGCCGCAGTCCAAGACTGTACTGAACCGCACACCTCAGCCCCTGGCTGACGCCGAGTGCGGCAGGTTCGGCCGTATGGCGCCGAACGCTCATTCCGTCGCACGGGAGTCTGATTCATGAACATTCGCACGCTACTGCTCACCTCCGCCCTCGCCTGCACCGCGTTCGCCGGGCTGGCTCAGGCCAATGACACCTCAGCCACGTCCAAGGCCGTTCCCTATCAGTACGGCATGCCGTTGCATGTGAACAAAGTGATCTCCATGACCGAGCAACCCACGCGCCAGTGCAAGGTCGTGAGCGCTGATATGAAGTACATCGACAATGCAGGCAAGCCTGAGGAAATCACCTACCGGAAAATGTCTGACGCCTGCAGCGAGCAGAACTGACAGAAGGCTCTGATTTGCGGCTTTGCGGTAGGCGGTGAAGGACTCGCGGGTTATGCTCGGGGTCACTTCTCACTGCCGCAAGGACTCGCCATGCAGTTGTCGTTTCGCACGTTGTCGATCATCACGTCTTTGTTGTGTTTCGTGCTGGCGCTGGCCTGGGGCTTTTTCCCGCAGGTGTTGCTGGTTCCCGCAGGTGTTGCTGGCGATCTGGAGCATTGAGTATTCGAGCGCTGCAGGGTTTGTTGCGCGGCGCAGTGCGGTGCTGTTTGCAGCGTTGGGGGTGATGTTTTATCTGGTGCGCAGCGCGCCGCCGTCGCTGGGTCGCAATGCCCTGAGCAACGGGTTTATCGTCGGTTGTTTTGGTCTGGCGGTACTGGGTTTTGGCGAATGGCTGAACGGCCATGCCGGCCCCGGGATTCTGCTCGCGGTTCTGGTCGAGTTCGCGCTGGGCCTTGGCTTTGTGCAGGCCCGGCGCGTGACGGTCGAACTGGGTGAAACGGTGAGTTAAAGCGCTCTGGAGCGAGGACTGTAATGCTGTGGTGTGGTTTGTTGCGCCAGATCCGAACGCAGGCCGGCAATCAGTTCATTGATCTCGCGACAGCCATTAAGATGGCTGGCGTCGATACCGCTGACGTGCAGATCAACCTGGTCAGTCTGGTGGTCGCCGAAGACCTTGACGGTCATCGACAGGTCTGGCGACAGCGTGCACTGGCAGCGTTTAGGCAAAAAACTGCTTTCAATGATATTGCGTAGTTCCAAGGCAGACAGAAACATGATGAACCTCTCCTTATTGATGAAACTGCCAATCAACTCTTCACGTTGACCGCTTTTGCTGCCCCTGCACGGGTGTGTCCCCGCTGATTCCCTGGTGCGGCAAACGGTTGTACTGCGAAATGCCCATTGGAGTGTAGGCGCCCGAAACCGGTGCGCTGCACCAAAGCGACGCATAAAACGTGCCTTTCATCGGGTCATTTCGACCCTCATGAAATCAAGCACTTGGCGCGGTGGCCAGTAGTTGGCCAGTTGCAAAATGCAAGATCGACCCTCCTGGGCACTGCAATTTGCAAGTCGACGCCGGTTTGCATTCATCGCTGATGACAGTGAGAATGCCCGACATCCACCCTACACCCGCCAGGAGGCTTTCATGGGTTCTTTACGCGCTCGCGCGACAATCGGTCTGCTCGTTGCCGGCCTGTCCACCCTCGCCCACGCGGCCAAACTCGAAGACGTCGCGCCGTATCCCAAGGCGGAAAACGGCTTCACCCGCCAAGTCATCTACCTGCCCAAACAGGATCAGGAAGAGAACTTCCAGGTCGAAGTCCTCGCCGGCAAAACCCTGGAAGTCGACTGCAATCGCCAGCGTCTGGGCGGCGCTCTGGACGAGAAAAACCTCGAAGGCTGGGGCTATCCCTTCTACCGCCTGGAAAAAGTTATTGGCCCGATGAGCACGCTGATGGCCTGCCCACCCGGCACCGCGAAGAAACGCGCCTTTGTCCCGGTTGTCGGTGACGGCTTCATGCTGCGCTACAACAGCAAGCTGCCACTGGTGATCTACGCCCCGAAAGATGTCGAGGTGCGCTATCGCATCTGGTCGGCTTCGGACAAGGTCGGCACTGCTATTGCGGAATGACCTGAACAGGGAGCGCCAAACGTGATTACCTGCCATGTGCGATACGTGATCGATCCGTACCAACTGACCGAATTCGAGGCCTACGCCAAGGCCTGGCTGGGCATCGTCGAGCGCTTGGGCGGCACGCATCACGGCTATTTCCTGCCCTCCGAGGGCGCGAGCAACATCGCTTATTGCCTGTTCAGCTTTCCTTCGCTGGCCGATTACGAAAGCTACCGGCACATCGCGCTGACCGACCCGGAAAGCACGGCGCTGGTGGAATCACTGGTGCAGAAGAAATTCATCGTCAGCTACGAGCGCAGTTTCCTGCGCCCACTGCTGCCCTGAGCGGTATCACGCCGGGACGCCGCACACCGCGGCGCGCTCGGCGACGTGGCGCAGGCTGTCGAAGTTGATATTGGCGCCGGAGTCGATCGCGACGAAAGTCTGCTCGCGAACTCCGCTGCGCGCCACGTATTGCTTGATGCCGGCCATCGCCAATGCCCCGGAAGGCTCGGTGATCGAGCGGGTATCGTCGTAGATATTCTTGATCGCCGCACAGAGTTCGTCATTGCTGACGGTGACTACCTCGTCCACACAAAACCGGCACACCTCAAAACCATAAGCGCCGATCTGCGCCACCGCCACGCCATCGGCGAACGTTCCGACACTGGGCAACACAACGCGCGCATCCGCTTGCAGCGCCGCCTTCAGGCAGGCCGAATGCTCCGATTCGACACCGATGATCCGTACCTCCGGTCGCAGGTATTTGACGTACGCCGCGATGCCGGCGATCAGGCCGCCCCCACCGACCGGAACGAAGATCGCATCCAGCGAGCCCTGATGCTGACGGAGGATTTCCATGGCCACCGTACCTTGGCCGGCGATCACGTCCGGATCGTCGAATGGAGAGACAAAGGTGCGCCCGGTTTGCTCTGCCAGTTGCAGCGCATGGGCCAGGGCAAACGGAAAACTCTCGCCGTGCAGCAGCGCCTCGGCACCCCGACTTCGTACCCCAAGCACCTTGAGTTCCGGCGTGGTCGAGGGCATGACGATGGTCGCCGCGATTCCCAGCTCCCGCGCCGCCAGCGCTACGCCTTGGGCATGATTGCCCGCCGAAGCGGTGATCACCCCGCGCGATTTCTGCGCATCGCTCAGTTGCACCAGCTTGTTGTAGGCGCCACGAATCTTGAAGGAGAACGTCGGTTGCAGGTCTTCGCGCTTCAGCAGGATCCGGTTGCCCAGCGCTTCGGACAGCGCCGGTGCCGCTTGCAACGGCGTACGCACGGCAATGTCGTAGACCGGCGCGGCGAGGATCTTTTTCACATACTGCTCAAGCAGGGCTTGCTGGTCGGGGCTGTATTTCATCGTCATCTCCGGGCGCTCTGCGTAGGAGCTGCCGAAGGCTGCGATCTCTTGATCTTGTTTTTTATTCGAGTAAAACAAAGTCAAAAGATCGCAGCCTTCGGCAGCTCCTACAGGGAGCCATCGTTGTTAAAACCCCGGAGACAGAAAATGAAAACCCGCCTCTAGGGCGGGTTGGGTGCTGCAGTCGTGAGCTAGCCCGCCAAATGAGGAATGGCGGTAATAATGCTTGGCTGGCAGCGCAATACGGTGGAAGTCATGAGCCTGAAATTAGCCCGGCGGCGGCCGGCGAGTCAATGGCTTATTTGCGGACGCCAAGGTAGGCTGGCGATTCTGCTCATCACCCCAAGGAAGGAATGCATGATGTCTGTCGCCCTGCCCCTCACTGCGTTGATCGCGTTTACCGGCTACACCGTATTGGTGATGCTCCAGGCCGAACAGTCGTTGATCGACTTCGGCATCAGCCTGATGTCGCGTCCTGACACGGCGCAGGTGGTGATCGATCTGTATCTGTTGGCGACGCTGGCCGGGGTGTGGATGGTCAAGGATGCGCGCTCGCGAGGGATGTCGATCTGGTCAGTGGTGCCGTATTTGTTGCTGACGGCGGTGTTTGTGTCGATTGGGCCGCTGCTGTATCTGGTGGTGCGTGGGTTTCGGGGGCGCGGGAAGGTCGCGACGGCGAACCCGGTGAGCTGATCCGGTTTTCCGGTATTGCTGAATACGCCATCGCGAGCAGGCTCACTCCTACAGAGAAACGCATGGCAAATTGTAGGAGTGAGCCTGCTCGCGATGGCATCGGCCAAGTCACCACTGATTACTTGGCCAACCGCCGCAACCCGAACAACATTCCCCCCGCCCCCAACAACATCACCAACAGAAACACCGGATAGGAAATCCACCACGGCGTGCCCGCCGTCATCATGCTGAATTCCGACATCCCGCCAATGCTCGCAATCAGGTTCAACGGCAGAAACACCACGTTGATCAACGTCAGTTTGCGCAGCAGGTTGTTCATGCTGTTGTTCATCAAGTTGCCACGCGCATCGATCAGCCCGGAGAACACTGTGGAGTAGATCTCCGCCTGCTTGTAGCACTGGTTGTTTTCGATGATCAGGTCGTCGATCAGCCCGATTGCCTCGCTGCCGAAATGCTGTTTTTCCGCATGATTGCGCAGCCGTGTCAGCACCGCGCCGTTGCTGTGCAGGGCATTGATGTAATAGATCAGGCTTTCGCTGAGGTTGAACATCTGCACCAGATGCTGGTTCTGCATCGAGGCGTTGAACTTCTGTTGCAGCTCGCGGGCCACCAGTTTGATCACCTTCAGATGGCCAAGGTAATGGTGGATGTTGTTGAACAGCAGATCGAGCAACACATCCAGCGGTGCGTTGAGCGGCTGGCGCGTGCCGATGCCGTGCAGCGGCGTGTCGTCGGTGGCGATTACCAGCAATTGGCCGGGCGCGAATAGCAGGCCGCAAGACGACACTTCAAACGCCAGGCTGCCACCGCCGGAATAGTTTTCCGGACGTTTCCAGATCAGGAATAAATGATCAGGGTGAAACTCGATTCGCGAGACCTCGTCCGGGTCCAGCGCCGAGGCCAGCGCGTGTTCGTCGACCTTGTAGTGGCTGTGCAGCAAATCGCGTTCGGCCGCATCGGGATTGCTGAACAGCATCACCTCGGCGTCCAGCCGCTCGACCCGCTGCAACGCGCCATGACTCAATGCGAAACTGCTGATCATCGGCGCGTCACCAGGCCTGGCCGCGACGCTTGAGCTCCAGCCGTCGCACGAACTCCTCCAGCACCAGTGAATACAGATCGTCCTGCAAGTAGGCATCTTCGATGCCGGCGTCGAGGTTCGGGTTGTCGTTGACCTCAATTACCACCACTTTGTCGCCGGCCTGTTTCAGATCCACACCGTAAAGGCCATCACCGATCAGGTTGGCTGTTTTTACCGCCAGATCCACCACCGCTCGCGGCGCCTCGTGAACGGCCAGGGTACGGCACTCGCCGTTGATGTCCTGGCCCTTGGCTTTGTGGTTGTAGATTTGCCAATGGCCTTTGGACATGAAGTACTGACAAGCGAAGATCGGTTTGCGGTTGAGCACGCCGATGCGCCAGTCGTACTCGGTATAGAAAAACTCCTGAGCCAATAGCAATACCGAATGTTCGAACAGTTCAGCGGTGGCCTCCAGCAACGCCTGCTGACTTTCGACCTTGATCACTCCGCGAGAAAAACAACCGTCAGGGATCTTCAGCACCAGCGGAAAACCGAGGCGTTCGCCGACCCGTTCGAAGTCTTCCGGTCGTTCCTTGTAGAGAATTTCCGTGGCGGGCATGCCCAGTTGATGGCTGTTGAGCAGGTCGGTCAGGTAGACCTTGTTGGTGCAGCGCAGGATCGACGTCGGATCATCCATGACCACCAGTCCTTCGCTTTCAGCCTTCTTGGCAAAACGATAGGTGTGGTTGTCGACGCTGGTGGTCTCGCGAATCAACAAGCCGTCGTACTCGGCGATCCGCGCGTAGTCCTTGCGCTCGATCAGTTCGACGTCGATGCCCATGCGTTTGCCTACCCGGACGAAATTCTCCAGTGCCTTGGCGTTGGATGGCGGCAAGGCCTCCTGCGGATCGTGCAGGATCGCCAGGTCGTAACGCGCCACTTGTGGCGAGCGTGGCGCCCGCCAGACTTTACGGCTGAAGCCGTCCAGCGCATTGGCGAACTGATCTTCCTGATCGTCGCGCAACTTGTGCAGCGCGCCGGACTTTATACCCTCGATGTGCCAACCGTTAGTGCGACGAAACTCAACTAACAGAATCGGACACGGAAACACTTCAAACAATTGCCGGGCCAGATCCTGCAGCGGCTCGATATGCGTCTTGCCGAAGTAAAGTGTCAGGGTGAAACCTTCGGTATCGCTGTACAGATGATGGCTGAGGGCTTTTTCCAGGGTTTTATCGAGGTCGTCCAGCGCCAGGCCGTAAAGCGATTTTTTCGTCAGTTCGCTGATCGTGCGCACCGATGGAATCACCTTATGGCCGCGGGCTTCTGCCAGCAGCGAGCAATAGTAACCGTGCCCCAGGTACTTGTAGCTGCGGCACAGGTTAATCACCTGCACCCGTTTGCCAGGTTCGCTGTCACGGGTTTGCTCGAGGTATTCCTGAGCCGTGACGATGTCCTCGCTGGGAAAGTACGAGGCCCAGTCTTCCTTGCGTTCGACGATAATCAACACTTGACTGGAAGTTCTGATGACTGAATTTAAAAAAGTTGCCGTCGGCAAACTTTGCTCGGATACTTCGCGCCAATGACCCTGTACCGCTGACATAGAGATTGATCCGTTGGAGAACAAGACCATTTCTATTAAGCACGAAGTTTTTCGAAAGTCCCGTTTCGTTACGCAACTTTTACGGTGGTCATATGAGTGCTGTTTTTCGTTTGGCGGTAGTTGAAGATCTGCCAGCGTTGCTGGCCCTGGAAATGCAATGTTTCACCACCGACCGGCTCACCAGCCGCAGCTTTCAATGGATGATCACCCGCGCCCATGCGCAACTGCTGGTCGCCGAGCTTGACGGTCGATTGCTCGGCTACGCACTGGTGCTGTTTCATCGCGGCACCTCGCTGGCGCGCCTGTACTCGATCGCCATTGCCGGGGAAGCTCGCGGCAGCGGATTGGGCAAACAGTTGCTGCAACGTATCGAGGCCTGCGCCGTCGAGCATGACTGCGCGTACCTGCGCCTTGAAGTGCGTATCGACAACCCCACCGCCATCGCGCTTTACGAGCGCAACGGCTACCGACGCTTTGCGTTGATTCACGATTACTACGAGGACCACGCCGATGCGCTGCGCCTGGAAAAGCGCATTGTTCAGCACCGTGATTCGCGCAACATCAAGGTGCCCTATTACCCGCAAACCACTGAGTTCACCTGTGGCCCGGCCTGTCTGCTGATGGCCATGGGCGCGCTGCAACCTGAGCGCTTGCTGGAGCGGCGTGAGGAATTGCAGATCTGGCGTGAAGCGACCACGGTGTTCATGACTTCCGGCCATGGTGGCTGCAGCCCTCAAGGCTTGGCACTGGCGGCCTGGCGGCGGGGTTTCCGGGTGCGTTTGCAACTGAGTATGGCCGGGCCATTGTTTCTCGATGGCGTGCGCGATGAGCATAAAAAAGACGTCATGCGCCTGGTGCACGAGGAGTTCAGCGCCCAAATGCAAGAGACCGATATCGAGCGCAAGATTGGTACCCACCTGGATTTGCCGCGCCTGCTGCAGGCTGGCGGTCAGCCTCTGGTGCTGATCAGCAGCTATCGCCTGACCCGCTCCAAATCACCGCATTGGGTCATGGTGACCGACTGCGATGAAGACTTTGTATATCTGCACGATCCGGATGTCGATCACAGCCAGCATCGCCAGCCGATGGACTGCCAGCATGTGCCGGTCAGCCATGGCGAGTTTGAGAAGATGAGCCGTTTTGGGCGGGGGAAATTGCGCGCGGCGGTGGTTTTGTATGCCCGCACTACGCCAACTGTCGTTACGTTCTAGAGGTTTTTTTGTGGCGAGGGAGCTTGCTCCCGCATGAGTGCGTAGCGCTCACAAGATTTTGGGGCTGCTGCGCATCCCAGCGGGAGCAAGCTCCCTCGCCACAGGACATCTGTGAAAATTTGAACTGAAATTATTTCAGGCCGATCTTGTAGAGCGCACCGTTCTGCTCATCCGTCAGCACGTACAGATAGCCATCCGGCCCCTGCCGCACATCCCGAATCCGCTGTTTCAGCTCACCCAACAGCCGCTCTTCGTGCACCACCTTGTCCCCGTCAAACTGCAAGCGAATGAGCTCTTGACTGACCAACGCGCCGATAAACAGGTTCTGCTGCCAAGGCTTGAACCGATCAGCGTCATAGAACGCCATACCGCTGACACCGGGTGATTTCTCCCAGACATGATAGGGGTCAACCGCACCTTCGACACTCTTGCCCTTGGCTTCGGGGATCGGTTGCAGCGAATAGTTGATGCCGTGAGTCGCCAGCGGCCAACCATAGTTTTTTCCGCGCTCGATGATGTTCACCTCATCGCCGCCACGGGGGCCGTGTTCGTTCTCCCAAATCGTCCCGTTCCATGGATTGAGCGCCGCGCCCTGCGGATTGCGCTGGCCGTAGGACCAGATTTCCGGACGCACGCCGGATTGGCCCACGAACGGGTTGTCATCCGGCACCTTGCCGTCGGGGAAGATCCGCACGACCTTGCCCTGCAGCTTGTCGAGATCCTGCGCGGTCGGCCGGTCGTTGTTTTCGCCCAGGGTGATAAACAGGTAACCGTCGCGGTCGAACACCAGCCGTGAGCCGAAGTGGTTACCGGTCGAGAGTTTCGGCTCCTGACGGAAGATCACCTTGAAATCACTGATCGTCTTCAGATCATCCGACAGCCGCCCACGGCCCACCGCCGTTCCTGCCTTGTCCCCGGCGCCACCGCCCTCGGCGTACGACAGATAGACCAATCGATCCTGTTTGAAGTCTGGCGACAGCACCACATCGAGCAGTCCACCCTGGCCCTTGGCCCAGACCTTGGGTACGCCGCTGATGGGCTCGGATCGCTTGCCGTCGGCTGTAATCACCCGCAGGTTGCCCGGGCGCTCGGTCACCAGCATCCCCTGACGATCTGGCAGAAACGCCAGCGCCCAAGGATGCTCAAGGCCTTGGGTGATCGTGGTGACTTCAAGGGTGCCCTGCTCGCTTTGCAGCGCTTGGGGCGCAGCGGCGAACGCGGGAGCGCTGATCAGCGCGCCGGCACACAACGTGGCTAGAAGGGTTTTACGCAACATGCACGATTCCTTTTGTTCATTTCAAAGGCTGACAGGAACGCAGTCCCGCCGTTCAACGGTTGCTGTCTCCATCGCGTGGCGGTGGGTTGGGAATGAATCTGGGCGGCGTACTCGGTACCGAGCGTTGCTGCTGACCGTTGCCGATGCCGCCATTGCCAACGGTGGGCGTACTGGGCACCGGCACTGTATTCGGCCCGCGAATCGCCGGCGCGCTGGGTTGAGTGCCCTGCATGCTGTTGGGATTGGCCCGGCGGATCGGGCTGTTGTAGGGATTGTTGTTGGTACCGGCTGGGTTTTGCGCCAGTAACAGCGGCGCGGACGGTGCCGCGACGTCGGCATGCGCCAGACCGCCCCCAAGGAGCAGAACAATAATGCCTGGCAGTATTCGGTTCATGGGGTGGCCTCTCGATGCACAGGTGATAGAGCCTTCGAGTCCACGCTACGCCCCGGGTTCGGATTTGTTAACCCGTCGCCCTTAAACAAGATGTAACACGGCTTGACCGGCAACGCTGCGCGCCACGCAAATGCCGGAAACTTTCACACGGCGCCACAGGTCACCTGAACATCACTTGGAGAACTCACCATGGCTCGGGCAATCTGGAAAGGCGCGATCAGTTTCGGACTGGTACATATCCCTGTCGCGCTGGTGTCGGCAACCTCTTCGCACGGCGTGGACTTTGACTGGCTCGACAACCGCAGCATGGATCCGGTGGGTTATAAACGGGTAAACAAGGTCACCGGCAAGGAAGTCACCAAGGAGCACATCGTCAAAGGTGTGGCCTATGAAAAAGGCCGCTACGTCGTGCTCAGTGAAGAAGAAATCCGTTCGGCGCACCCGGTGTCGACGCAAACCATCGACATTTTCTCCTTCGTCGATGCCGAGCAGATCCCGCTGCAGAACATCGACACGCCTTATTACCTGGCCCCGGACAAACGCGGCGGCAAGGTCTACGCCTTGCTGCGTGAAACATTGAGCAAAACCAACAAGGTCGCCCTCGCCCGCGTCGTCCTGCACACTCGGCAATACTTGGCGGCACTGATGCCGCTGGAATCGGCGCTGGTGCTGGTCAAACTGCGCTGGCCGCAAGAGGTGCGCGGCCTCGACGAACTGGAACTGGGCAGCGAAGTGACCAAACCGCAACTGGCCAAGGGCGAGTTGGACATGGCTAAACGTCTGGTGCAGGACATGAGTGGCGACTGGAGTCCGGAAGACTACAAGGACGAGTTTGAAGACAAGATCATGGCCCTGGTCGAGAAAAAGGCCCATGAAGGCAAGATCGAGGATGTCGAGACCGTGGGTGGCGAGGAAGAGCGCAAGTCTGCCGATGTCATCGACTTGACCGAGTTGCTTAAGCGCAGCCTGGGCGGTAAAGCGCCGGCCAAAGCGAAGGCAAAAGACAAGCCTGCCAGTAAGGCAGCTCCGGCGAAAAAGACCAAAAAGGCTTCGGGGGCGTAATCAGATCCGTTTCCTGTCAGGAAGCTGACAGGTTGGCTTTGAGAGACTCATCGCCAGCAGGTGGCTCCAAACAGTTGGAATTCGTTCTTTGCCGAACACACATTCCACTGCAGGAGCCAGCCTGCTGGCGATGACATAAACAGGCGCGAAACAGCAATCAGATCAGAATGAAGATTGCCAGCAAACCGCCAAAGATCGCCCACTTTTCCATGTAGTAACGCGCGCGATTACGCTTTTTCAGCTCTTTACCGCGCAGGCGAACCTTGTAGATTTTGGTAAACAGGCGATTGATCCCGCCAGTGCGGTCGCCAGCATCGTTTGGCGCACCTGCTGCGGACATCACGGTGCGGCTGAACCAGCGGTTGAATGCCGCCGCCCAGCGATATTTCATCGGGCGCTCGATGTCGCAGAACAGGATGATGCGGTTCTTGTCGGTGGTGTTTTCGGCATAGTGGATGTATGTCTCATCGAACATCACCGCTTCACCATCGCGCCAGTGGTAGCTCTCGCCGTCGACATTGATGTAGCAACCGGCATCGTTCGGCGTGTCCAGACCCAGGTGGTAGCGGTACGAACCGGCATACGGGTCACGGTGGCGAACCAGTTTCGACCCCGGTGGCAGCTCGGCGAACATCGCGGCCTTGATCAAACCGATGCTCTGCACCAGTTCGGTGGTGCGCGGGCACAGCTTCATCGCCGACGGATGGCTCTCGCCGTACCACTTGAGGTAGAAACGCTTCCAGCCGCTTTTGAAGAACGAGTTGAAACCGACGTCATCGTACTGATTCGAGCGCTTGATCTCACCGGCACGCAGCAGATCCTGCCCTTCCTGGCGAATTTCTTCCCAATGCGCCTGCAACGGGCTCAGGTCCGGAAACTCCGAAGGATCGAGATACGGTTTGTTCGGCTTCTTCGAAAACAGGTACAGGAAGCAGTTGATCGGGGCCAGAAACGTCGAGTGATCGCTCAGCTGACGGCCCAGTTTGTGACGCACACGTCCACGAAGGTGAACGTATGCAATCGAAATGACATAAATAGCGGCAATGATGAGTTTCACGGAAATCGTCACACGTCAAAAGTGAACAAACTGCGCGCCTGCCGGCCAGAGGCCCAGGGTCTGATGCAGTGGCATGAATACAAATACTATCCCGGTGGCACTTCCTTGAGCCCATGCCGTTAGCGGCTATTGGGTAATCGGATGGCATTTTAGCCATACTTTGTAACCAATAGTGAACCTGATCTGTGAAAAACTGTCCGCTGAATCTGCCAAACGGCGGGCGCGACGTCATCGCCCTATCGTTTAAAGAGCCAGACCAGTACAATCGCCGCCAAACTTTACGCGCCCCCCTTGGTTGATGACGGGACTGTCCCGACTCAGCGCACTTTGACTCGGGCCAAGCGCTCCAGCCGCACCCTCGCTACTCAGCATGCTTCGCAGGAAAAACCTTTGATTTCTACAGCTAACATCACGATGCAGTTCGGCGCCAAGCCGCTCTTCGAAAACGTTTCGGTCAAATTCGGCGCGGGTAACCGCTACGGCCTGATCGGCGCCAACGGTTGCGGCAAGTCGACCTTCATGAAAATCCTCGGCGGCGACCTCGATCCGTCCGGCGGTCAGGTCATGCTCGAGCCGAACGTGCGTCTGGGTAAATTGCGCCAGGACCAGTTCGCCTACGAAGAATTTACCGTGATCGATACCGTGATCATGGGTCACGAAGAGCTGTGGAAGGTCAAGGCCGAGCGCGATCGCATCTACTCGCTGGCGGAAATGAGCGAAGAAGACGGC
>Ga0153948_1000663_pt1 | contig 18720 bp, 14 predicted proteins | sample TSNJ032MetaG_FD_104696 | JGI IMG/M metagenome (GOLD analysis project Ga0153948, IMG submission 104696) | Attine ant fungus gardens microbial communities from New Jersey, USA - TSNJ032 MetaG | ecosystem: Host-associated > Fungi > Mycelium > Unclassified | place: USA: New Jersey, Wharton State...
TACTCCCTTACTCCCTTACTCCCTTACTCCCTTACTCCCTTACTCCCTTACTCCCTTACTCCCTTACTCCCTTACTCCCTTACTCCCTTACTCCCCTCAATATTCCTGTGCGCTGATGCAAAGGATAACGCTTCATTAAGCTTAATATCCGATAACTGACGAACGAATCCGCCTGATCGTCTCCATGACGGCAAAAGGCCGGAATTCACAGACAAAACACAGGATAGCGGGGGCAACTCCCGGGAAAGGAACGGAATGATGGCGAGCCTCGGCGGAGACAAATCTCAAGCCGAAGGGGCTGAAGTCCGTCACGTTCCGGTGTTGATTTCCGAGGTGATTGACGCTCTCAAGCCCCAGCCCGGCGAAGTTATCGTCGATGGCACCTTTGGGGCAGGCGGCTACACCCGTCGCATATTGGATGAGGGGGCCGAAGTGATCGCGATAGACCGTGATCCGACGGCCATCGAAGCCGGACGCGCCATGGAAAAGCAGTTTCCGGGGCGTCTGCATCTGGTGGAAAGCCGGTTTTCGGCGCTGGATTCAGCGGTAGCGCAAGTGAAGGGAGCAGGCAGCAAGGTGGATGGCGTTGTGCTCGATATCGGTGTTTCGTCGATGCAGATCGATGAAGCCGAGCGCGGCTTCTCCTTCCAGAAGGACGGACCGCTCGACATGCGCATGTCCAGCAAAGGGCCCAGTGCTGCCGATGTCGTCAATCGCCTGAAAATGGGCGATCTGGCGCGTATCTTCAATTTCCTCGGCGAAGAACGTCATGCAGGGCGCATCGCACGGATGATCGAGAAGCGCCGCGAAGCGCAGCCTTTCAGCCGCACGCTTGATCTCGCCAATGCCATCGAATCGCTGGTCGGTCGTAATCCCAAAGTGCCCATTCATCCCGCAACGCGGGTGTTTCAGGCGCTGCGCATCTATGTAAATGACGAGTTGGGCGAACTGGCCCGTGCACTTTTGGCTGCCGAACAGGTTTTGAAGCCCGGCGGACGGCTCGTGGTGGTGACATTCCACTCACTCGAAGACCGCATGGTGAAGCGTTACTTCGCGGATCGCGCAGGCGGTAGCGCGGGTTCGCGACACATGCCGGAAACACATGTGCGTCATCCGAGTTTTACGCCCGCCGTCAAAGGCGCTGTCGGGCCGACGCCGGAGGAAGAAGCCAGCAATCCACGTGCGCGCTCGGCGAAGCTGCGCGCCGGACTGCGGACTGTAAATCCGCCGCTTGAAGATGATCTTTCGCTGTTCGGGCTCCCCAAATTGCCTGAAACGCATGAACTGGGCCGGAGTTGAACGAGTGCTGCGTACTTTTGATCTCATCATGATTGCGGCGATGTTGGTGGCAGCAGCTGTCACCTACACCATCAAGTATGACGCGGAAAAACAGGTCGCGGTCATCGCCAAGCTGACGCGCCAGATCAATTCCGAGCGTGATACGATTACGCTGTTGCGTGCCGACTGGGCACTGATGACGCAGCCGGGTCGCCTGCAAAGCCTGACCGGCGTCTATGAAAAAGAACTGAACCTGCAGCCGATCGTGGCCGAGCAGCTTATCCTGAGCGCTGGCGATATTCCGGAGCGTCCGCTGGACGACATCCAGAAAATCATCTCCGGCACCGATGAACTGGTCGCAAGCGGCGTCCTCGAACAAGACAAGATCACAACCGGTAGCATCAAGAAGAAGAGCGGGGCAAAGCACTGATCATGCGGCTGAAACTCGGTCTCTCCAAGAAGAAGAACAAAAATGCGATGGACGGTCTGGAGCCGGTCGGCGATGAAAAGCTGGCTGGCAACATGGCTTTTGTCGGGTCGCGTAAAAAGCACGGCAATCGTGCTCGTAACCGTTTGTGGATGGCGATTGCCTGCTTCGTCGGCATTTATGGCGTGATTGGCGGCAAGCTCGTCTATTTCGGCATGATCGGCGGTGAGGACGAAGACGCTTCCGGCCCGGCGGTGCATCAGCTCGCCTCACGTCCGGATATTCTGGACCGCAACGGCGAAATTCTCGCGACCGACATCAACACCGCTTCGCTTTATGCCGAACCGCGCAAGATCGTCGATCCGGATGAAACCATCGAAATGCTGTCCACGGTGCTGCCCGATCTGGATTGGGAAGCGACCTATAAGCGCCTCAAGAGTGGCGCAGGCTTCGTCTGGGTCAAGCGCGGCCTGACGCCGAAGCAACAGAGCCAAATCATGGCGCTTGGTGTGCCGGGCATCGGCTTCCGCACCGAAAAGCGCCGCTTCTATCCGGGCGGTCCGACCGCATCGCACATTCTCGGTCTGGTCAATGTCGATAACCAGGGCATTGCCGGTATGGAGAAATATATAGACAGCCAGGGCCTGACCGATCTTCGTCTTGCCGGTCTTGCGACCGGTCAGTCGCTTGAGCCGGTGCGCCTGTCCATCGATATTCGCGTGCAGCACATCATGCGCGACGTTCTGGTCAAGGCTATGGAGCGCTATCGCGCCATTGCCGCCGGTGCCGTCATTCTCAACATCAAGACCGGCGAAGTGATCGCCATGGCCTCGGTGCCGGATTTCGATCCGAACAATCCGGTCAACGCACTCGACAAGGATCGTCTCAACCGCATGTCGGCGGGCACCTACGAAATGGGCTCGACCATCAAGACCTTCACGACGGCGATGGCGCTCGATTCCGGCAAGTTCACCTTGCAGTCGAAGCTCGATGCAACACGTCCGTTGGTGTTTGGTCGCCAGAGCATCCGCGACTTCCACGGCAAGGGCCGCTGGCTGACGCTGCCGGAAGTCTTCATCTTCTCGTCGAATATCGGTTCGGGTCGCGAAGCCGATGCCGTCGGCATCGAGGGCCACCGCGCCTTCCTCAAAAAGATGGGTCTTCTTGACCGCATGCAGACGGAATTGCCGGAAGTGGCGCGTCCGGTCGAGCCGCGCGTCTGGAAGAAGGTCCATTCGATGACCATCTCGTTTGGTCACGGCATGATGACGACGCCGCTTCAGACGGCAGTGGGTGCGGCAGCACTTATGAATGGCGGAAAGCTGTTCAACCCGACCTTCCTGATGCGGTCTCAGGCTGAGACCGTTGCTCTGGGAGAGAAGCAGGTCGTTCATCCACAAGTTTCTGCTGATATGCGTTATCTCTACCGCCTCAATGCCACCGCTCCGGGCGGTTCGGGCAAGCGCGCAGCGGTTCCGGGCTATCGCGTCGGCGGAAAGACGGGTACGGCTGAAAAGGTGGTTCACGGTCGCTATTCGAAGGATTCGCGCTTTAACGCCTTCCTTGCCTCATTCCCGATCGAAGATCCGGCCTATGTCGTGCTGACCATCATCGATGAGCCGAAGCCGGAACAGGGCAAATTCGGCGCGACCGCGGGCTTCAATGCTGCGCCGATGGTCTATGAAATCATCAGCCGTTCGGCATCCTTCCTGGGCGTCAAACCTGACTTCGAACTGGATGCGCAACCGGCAACTGTTAGCAATATGAGCGGCGGGCCTGATTTAAAACAGGAATTGCCGCCAGCAATGGTTTCCAACGAATACGACTGATTCGCGCAGCATAGCTTGGGTACGCAACGAAATTTGGATTTGATTGCCATGAAACTGAAGGAAATCGCTCTTTTTAAGGAACTGGCCTCCGGCACCGACGGTGAGGTGGAAATCACGGGCGTGACCTCGGATTCCCGCAAGGTCGAACGCGGTTTCCTCTTCGCCGCGCTGAAAGGCGTGAAGGCGGATGGAGCAGCATTTGCTGCCGATGCGATTAAACGCGGTGCAGCCGCCGTCATCGCGGCCAAGGATGCAACCATCGACAATGCGAGCGTTCCGGTTCTACATGTGGACGATCCGCGTCACGCGCTGGCCACCGCTGCGGCACAGTTCTATGGCAAGCAGCCCGAGATGATGGTTGCCGTCACTGGCACCAGCGGCAAAACTTCTGTTGCTTCCTTCACGCGTCAGATCTGGGCCTATGCAGGTTTTCCTGCTGCCAATATCGGCACCACGGGCGTGTTTTCGCCGACCCGCAGCGACTATAATTCATTGACGACACCCGATCCGGTGGAGCTTCAGCGCGTTCTGGCCGAACTGGCCGACGAGGGCGTGACCCACGCCGCGATGGAAGCCTCGTCGCACGGACTTGATCAGCGTCGTCTCGACGGCGTGAAACTGTCTGCTGGCGCCTTCACTAATCTCGGTCGCGATCACATGGATTATCACGCGACCATCGAAGAATATCTTGGCGCGAAGATGCGCCTGTTTGATACGCTGCTGCCGAAGGGCGCGCCTGCGATCATCTTCTCCGACGATCATTTCTCGCAACAGGCTATCGATGCGGCGACCGCTGCCGGTTGTGATGTGAAGACCGTTGGCCGCAAGGGCAATTTCATCAATCTGAAGCGCGTTGAGCATGAGCGTTTTCGCCAGCATGTCGAAGTGCGCATCGGCGACGAAATCTTCGAAATCGAACTGCCGCTGGCCGGTGATTTTCAGGTGGCGAACGCGCTGGTTGCCGCCGGTCTCGCCATGGTTACGGGCGTGCCTGCTGCCGCTGCCATGCGCGCACTGGAACGCCTGAAGGGCGCGCCGGGTCGTCTCGATCTGGTGGGTGCGACCGAAGACGGTGCACCGGCCTATGTCGATTATGCACATAAGCCAGAAGCGCTTGAAAATGTTCTGACTTCTGTTCGCCCATTCACCACCGGTCGCGTGATCGTCGTGTTCGGCTGTGGCGGTGATCGTGACAAGGGCAAGCGCCCGATCATGGGCGAAATCGCCTCGCGCCTTGCCGATGTGGTGATCGTCACCGACGACAATCCACGTTCGGAAGTTCCGGCGCAGATCCGCTCGGAAATCATGGCTGCGGCGACTGGCGCGACTGAAATCGGTGACCGTCGTGAAGCGATCTTCACGGCTGTATCCATGATGATGCCGGGTGATACGCTGGTGGTTGCGGGCAAGGGACATGAGGAAGGCCAGATTGTCGGCAGCATTACCCTGCCATTCTCCGATCATGCGGAAGTCGCAGCCGCACTGGCCGCCCGTCTTGAGGAGCGTCAGGGATGAAAGACTGGCTGTGGTCATCGGCTGATATGGTTGACGCCATGGGGGGCAGGCCTTTCGGCAAGCTCCCTAGAGGCATCACCGGCATTTCCATCGACAGCCGCACGCTGAAACCCGGCGAAGCGTTCTTCGCGATCAAGGGTGACCTGTTCGACGGGCACGACTTTGCCACGGCTGCAATGGCAGCGGGTGCCGGGCTTCTGGTGGTGGCCGAGCATCGCCTGCCTTCATTCGGTAATCTCAAAGTGCCGATGATCGTCGTGGAAGACGTGCTTGAAGCGCTGACCAAGCTGGGCATCGCATCGCGTGCGCGCTCGAAGGCGCAGATCATTGCGGTGACGGGTTCAGTCGGCAAGACGACGACCAAGGAAGCGCTGCGCCATGTTCTGTCTGGCGTCGGCAAGGTTCATGCCTCGGTCGCATCCTTCAATAATCATTGGGGCGTGCCGCTGACGCTCGCCCGCATGTCAGCGGATACCGATTACGGCGTGTTCGAAATCGGCATGAATCATCATGACGAAATTCGTCCTCTGGTGAAGATGGTGCGCCCGCATGTGGCTTTGATCACGCTGATCGCCCCTGCGCATCTTGGCCATTTCGCCAATCTGGAGGAAATCGCGGTCGCCAAGGCCGAGATTTTCGAAGGCATCGTTCCCGGCGGCTATGCGCTATTGAACCGTGACGACAAGCGTTTCAAGCAGCTGGAAGAACTGGCGGAAAAAGCTGGTGTCGAGCATATTCCGACGTTCGGCGAAAATCCGCGCTCCGAGTATCGCCTGCGCGAAGTCAAGCTGCACCCGACATGCTCCTGCATGACGGTCAAGATTGGCAATCACGAAGCCGTCGTGAAAGTCAGCATACCGGGCCGTCACATTGTACAGAACATGCTGGCGGTTCTTGGCGCTTGCGACCTCGTCGGTGCTGATCTCGCCAAGGTGACCATGGCCATGGCGACCCTTTCGGCGGAAGGCGGGCGCGGCGCGCAGCATGTGCTGCAACATCCCGATGGTGGCACGTTCACGCTGATCGACGAAAGCTACAATGCCAATCCGACCTCCATGCGTGCGGCGCTGGCATTGCTCCAGTCGTCTAAGCCGGAAGGTCCGAAAGGACGACGCATTGCCGTTCTTGGCGATATGCTGGAACTCGGTCGTCAGTCCGGAAAGCTGCATGCCGACCTCGCACGTCCGATCGTGGATGCCGAAGTGAGTTCACTTTTTATCGGCGGCCCTGAAATGTCGGTGCTTAAAAACGCCTTGCCGGTTGAAATTCACACCGAATACAGGCAGAGCACCGAAGAATTACTGCCGCTGGTGATAAAGGCGGTCCGTCCTGGCGATGTCGTTATGGTGAAATCGTCCAAGGGAATCGGCTTCTCCAAAATCGTCAAGGCTTTCACTAACCAGTTTCCGCCGGTTGAACCGGCGGAATAGGCGATGGTCGAGGGAATTTTCTCCACATGCTGATGCTTCTCACCTTCTTCGCTGAACACATGACACCGCTCAACGTGTTCCGCTACATCACCTTCCGCACCGGCGGCGCAATGATTACGTCGGCGCTGATCGTGTTCCTGTTCGGCCCGACGATCATCAATTCGTTGCGCGTCCGTCAGGGGAAGGGGCAGCCGATCCGCGCGGACGGCCCGCAGACCCATTTCAAGAAAGCCGGTACGCCCACCATGGGCGGTCTGATGATCATGACCGGCATTCTCATTTCGTGCATGCTGTGGGCCAATCTCGCCAGCGTCTATGTCTGGGTTGTGCTGCTGGTCACAGTGGGCTTCGGCGCCATTGGCTTTTATGACGATTATCTGAAAGTGACGAAGCAGTCCGACAAGGGCTTTTCCGGCAAGGCGCGCCTGGGCATTGAATTCCTGATCGCAGCGATTGCCGCCTTCGTCATCATGCGCGCAGGGCAGGAGCCTTTCTCCTCCTCGCTGACGTTTCCATTCGCCAAGCAGTTCGTCATCAATCTGAGCTGGTTCTTCATCCCGTTCGCTGCCTTCGTGATGGTTGGCGCGGGCAATGCCGTGAACCTGACGGACGGTCTCGACGGTCTGGCCATCGTGCCGGTCATGGTTGCCGCAGCCTCCTTCGGCTTCATCGCCTATCTTTCCGGTAATGCGATCTTCGCGGATTATCTGCAAATCCATTTCGTGCCGGGCACGGGTGAACTCGCCGTGGTGCTGGGAGCAGTGATCGGTGCAGGCCTTGGCTTCCTGTGGTTCAATGCGCCGCCTGCCGCTATCTTCATGGGCGATACGGGTTCTCTGGCGCTGGGCGGCATGCTCGGCACCGTGGCCGTTGCGACCAAGCATGAAATCGTGCTCGCTATCATTGGCGGTCTGTTCGTGATGGAAGCGCTTTCGGTGATCATTCAGGTTGGCTCGTTCAAGCTGACTGGCAAGCGCGTCTTCCTGATGGCGCCAATCCACCACCATTTTGAAAAGAAGGGCTGGACCGAGAGCCAGGTCGTGATCCGTTTCTGGATCATCGCCATCATTCTCGCGATGATCGGCCTTTCCACCCTCAAGCTCAGATAGTCACAAGACCAGTATCGACAGGCAAGAAGAATGATCCCGATCACCGCCCTTAAAGACAAGACTGTCGCCCTCTTCGGATTGGGCGGGTCGGGCATCGCCACGGCCAAGGCCATTGTGGCCGGGGGGGCGAAGATCATTGCCTGGGACGATAATCCCGACAGTGTGGCCCGTGCACAAGGCGCAGGCATTGCAACGGGCGATCTGAGGCAGGCGGACTGGTCACACTTCGCCGCCTTCGTGCTTTCGCCGGGTGTTCCGCTGACCCACCCCAAGCCGCATTGGACGGTCGATCTTGCTCATGCCGCAGGCGTCGAGATTATCGGCGATGTGGAGCTGTTCGTGCGCGAGCGCAATCATATCGCACCCGATTGCCCGTTCATCGCCATTACCGGCACCAACGGCAAATCGACCACCACCGCGCTGATCGCCCATATCATCAAGGCGTCCGGTCGCGATATGCAGCTCGGCGGCAATATCGGTACGGCAATCCTGACACTGGAGCCGCCAGCGGCAAACCGCTTCTATGTGGTTGAATGCTCGTCCTATCAGATCGATCTGGCGCCTTCGCTGAACCCGACTGCCGGAATTCTGCTGAACCTGACGCCGGATCACCTCGACCGTCACGGCACGATGGAAAATTACGCGGCCATCAAGGCGCGGCTGGTTGCGGCCAGCGGCACGGCGATTATCGGTGTTGACGATCTTTACTGCACGGCGATTGCCGAAAATCTGGCGGCGAACGGCGTCAATGTCGCGCGGATTTCGAAGGAAAAGCACCTCGACAGCGGTTATTTTGCCGATGGTTCGACCCTGATGCATGCTAAAGCAGGCAAGGTTGAGGAACTGGCTTCACTGGCCGGGATCGGCTCGCTCCGCGGCGCGCATAATGCGCAGAACGCACTTGCAGCTGTGGCGGCCTGCCTTGCAGTTGGCTTGTCGCTCGATGAAATTCGCGCTGGACTGAAGAGCTTTCCGGGTCTGGCGCACCGCATGGAGCAGGTGGGGCGGCGCGGCAAGGTGCTGTTCGTCAACGATTCCAAGGCGACCAATGCCGATGCGACCGCTCCGGCGCTCTCGTCCTTTCCGAATAACATCTACTGGATCGCTGGCGGCGTGCCGAAAGCGGGCGGTATCGAATCTCTGGGCGGGTTCTTCCCGCGCATTGCGAAAGCCTATCTGATCGGCGAGGCGGCGGCGCAGTTCGCCGCGACGCTCGGCGACAGCGTGCCGTTCGAGATTTCGGATACGCTGGCCGTGGCCGTGGACCATGCCGCGCGCGATGCGGGCAATGATGCAGCGCCGGAACCGGTTGTGCTGCTCTCGCCAGCCTGCGCCAGCTTCGATCAGTTTCAGAATTTTGAAAAACGCGGCGATGCCTTCCGCAGCGCCGTATTGGCACTTCCCGGTATAATGCCAATTGGAGGGGAAAGCTGATGGTAAGCCGTGTCGATCGCGGTCCTGTTGCCAACTGGTGGTGGACAATAGACCGCTTCTTTCTCGTAGCCTGTCTGGCCCTGATGGGGCTTGGCATTCTCCTGTCCTTTGCGGCAAGCCCGGCTGTGGCTTCGCGTATCGGTCTCGACAGCTTCCATTTTGTGGAGCGCCAGACCGTCTTCATGATACCGGCCGTCATCGTCATGATCGGCGTGTCGTTCTTTTCACCACGGCAGATCAGGCGTTTCGCGCTGATCCTGCTTGCCGTTTCCATGGTGCTGATGGTTGCGGCCCTCTTCTTCGGTATTGAAGTGAAGGGCGCGCGCCGCTGGGTCAATCTGGCCGGTATCTCCATCCAGCCGTCCGAGTTCATGAAGCCCGCCTTTGTGGTCGTCTGCGCATGGCTTTTCTCCGAGCGCGAACGCGGCGGCGACATGCCAGGTTATTTCCTTGCCATGATGCTGTTTTGTGCCGTTGCGGGTCTCTTGGTACTGCAGCCCGATCTTGGCCAGACCATGCTGACCACCGGCACGTGGGGCGCGATGTTCTTCCTCGCTGGCCTGCCGATGTTCTGGATTCTGGTTCTCGGCGGGCTCGCCGTCTGCGGTGGTTTCGGCGCTTATTTCGTGTTCGACCACGTGGCCGGTCGTATCAACCGCTTCATGACGGGCGAGGGCGATACGTTCCAGGTCGATGCCGGGCGCGAAGCCATTCTGCGTGGCGGCTGGTTCGGGCAGGGGCCCGGCGAAGGCACTGTCAAGCGCATCATTCCCGATAGCCACACCGACTTCATCTTCTCCGTGGCTGCGGAAGAATATGGCATCATCCTGTGCATGATCATCATGTTCCTGTTTGCCTTCATCGTGGTGCGCGGACTTTCGATCGCGCTCAAGGAACGCGATGCGTTTACGCGTCTCGCTGTGTCGGGCATCGTGATCCTGTTCGGCTTCCAGTCGATCATCAACATGGCGGTGAACCTGCACCTGATGCCCGCAAAGGGCATGACGCTGCCGTTCATTTCCTATGGCGGTTCGTCGCTGGTGGCGATTGCCATCACCATGGGCATCCTACTGGCGCTCACCCGTCGCCGTCCGGAAGCGCGCATGACGCATACGGTCGGGCACATTGGTTCAAGTCGAGGCGAGCGCATTCCTGCGCTGTGAGGGGCTGATGGGTAAAGGTGTTATCGTATTGGCCGCCGGGGGAACGGGCGGCCATCTTTTTCCGGCGGAAGCGCTGGCGCATGAGCTGAAATCACGCGGCTGGGATGTGCATCTGGCGACAGATGCGCGTGCGCAGCGTTTTGCGGGCGCCTTCTCCGAAGATCATGTGCATGTGATCCGTTCCGCGACCATTGCTGGCCGCAATCCCTTTGCGCTTCTCAAGACATTCTGGTCGCTGTGGCAGGGCAATCTCGATTCACGCAAATTGTTCCGCCGCCTGAAGCCGCAGCTCGTTGCCGGTTTCGGAGGCTATCCGACCTTGCCGCCGCTTTATGCCGCGAGCAACATGCATATTCCAACGCTGGTGCATGAACAAAACGCCGTCATGGGCCGCGCCAACAAAGGGCTTGCCGGGCGCGTCAAGGCCATTGCAGGCGGCTTTCTGCCTGAAACAGGCGGTGCTTTTTCCGAAAAGACAGTGACGACCGGCAATCCGGTGCGCCCGCCCGTACTTGCGGCGGCTGCCACGCCTTACAAGCCTGCAAAGGCTGATGAGCGTTTCCGTCTTTTGGTTTTCGGCGGTAGTCAGGGCGCGCAGTTCTTTTCGAATGCGATACCGGCTGCTGTTGCTCTTCTGCCGGAAAAGGAGCGTGCGCGGCTTCTGATCACCCAGCAGGCGCGCAAGGAAGATGAAGCTTCGGTGCGCGAGGCTTACAAGAAGCTTGGCATTCCAGCCGATGTGGCTCCTTTCTTCAACGATATGCCGGCACGCATGGCGGATGCGCATTTCGTAATCTCGCGTTCAGGCGCATCGACCGTTTCGGAAATCACCGTAATTGGTCGTCCGGCCATTCTGGTGCCGTTCCCCCATGCGCTCGATCACGATCAGGCGGCCAATGCCGCAGCGCTCGCCAGCGCTGGCGGCGGTGAGGTCGTGCGACAGGCGGATCTTTCCCCCGAACGCCTTGCGCAAATTCTGCAATCGGCGATGAATGAGCCGGAAAGGCTCGAAAATCAGGCAAAAGCAGCAAAAAGCGTCGGTAAGCCGAATGCTGCGCGGTTGCTTGCCGATCTGGCAGAGGCTATTGCAGCAGGAAAATCTGTCCAGGAATTCAAAGAAGGAACTCGGCCATGAAAATGCCGCTGAACATCGGGCTCGTCCATTTCATCGGAATTGGCGGCATCGGCATGAGTGGCATCGCCGAGGTGCTGCATAATCTCGGATACAAGGTTCAGGGCTCGGATCAGTCGGACAGCGCCAATGTGCAGCGTCTGCGCGAGAAGGGCATCGAGGTCTTCGTTGGTCACAAGGCTGAAAATCTCGGCGATGCGGAAGTCATCGTCGTTTCGACCGCAATCAAGAAGACCAACCCGGAATTGGCCGCCGCACGTGAAAAGCTTCTGCCCATCGTGCGCCGCGCTGAAATGCTGGCCGAGCTGATGCGCTTCCGTCGTGCGGTCGCCATCGGCGGCACGCATGGCAAGACGACCACCACCTCGATGGTGGCGGCGCTGCTTGATGCAGGCCATCTCGATCCGACCGTTATCAATGGCGGCATCATCAACGCCTATGGCACCAATGCCCGCATGGGTGACGGCGACTGGATGGTGGTGGAAGCCGACGAAAGCGACGGCACCTTCCTCAAGCTGCCCGCTGATATTGCGGTTGTAACCAATATCGATCCGGAACATCTCGACCATTACGGCAATTTCGACAATGTGCGCGCCGCTTTCGCGCAGTTCGTGGAGAATGTGCCGTTCTACGGTTTTGGCGTCATGTGCCTTGATCACCCGGAAGTGCAGGCGCTTGTCAGCCGCATCGAAGACCGCCGCATCATCACTTATGGTCAGAACCCGCAGGCCGAAGTGCGCTTCGTCAATCAGCGCATGGAAGGTGCGGCGAACCTGTTCGACGTGGTCATCCGTTCGCGCAAGGGCGAGACCGTTGAAATCAAGGATCTGCGCCTGCCGATGCCCGGCCAGCATAACGTGTCCAACGCAACGGCGGCGATCGCGGTTGCGCATGAACTGGGCATATCCGCCGACGATATCCGTCGCGGCCTCGGCTCATTCGGTGGCGTGAAGCGCCGCTTCACCCATACGGGTACGTGGAATGGCGTCGAAATCTTTGACGATTACGGTCACCATCCGGTGGAAATCCGAGCCGTGCTGAAAGCCGCACGCGAAGCCACAAGCCAGGCAGGCGGTCGCGTGATCGCCATCGTGCAGCCGCATCGCTATACGCGCCTGCACAGCCTGTTCGACGAATTTGCTGCATGCTTCAACGATGCCGACACCGTCATCGTCACGCCGGTCTATACGGCCGGTGAGGACCCCATCGAAGGCGTGAACTCCGAAACGCTCGTCAGCCGCATCAAGACTGCGGGCCATCGCGACGCGCGCTATGCCAGCGGACCGGAAGCCTTGGCCCCGCTCGTTGCTTCTATCGCGCAGCCGGGAGACTTTGTGGTCTGCCTCGGTGCGGGCAACATCACACAATGGGCCTATGCGCTGCCCAAGGAACTCGCCGAACAGGGTAAGAAGTAATGGACTATCACCCGATGGAAAGCGGCGAGACGCTTCTCAAGAAGCTCGACGGCAAGCTGTCGGGCCTGCGCGGGCGTCTGACACCCGATACCGGCATGGACAAGATCACCTGGTTCCGTGCCGGTGGCCCGGCACAGGTTCTGTTCCAGCCTGCCGATGAGGAGGACCTGTCGAATTTTCTGAAGGCGGTGCCGGAAGAAATACCGATCCTCGTGGTCGGTATCGGTTCCAATCTGCTCGTCCGCGATGGTGGCGTGCCTGGCTTTGTTGTCAGGCTCTCCGCAAAGGGTTTTGGCGAGGTGGAGCGCGTCTCCGAGACGCAGCTCAGAGCAGGCACAGCGACGCCAGACAAGCGCGTGGCTGCTGCGGCGCTTGAGGCGGGGCTTTCGGGCTTCCATTTCTACCACGGAATTCCTGGTGGTATTGGCGGGGCGTTGCGCATGAATGCGGGCGCCAATGGCGTGGAAACACGCGAGCGCGTCGCGGAAGTTCGGGCGCTTGACCGCAAGGGCGAGCTGCATGTGCTTTCCAATGCCGATATGGGCTATGCCTATCGTCATTCTTCGGCATCGCCGGAGCTGATATTCACCTCGGCGCTGTTCGAGGGCGTTCCGGGTGATCGCGCGGATATTCAACGCGCCATGGATGAGGTGCAGCATCATCGTGAGACGGTGCAGCCTGTGCGCGAAAAGACCGGCGGTTCAACTTTCAAGAATCCCGAGGGCACATCTGCCTGGAAGGAAATCGACAAGGCTGGCTGTCGCGGACTGCGCGTCGGCGGTGCCCAGATGTCGGAGATGCACTGCAATTTTATGATCAATACTGGCACCGCGACCGGGCATGATCTGGAGACTTTGGGCGAGACAGTTCGCGCAAAAGTTTTCGCGAACTCGGGGATTCGCCTCCATTGGGAGATCAAGCGTCTCGGTTTGTTCCGCGACGGCGAGCGCGTAGAAGAGTTTCTCGGCAAAGTTTAATAAAAAAATTGCCCGGATTTTCTGCCTGAAATTCCGGGCTTTTTTGCCTTCGCAAGCGACGCGTAAGGTTCGTCCCTTTTGATAGGGTCTTGTCACGGAATCAATCCTCTGATTCTTTATGGTTAACCACACAGTGATTTGATTCGGCAGGATTTTCCTGCCGTGGGCGTCTGCGGCCTGCGCCGCCGGATGACTCAGACTCTGTTCTTGATTCACCGCGCAGGGGATTGCGCAGAGGGGATGCTTAACATGACGGGAAAACACGTCGCCGTTTTGATGGGTGGATTCTCCTCCGAGCGTCCTGTCAGCCTGTCGTCTGGCGCGGCCTGTTCAAAGACCCTCGAAGAGTGCGGTTACCGCGTGACCCGCATCGATGTGGATCGCAATGTCGCAAGTGTTCTCGCCGAGCTGAAGCCTGATGTCGCCTTCAATGCGCTGCATGGTCCGTTCGGTGAGGATGGTGCCATTCAGGGCATCCTCGAATATCTCCAGATTCCCTACACGCATTCCGGCGTTCTCGCTTCGGCGCTCGCCATGGACAAGGATCGCGCCAAGAAGGTTGCTGCGGCTGCTGGTGTGGCTGTGGCCCCGTCGCGTCTGATGAACCGTTTCGACATTGGTTCCGAGCATCCGATGGAGCCGCCTTATGTCGTCAAGCCGGTGCGTGAAGGCTCCAGCTTCGGCGTGGTGATCGTCAAGGAAGACCAGACCCATCCGCCGCAAATCATCGGCTCTGCCGACTGGAAATATGGCGACGAAGTTCTGGTCGAAAGCTACATCGCCGGGCGCGAACTGACCTGCGCCGTGATGGGCGATCGCGCGATGGATGTCTGCGAGATCGTTCCGGTCGGTCATCAGTTCTACGATTATGATTCAAAATATGTTGCAGGCGCATCAACTCACGTGTGTCCGGCAAAAATTTTACCAAATATTTACCAAAAAATACAAACAATGGCCCTTACGGCGCATCGGGCAATCGGGTGTCGGGGCGTAAGCCGGTCGGACTTCCGTTTCGATGATCGTTTTTCAGAAGAAGGCGAAGTTATCTGGTTGGAAGTTAACACCCAACCGGGAATGACCCCCACATCGCTCGTGCCTGATATCGCCAAAGCGGCTGGTATCTCTTTCGGTGAATTGTTGAGTTGGATGGTGGAGGACGCGTCTTGTTTGCGTTGAACGGCAAAAATGATGGATATAGGCGCTCGGGCGCGATGCGAGATGCATCGGCGATGAATGTCGCATTCGTCCTGCCGCGCTTTCTGCGCAAGCCGTTTCGCTTCGCCGTACGTCTGTTTCAGGGCAATGTCAGCATTCCACGCCACGCTGGCACTATCGGCATGCTGGGTTTCCTCGGCGCTACCGGCCTTTACGGCATGGTCGTCGGTAATCACTCCCAAGACGTGGTGAAGGCTACGGCCTCGACGCTCGGCTTCGCTATCGAGGACGTCAAGGTCGTCGGCAATCACGAAACCTCCGATATCGATATTCTGGGTCAGCTTAACCTTGATGGCGAAACATCGCTGGTGGGCTTGAGCGCTGAAGAAGCGCGCGCCTCCATCGCACAGCTGCCATGGGTTCAGAGCGCCGAAGTACGCAAGGTTTATCCGGGCACGGTTCAGGTTGCGCTGCATGAGCGTCAGGCTTTCGCCATCTGGCAGAACGACAAGGAACTGTCGCTGATCGATGCCGAAGGCGACACCATCGTTCCTTTCCGTGCAGGCCGCTACAACACGCTGCCACTCGTTGTCGGTGACGGTGCAGAAAAGGTTGTTAAGGGCTTCGTTGACGAGGTCGCAAACTATCCGGCGCTGGCTGGCAAGGTTCGCGCCTATATCCGCGTTGCAGACCGTCGCTGGGACCTGCTTCTGGACAATGGCGTGCGCGTCATGCTCCCGGCAGATGATCCGCTGAAGGCTCTCGCGCAGATCCAGAAGCTCGATGAGGAAAAGCATCTTCTGACCCGCGATATTATGGCGGTCGATCTCCGTCTGGATGATCGCGTCACCGTTCAGCTGACGGCAAGCGGTATGGAACAGCGCCAGAAGTTCCTGGCGGAGCGTAGACGAGAATTGGCCCGCACGGGGAAGCGCGTATGAGTATTCTGGGCGGTAAGGGATCATCTCAAGGCGGAACTGCAGGGCGCAAGGTGCGCCTGCTCACGGTTCTGGATGTTGGCTCAAGCAAGGTGTCCTGCGTCATTGCAAGGCTGCGTCCGCATGAAGGCGGCGCGCTTCTGCCGGGCCGCACGCACCGCATGGAAGTGCTCGGCATCGGCCATCAGCGTTCGCGTGGTGTGAAGTCCGGTGTGATCATCGATCTCGATGCTGCCGAACAGTCCATCCGTCTCGCGGTCGATGCTGCAGAGCGCATGGCCGGTCTGACCGTCGACAGCCTGATCGTGAATATTTCTGCCGGTCGCCTCAAGAGCGAAACCTTCACTGCGAGCGTCAATCTCGGGGGCCATGAAGTCGAGCAGACCGATATTCGCCGTGTTCTCGCTGCGGGCGCAAAGCAGGCTCTGGCCGCAGAGCGTCACCTCGTTCACTCGCTGCCGATCGGCTATACGCTGGATGGCGAGCGCGGTGTTCGCGACCCGCAGGGCATGCTGGGCGACAGCCTCGGCGTCGATATGCATGTGCTGACGGCTGATGCCGCTCCGCTGCGCAATCTCGAGCTTTGCATCAATCGTTGCCACCTTTCAGTCGAAGCTATTGTTGCCACGCCTTATGCAAGCGGCCTGTCGGCTCTGGTCGGTGATGAAGCCGAAATGGGCGCAGCCTGCATCGACATGGGCGGCGGCACGACGACGATTTCCGTCTTCTCCGAAGGCAAATTCATTCACGCCGATGCAGTTGCCATCGGCGGCAATCACGTCACGATGGACGTGGCGCGCGGTTTCTCCACTCGCATGGAAGACGCCGAACGCCTGAAGGTCATGTATGGCTCGGCGCTGCCAAGCGCTGCCGACGACCGCGATCTCATCTCCGTCTCGCCGATCGGCGACGATGAGCGTGATGTACCCAATCAATATCCGCGGTCGGTTTTGACGCGGATTATCCGTGCAAGAGTGGAAGAAACGCTGGAACTGGTTCGCGACAGGCTGAACCAGTCAGGCCTCGGACACATTGTCGGCAAGCGTGTGGTTTTGACCGGCGGCGCAAGCCAATTGCCGGGAATGCCGGAGGCAGCCAGACGAATCCTTGCAAGAAATGTACGAATCGGGCGTCCTCTAGGAATAGCGGGATTGCCTGAGGCGGCTAAGGGGGCAGCTTTTGCCGCGACCGTCGGACTTCTGATCTACCCGCAGGTGGCCGGGATAGAAGAGCGGTCGGTAAAAGCAGCTTCCTCCGGTCTTATGACCGGTACGGGTGGGCGCATTCAACGTGTCAGCCAATGGCTGAGGGAGAGTTTCTGAGTAACCGATCTTTGAGTGAACAGTCGAATTTTCCGGGACGTGACCATCTGGGTAACAACCAATCAGCACCGCAGCGGCGAAACGCGGTGACGGGCTTTAAGAGGAACAAGGACCAATGACTATCAATCTGCAAAAGCCGGACATCACCGAGCTGAAGCCCCGCATCACCGTATTCGGTGTCGGCGGTGGCGGCGGCAATGCAGTCAACAACATGATCAATGCCGGTCTTCGCGGCGTGGATTTCGTTGTGGCCAATACCGACGCGCAGGCTTTGACCATGTCGAAGTCCGATCGGATCATCCAGCTCGGCGCTGCCGTGACGGAAGGTCTGGGCGCAGGTTCCCAGCCCGAAGTCGGTCGTGCCGCTGCTGAAGAATGCATCGACGAAATCGTCGATCACCTCAATGGCACGCATATGTGCTTCGTCACCGCAGGCATGGGCGGCGGCACCGGCACCGGTGCAGCTCCGGTTGTAGCCCGCGCAGCACGTGAACGCGGTATACTGACCGTCGGCGTCGTGACCAAGCCTTTCCATTTCGAAGGCGCTCGTCGCATGAAGACGGCCGACCTCGGCATTGAAGAACTGCAGAAGAACGTCGATACGCTTATCGTCATTCCGAACCAGAACCTCTTCCGCATCGCCAACGACAAGACCACCTTCGCCGACGCTTTCGCGATGGCTGATCAGGTGCTCTATTCGGGTGTTGCCTGCATTACCGACCTGATGGTCAAGGAAGGCCTCATCAACCTCGACTTTGCTGACGTTCGCTCGGTTATGCGCGAAATGGGCAAGGCGATGATGGGCACCGGCGAAGCTTCCGGCGAAGGCCGTGCAATGGCTGCTGCCGAAGCCGCGATTGCCAATCCGCTGCTCGACGAAACCTCGATGCGCGGCGCAAAGGGCCTGTTGATCTCGATCACCGGCGGTCGCGACATGACCCTGTTCGAAGTCGACGAAGCTGCAACGCGTATCCGTGAAGAAGTCGACCCGGAAGCAAACATCATCCTCGGCGCAACCTTCGACGAAGGTCTCGAAGGCGTTATCCGCGTATCCGTGGTTGCTACCGGCATCGATAAGCAGATCGGAGATGCGGCGCCTGCGCCGCTGGAATTTCGCCAGCCAGTAAAACAGCCGACTTCGCAGGCCAAGCCTATGGCACCGCATGGCGCTCTGCGTCCTCCGGTCGTTGAGCAGCCGCGTCAGGTCGACCCGATTGCTCAGGCAATCCAGTCTGCCGAAGTCGACATGCCGATTGCACCTGCGCCAGCCGCACCGGCTGCTTCCGCAGAGCCTGATTTCCGTCCGCAGAGCCGTATTTTCCAGGCTCCTGCACCGGAAGCCTTCGAACGTGCACCGGTCGCTCGTGCACCGATGCCCCAGGCTCATGCTGCTCAGGCAGCTCAGCCGCAGGCTTACCAGCAGCCGCAGCAGATGCATGCAGAACCGGCACCGCGCCCGGCTCCACGTATGCCAGCTGTTTCGGACTTCCCGCCGGTTGCACAGGCTGAAATCGCCGCCCGTCGTGCTCCGCAGCAACCACAGCCTGCTCAGGAAGAGCCACGCGGCCCGATGAGCCTTCTCAAGCGCCTGACCCA
>Ga0153948_1000664_pt1 | contig 18686 bp, 17 predicted proteins | sample TSNJ032MetaG_FD_104696 | JGI IMG/M metagenome (GOLD analysis project Ga0153948, IMG submission 104696) | Attine ant fungus gardens microbial communities from New Jersey, USA - TSNJ032 MetaG | ecosystem: Host-associated > Fungi > Mycelium > Unclassified | place: USA: New Jersey, Wharton State...
AGCCACTAGTTAAGTCAAAAAACCGTGCACAGTCAAATTTATGGCGCACATGTCTGGATTAACTGGGGGTTAATTAACCAAACAGATGGTAAACCTTTGCCGCCTTTTGCGCTTGGGTGATCTGCGACATCTCGTTGGCTATCGCCTGCCGCTCACCCATGGCCGCCTCCAGAAGCTCCTTGTAAACGTGGAGCAACTCCTCAAGGTTACTGCGCAAGGCCTCCTCATCCAGCGAGGCCTCGGCCATGACGTCTTCCATGCAGGAACGGCAAGCCAGATCCAGCTCGCCAATGGCTTCCCAGTTGCGTTCGGCCAGCGCACTGACCAGCGCTTCACGGGTGTCGGCGATTCGCTGCAATACAAGACTCATGGTGCTCTCCTTAAAACTGGGGGCCTGGCGGAGCGATGCCGTCCCAGCCTTCCTTTACGGTGCGCAGCAGGCCGGCAACTTCGTCGAGGATTTTCGGATCGCTCTTGACGTTGGCCTCAGCGAGTCGCTTCATCATGTAGATGTAAAGCTGGTTGAGCTCACCTACCGAATCAGCACTGTTTTCCAGATCCAGGCCTTCACACAGCCCACCAATGATGCCAACGGCTTTACTGATGGCCGTGCACTTGGCGGGAATATCCTTGCGCTCGATAGCGCCCTTGGCCTGAGCGATGCGCTCCAGACCACCTTCCATCAACATTTGTACCAGACGGTGCGGGCTCGCCTCGGATGTCTGGGCGTGCGCGCCGACTTTCTGGTATTGCCGAAGGGCTAACATTGGATTCATGTTCTACCTCATTTGCCACATTGACTCGTATAACCAGTGTATCGCCAACGAGCCACAGAACTTTAGATCAAAAGACAAAAACCCGGCGCACGCCGATAAAGCGTAGCCGGGTTTTTGTCGTTCTTGCCTGTTACTTCGCGGATTGCTGAGCGTTCAGCGTGCTGAAGAACGACGTGATGTTGCTCGCCGTGGCCTTCATCTGCCCGACCAGCAAGTCCATGGCGTTGTATTTGGCAGTCAACGTCTTGGTCAGGTTGGCAACACGTACATCCAGAGCCGTCTGCTGATCGGTAAGATTGCGCGTGTTTTTGTTGAGGATGGCCATGCGCTGATCAAGCAGACCGCTGCCGGTGATATCACCTGCCGCCGGCTTGAGGTACGGGTCTGTTGCCTTGGTCATGCGCGCCAGCAGACCGTTGGTGTCATCGGTGCCGGTGAACAATTGCTGAACCTGGCCAGTCATGCCTGGCTGGGCCATGGTCTTGGTGAAAGCCGCGGTATCAAACGTCAGGTTACCGGTGTTGCGATCGGTCATTACGCCCAGTTGGGACAGTACGGCCAACGGACCGCCAGCGCCCTTGGCCGTCAACTCGGCACGCACGTCGGCAATCAGCGCGCGCGGCATCGCGTCGCCAGTGAAGGCCGCTTGCACGGTCAGCTTGCCATCGGCGTCCGGCGTCGCCTTGGACAACGTATCAATGGTGGTCTTCAGCGTGTTGTAAGCGTCGACAAACGACTGAATCGATGTCTGCAAGCCTTTGGTGTTGGCATCTACGCTGACAACAGTCGGAGAGTTCGCGTTAGCGCTGACCGTCGTCAGATTCAGGGTCAGGCCACTGATGGCGCCGGTTACCGTATTGCTTTTGCTACTTACCTGAAGGCCGTCAATGGTCAACAGGGCATTTTTTGCAACGCCGTTGACGGCGCCTGAATCACCTGCCGCCGGAGTGCCGCTCATTGCCTTGGTGCCATCAATTTCCAGACCGGCAATACCGCTGACGGTGAGGTCGGAACCTTCGCCGGTCTTGCTCGAACTGATCACCAGACGCGAAGCGCCATTGGCGTCGGTCACGATGTTGGCGGAAATACCGTTGGCGCCCTGAGCCTTGTTGATCGCATCACGGGTGCTCTGCAAGGTGGCATCGGCCGGGATGTCGACATTGTAATCAGTGCCATTCTGACTGATTTTCAGGGTACCACTCGGAATGGCACTGGAGGCGCCGCCGGCGAAAGAGGCACTGGCGATTTTCGAACCGGTGGCCAGCTGACTCACGACTACGTTGTAGCTTCCCGCTACTGCGGTGCTGTCGGCAGTGGCGTTCAGAACCGACGTATTGGCCGAAGTGGCGGTGAAGCCGGCAAACGCAGGGTTGGTTTTGCTGCTCAGATTGGTCATTGCCGTCTGGAACGCAGTCAGCGCGCTCTTCAACGAACCGATGCCGGAAATCTTCAGCGTGTTGGCTTTGGTCGCAGTATCGATTTGCGTCTGCTTCGGCGACTTGTCGGCGTTGACCAGCGCAGTAACGATCGCACCGATGTCCAGGCCGGAACCCAGGCCCGAACCCGGTAAAATTGGACTTGCCATGTGCATCTCCCTTCAGTTTGCTGCCGTTCTTTTGACCCTTCCCGGCGTCATTAAAGAAAGACAAACACTATTCATGCCAGCTCTCAGACTTTGGCGTCGAACAATACGTGGCTCGCGTTGGCGAGGCTGTCTGCCAGCTTGAGGGCTTCTGCGGAGGGAATCTGTCGAACGACCTCACCCGTCTCGCTTGCGATCACCTTGACGATGACCTTTCCGGAATGTTCGTCGATGGAGAACTCCAGATTGCGCTTGATCGACTGAACAAACTTTTCGATCTCCTGCACCGCCAGCTTCAACTTGGCATCGTCCGTATCCTGACTCTTGGCAGCGACCGGCGCTTGCACCTTGCTGACTTCAGGCGTCTCTGACGGTTTGTCAGCAACCGGCGTTACTGGCTTGGGAGCCGGATAAGACTGGTTAAGCTTCACGCTCATGTCCATGCTCATCACCTCCTAACGTAAAAAGGCGAGAGAGCACGACTAGCGCACTCCCCCGCCCGAACTCATTCCGAAATTACTGAAGCAGCTTCAGTACAGCGGAAGGCAGTTGGTTGGCTTGAGCCAGAACGGAGGTCGAAGCCTGCTGCAGAGTTTGCTGCTTGGTCAGGTTAGCAGTTTCTGCGGCGAAGTCGGTGTCTTGTACACGACCCTGTGCAGCAGTGGTGTTCTCAACGATGTTCTGCAGGTTGGAGATGGTGCTGGTCAGACGGTTTTGCGAAGCACCCAGGCTGGCACGGGTATCACCGATTGCAGCGATAGCAGCGTCGATTGCGGTGATGGCGGCGTCGATGTTGCTACCGGCGTTTGCAGCGTCAGTACCGGTCAGAGCCAGAGTACCTTTGTCCACGGACAGGCTGACGGCGTCGAACTTGGAGCTCAGTACCAGGTCGATGTGGTTGGCAGTACCGGTGTTAGCGCCAACTTGCAGAGTCACAGTACCAGCCGAACCGTCCAGCAGGTTTTTGCCGTTCAGGTTGGTGGAAGCAGCGATACGGCTGATTTCGTCGGACATGTCGGCGAATTCAAGGTTGGTCGCTTTCTGGTCAGCAGTGCCGTTGGTGCCGGTACGTGCTTTAACAGCCAGTTCACGCATACGCTGCAGGATGTCGGTAGTAGCTTGCAGAGCGCCTTCAGCGGTCTGGGCAACGGAGATACCGTCGTTGGCGTTCTGGATAGCCTGGTTGCCACCACGGATTTGCGATTGCATACGAGTGGAGATCTGCAGGCCGGCAGCGTCGTCTTTAGCGCTGTTGATTTTCAGGCCGGAAGACAGGCGCTGCATCGAAGTCGACAGAGCGTCGGAAGCACGGTTCAGGTTCTTTTGAACGTTCAGCGACGTGGTGTTGGTGTTTACTGTTAAAGCCATGACGAATTCCTCGTTGGTTGGGTACTGCGGCTTCCGGCCCTGGCAACCGCCTGGAATGGCCTAGAGAACCTTCGTAATAGTTATCGTCGGGTTGGCAGGTTGCTTGAGGTTTTTTTGAAAAAAATTTGCCATCACCCTGCCACCCCCGAGAAAACAAGGGCTTAGCGCCCTCCCACCTGCGAAAAAATGACGCCATAAAACCGACCCCCACCTAAAGCCGCGGGCCAGTGCGGTCGCTCACGTTGCCGATCGTGCTTTTTGCAACACTTCGATCAACTCGTACTCCATCCAGTCAGCCAGCCCCAACCAGTCCTGACGTTCCTGACAATCGAGCATGTGCATGAGGACAAAGGACCAGTCCTGCTGAATCGGCGCAGGCGCAGCTACCAGCAACTGCTGCGCGCCCCCGAACACATCGACCATATCCAGTGCCGCCTCGACATCCCGCCCGAGCCGAAACAGCCCGGCGCACTGCCGGCACTCGTCGACGCACTGCTCAATCGTCGTCATTGCACAAACTCCTGATTGAACTGCGTCCCGGCGATCAATGCGCCCGCGCGACTGCTGTTGAAGAACTGCACCTGCGGATGCGCGGCGATATAGCGCTCCAGCACACACAGATAGCCGCGAAAGTTCAGCTGGGTGCTGACCCGCTGGCCATGGCCGTCCTGCACCCAGTGCCGCGCCTGATCAACCCCCGGCCCCAGATCGCCGTCGTTCCAGCCGGCATGGGTCTTGTTCATTGGGAACGCGAAGTCGGCACCAAACAGGGTAATGCGCGACGCGCCCATCTTCACCGCCAGATCCACCGCCGGATGAATCACGCTGCCACCGACATGCAGTTGCCCGCGCGGGTATTGCTCACACAACGCGGCGTACACCGGACTGGCCGAGTAACCGCCGTAGCGCTTGCCCTTCCAGGCGGTCAGCACCAGAGGATCGCTCATGGGCAGATACACCAGCGGGATGCCAGCGGAGTCCTCGAACGGCAAATGCCGGAAGCTGATGCGCTGATCGATGGTGACCACCAGATCCGGGACGATGCCGTGTTCACGCAGCGGCCGGTAAGCGGTATCGACGCACACTAACAATGGACGTTCAGCCTGCGCGTGCACCGCCGCCAGACGCTGGAAATGCCCTTCCAGGGTCGGCCCGGTGCCGATCACATAGATCTCCCGGCCATTGGCGCTACCGAACAACTGAGCCACATCGTCATCGCCCAGCAACACCGGCAGGCAGTCCTGCAAGCGCTGTTGAATGAACGGCAAGTCTGGATCGAACTCACGATTGTTGAAGCTCAGGTGCACTTCGCTGACCAGCCGATCGCGGATCTTCGCGTTGAAGTCATCAGCCAGCAGCATCTCCGCCGGCAGGGCGAAAAACGGTGTGCAGATGTCTGACAGATCACCGGCATAGAACAGCTGCACACGCGGATCTTCCAGCCATTGGCGTTGATCAAGCAGTTGCAGCACCAGCGCGAACAACGCGCCATTGAGGATATGCACATACAACTGCTCAAGGCCAGCGCGCTCCAGCAGCACCGTTGGCAGGTCGCCGAGGCCGGTGCCATAGACGTGAAGTTGCGGTTTTTCCGGCAGGCTGGCCGCCTGGATGCGGGCTTCGTGAACCCGGTCGTGGCGGCTGGTCAGTTGAATGCCGTTAACGCTGAGCGTCGAGCCCATGCCCTGCACCAGTTCGGCTTGAACGACTGAGCTGTCTTCCGCCAGCAACCGCTCGAACAACGCCGGCCAGCGTTGCTGGATGACCTGGGCATTGGGTTGGAAAAACTCGCTCATGACGCCTCGCGTTTCGTTCGGGCAAAAAAATAGCGTTCAAGGGTAACCTTGAACGCTATTTTTGTATCCGCCGTTTTTGACCGGGCTCAGGGGCGATAGATGATCGCCGAGCCCCACGACAGACCAACGCCGAACCCGCTCAGGGCAATGCGCTGCCAGTCGGAATCGAGCACGTGTTTTTCCAGCAGCAATGGAATGCTCGACGACACGGTATTGCCGGTCTCGACCATGTCCTTGATGAACTTCTCCGGCTCGCCTTCGAAACGCCGCGCCACCGCATCGACAATCGCCGCACTGCCCTGGTGAATGCAGAAGGCGTCGATGTCGTCAGCGTTGAGGCCGGAGTCGTCGAGCAATTCGTGCAAGTGCGCCGGGACTTTGAGCAGCGCGAAGTTGAACACCTGACGCCCGTTCATGAAGAACACGCCATCGGTGACTTTCAGGTGCGGTGCGCCGGAACCGTCGGTGCCGAACTTGGCCTTGCCCAGCGCCCATGAAGGATCTTCGCCCATCCAGGTCGCGGTGGCGGCATCGCCGAAGAGCATGGTGGTGTTGCGGTCTTCCGGGTCGACGATTTTCGAATACGGGTCAGCGGTGATCAGCAGGCCGTTCTTCAGGCCGGCGGCTTCCATGAAGCCCTTGATCGCGTAGATGCCGTAGACGTAACCGGAGCAGCCCAGGGAAATGTCGAACGCCGCGACATTAGTCGGCAGACCGAGCTTGTCCTGGACGATGGCAGCGGTGTGCGGCAGGCCTTCTTCGTCACCGTTCTGGGTGACGACGATCAGTGCGTCGATCGATTCACGCTTCAGCTCAGGGTTGCTGGCAAACAGCGCATTGGCCGCTTCCACGCACAGATCGGAGGTTTCCTGTTCAGCGTCTTTGCGCGGCAGGAAGGCCGAACCGATTTTGCCGAGGATGAATTCTTCATCCTTCTCGAATTTTGCACCTTGTGCGTAATTGTCCACGCCGGCTACAGGAACGTAGCTCGCAATGCTTTTTATGCCAATCATTACGGCTTCCCAATAAAAAACAGCCCAAAACCACCGCTCGCAAGGATTCGAGGGGCGCCGACAAACAGAAAACGGCCGCCACAAAGGGCAGCCACGGGGAGCGCAAAGGGCTATCACTGGAACCGATTACACGGCCAGGCGCCATCTCCCCGGTCAATACAATACAGTGAAGATGCGCGTTATGACTCGCAGGTCACGCTATTTTGCCGAATCGGTTGCAGATCGGGTTATTCGACCAACGACCAGTCCAGTGGCGTGCCACGTTTGATCGCCTGACGAGCGCGGCGTCCGAGGACGGCATCGGTGTGCTTGGGCGGCAGACCGAGACCCGGGCGAATGGCGCGCAGATTGTCCCCGGAAAAGGGCTCACCGGCCGCCATGTCGGCAGTGACGTACAGCGAACGGCGATAGACCAGCGACTTGCGCTCAGCCTCGGTGACGCCGTAATGCACCTGGCCCATGGCTTGCCAGGCGCGTTCGGTTTCCACCACCAGACTGGCCAGCTCCGCAGGTTCCAGCGAGAAACTGGCATCGACCCCGCCCGCCGAACGGTCGAGGGTGAAGTGCTTTTCCACCACCGTCGCGCCGAGTGCCACAGCGGCCACGGACACGCCAACCCCCATGGAGTGATCGGACAGCCCCACCTCGCAACCGAACAGTTCACGCAGGTGCGGGATCGTACGCACATTGCTGTTGAGCGGGGTTGCCGGGTAAGTGCTGGTGCATTTGAGCAAGACCAGATCCTTGCACCCCGCCTCACGGGCGGCGCGCACGGTTTCGTCGAGCTCGGCGATGCTGGCCATGCCGGTGGAGATGATCAGCGGTTTGCCGGTCGCGGCCACACGGCGGATCAATGGCAGGTCGGTGTTTTCGAAACTGGCGATCTTGTACGCCGGCACATCAAGGCTCTCGAGAAAGTCCACCGCCGTGTCATCGAACGGTGTCGAGAACGCGAGCATGCCCAGTTCTTTGGCCCGGGCGAAAATCGGCGCGTGCCACTCCCATGGGGTATGAGCTTTCTCATACAGGTCGTAGAGCGAAGTACCGGCCCACAGGCTGTTCGGGTCCTTGATGAAGAACTCGCCCTCGGCCAGATCCAGGGTCATGGTCTGCGCGGTGTAGGTCTGCAGCTTCAAGGCATGCGCGCCAGCCTTGGCGGCGGCCTCGACAATCTGCAGAGCAACCTCCAGCGACTGGTTATGGTTGCCGCTCATTTCGGCAATGATGAACGGCGGCGCATCGGCACCGATCAGGCGCTCGCCAATCTTGAAACTACTCATCGCGGTGATCCTTCAAAACCTTGGTGAACGCGCAGGCACTCTGGGTGAATCCGGCGTCACGAAACACATTCAAAGAGGGGCGATTGCCCGGCAGCACCTGCGCGGTGATGGCAGTCATCTGCGGCCAGTGCGCGCGGACGAACGCCTCGCCTCGCGCCAGCAGCGCCCTGCCCCAACCCAGACCGAAACGCCCGTGCAGCAGATACAGCGACACTTCAGCCTCGAATCCACGCAAGTCATAACGCAAGACGCCGACCGCGCCGTCATCGGCCTCGGCAATCAACAGCAGGCGCTGCGGATTGTGCAGGCTTGCCTTCAGCCAGTTCAGGTGCTGCGGCCACTCGATTGCAGCGGTGTCCAGTGACCAGCGACGTACCGCCTCGGCATTGCGCCCGTCGAACAGCAATTGCGCATCATCGAGGGTCGCCGGGCGCAGCTTGAGCACCGCACCGCCCAGCGCCGCCGCCACGCGCAACGCACCGCGCCCGTCGACCAGTTGCCGTGAGCGCTCGGCCAGGCTTTGGCGCAGATAGACATTGTCGACGACAAAACCGATGGCGTCGCGCAGTTGTTCGACGCTGACCTGCTCGCGGGCGCCCATGAACACATGCGCCCCCGCCGCCGCCATGACTTCGCCATTGGCCTGCTGATTGTTCGAGACCGCGATGCAGATCGTCGGCAGGCCCAGCGCCGCGCGCTCCCAACTGGTGCCGCCACCGGCGCCGATAAACAGATCGGCCGCGGTCATGCGTTGCTGAAAATCGCCGACGAAACTGTGCAGGCGCCAGTGCGGCCGGGTTGCGGCCAGCGCCTGCATTTGGGTCCATGCCGGGTTGTCTGCGCCGGCGACGAAATCCACTTCCAGCTCTGCGAAATCCTGCAGCGCCAACATCGCGTGATGGGTCTGCATCGCCGCATCGAAACCACCGAAATTCACCAGCACCCGGCGCGCCTTGGGCTTGATCGCAATGGCCGGGCAGACGAATTCTTCGCGCAGCATGGCGTAGCGCGGGCCGAGCAAGGTGCGGCAGCCTTCGGGCAGCAGCGGCGCATAGTTTGCGCTGAGACCGGACAGGTTCTGATTGAGCAGCAGATCAACGCTGTAACGGCGGGTGGCAAGATCGTCCACCGCCGCGATCCGAGGCGCCCAGCGGCGCGCTGCGGTCTGCCAGTGATGATCGAGGCCGTAGTGGTCGGCGATGATCCAGTCGAATGCGGCGTGACCTGCCAGCAAGGCGTCCAGCGCCTCGATGTCCGCCTGCCACGGCAGCATCGATTCGATGGCTTGCTGCGGGTCTTCGTCGGGGTAGACGTCAGGCAAGGTGAAGGTCTCGAAACCTTCGGCGGCCAAGGCATCGAGCCGATGCCCCGGCAACCGCCGGCAGGCAAAGGCGACATGACTGCCCTGCTGGCGCAGCACTCGCGCCAGCGTCAGGCAGCGGGCAATGTGGCCACTGCCGATGGTCGGCGAAGCGTCAGCGCGGATCAGCACTCTCATTGCAGTTCTCCGCCGGCCTTGAGCGCGGCGTACAGGTATTCGGCGCGTTTCCAGTCTTGCAACGTGTCGATGTCCTGCACCAGATGCCGCGGCAGTATCACCGGCAGACTCGCGGACGAATACAACACTTCACCGCGCAACCACGCTTCGCTGCGGCCCCAGTAGAACTGGCCGGCGTCCTGAAAGGCTTCGGGCAGATCCTGCGAGCGGGTTTGGCGAAATTCCGGGTACAACGCGTTCAATGCGCCCTGCCCGTCCAGCGTCAGCGCCCGCTGCACCGGGAAACCAAAGCTGCACACGGAGAACGCAAAGGCTTTGTCCGGGTGCTGCTGCAGCAGCTCAAATCCTTGCCGCAGAAAGCGCGCCTGCAACAACGGTGCGGTGGCATACACGCAGCAGGCGTAATCGAAGGCCGGCAGTTGCTGCAAGGCATGCTCGATCACCGCAGCGGTGCCGGTGAAATCATCCGCCAGTTCAGCCGGGCGCAGGAACGGCACTTGCGCACCATGGGCCAGCGCCAGCTCGGCAATTTCGGTGTCATCGGTACTGACCACGACCTGTTCGAACAGGCCACTGTCGAGCGCCGTACGGATCGAGCGAACGATCATCGGCACGCCGTCGAACGGCAACAGGTTCTTGCGCGGGATGCGCTTGCTGCCGCCACGGGCCGGGATGATTGCGACGCTGTTCAAGGACGTTTTTCCAGCAGGAACCAGGTGATGTCGTCCACCGGAAATTGCGGATCACGGTGATAACCAAAGCCGTAATCGAGCAAGCGCAGATCGGCATACCGGTCGAGCATTTCCCCGGCGAAATCGCGCTTGAACAGCTTGCCGCTGTTGCCGCGATAGGACACTTCCACCGGCGCCGGATTGTAGTATTCGGCGATCAGGATGTAGCGCTGGCTCAACGCATACAACTGCGCGTAGGCAGTCGGCAGCAGCTCCGGCGCCAGATGGATCAGCACGCCTTTGCTCAGGGTCAGGTCGTAGCTGCGCTCGCGGGGGAAGTCGAACAGCGAGCCGTGCCAGATCTGCGCGATGCCCAATGCCCGCGCCTGAGCACAGGCGCTTTGATTGATCTCGACGCCGAACAATTCACTGTGCGGCAGCAGTTGACGCAGCGCCTGCAGGTTGTTGCCGGCATTGGTGCCCAGCTCAACCACACTGTTGATGCGCCCGGCGCGGCTCAGGGCCTTGGCGAACAACGCCAGGTTGGCCGCGACCAGCGGCTGACCGACGTTGCGATCGACGTACTGGTTGCCGAAATCGCCCTGCCAGAATTTTTCCTGCTCACTCAGATCACGCATTGCACAGTCTCATTCGCCGCCGCAGCGGGATTTATTCGGTCAGCCGGCGCAATTGCTCGACCACATGATCCTGCTGCTCATCACTGAGCAGCGGATACAGCGGCAGGCTGATCGCCTCGGCGTAATAACGCTCGGCTTCGGGGAAGTCACCTTCGGCAAAACCCAGGTCGCGATAGTACGGCTGCAAATGCACAGGAATATAGTGCAGGTTCACGCCGATGCCGGCGGCACGCAAGCCTTCGAACACCTGACGATGACTCAGGCCGATGCGCTCGGTCTGCAGGCGCACCACATACAGATGCCACGCCGATTCTGCCTCCGGCTGCGCGTTGGGCAAGGTCAGCGGCAGATACGCCAGCAATCGGTCGTAGCGCGCCGCCAGTTCGCGGCGACGGGCGATGAAGGCGTCCAGTTTGGCCAGTTGCGACAGACCGAGCGCCGCCTGCAAATCGGTGATCCGGTAATTGAAGCCCAGTTCGATCTGCTGGTAGTACCACGGGCCGTGGCTGGGTTCGCTCATCTGCTGCGGATCGCGGGTCATGCCGTGGCTGCGCAGGCGTTGCAGACGCTCCGCCAGTTGCGGGCGATTGGTCAGGACCATGCCGCCTTCGGCGCTGGTGATGATCTTCACCGGGTGAAAACTGAACACGGTCATCGCCGCAAATTCCCCGCAACCCACCGGGCGCCCGGCGTAGCTGGCGCCCACTGCGTGCGAGGCATCTTCGATCACGGTGAAGTTGTAGCGCTCGGCGAGTTCGGCAATCTTGCGCAGGTCGCAGCTCTGCCCGGAGAACGCCACCGCCACCAGTACTTTCGGCAACGTGCCGTCCTGCTCGGCCTGATCGAGTTTCGCCGCGAGAGCAAAGGCATCGAGGTTCCAAGTCAGCGGATCGATGTCGACGAAATCCACTTCGGCGCCGCAATAGCGCCCGCAGTTGGCCGAGGCCAGAAAGGTGTTCGGCGTGGTCCACAAGCGATCGCCCGGGCCAAGGCCGGCCGCGAGGCAGGCAATGTGCAGCGCCGCGGTGGCGTTGCACACCGCCACCGCGAAGTCGGCATGGCAACGCTCGGCCATCGCCTGCTCGAAGCGCTCGATGGTCGGGCCTTGAGTCAGCCAGTCCGATTGCAGCACCTCAACCACTGCATCGATATCCGCCTGATCAACGCTCTGTCGACCGTAGGGAATCATGCCGACAACTTCGCGTGCAGCTCGGCGATCTGCCCGACCGAGAGGTAGTGCGGGTTGGTGTCGGAGCGGTATTCGAAATCCTCACTTACCGGCCGGCCACTTTCGCCAAGCTTGTCCACGGAAAAATCGACATCGACGCTGGTGAAGCGGATCGATGGCTGGATGGTGTAGTGGTCTGCGAACTCCAGGGTCATCCGCGCATCGTCCAGCGGCACCATCAGTTCATGCAGTTTTTCACCGGGACGAATACCGACGTTCTTGTGCGGCAGATGCTCGGCCATGCCCCGCGCCAGATCGACGATGCGAATCGACGGGATCTTCGGCACGAACACTTCACCGCCGTGCATCCGCGCAAAGCTGTCGAGGACAAACTGCACGCCGTGATCGAGGGTGATCCAGAAGCGGGTCATGCGCTCGTCGGTGATCGGCAATTCCTGCGCACCGTCGGCAATCAGCTTGCTGAAGAACGGCACCACCGAACCCCGCGAGCCCGCCACGTTGCCGTAGCGCACCACGGCAAAACGCGTTTGTTGTTCGCCGGCAATGTTGTTGGCGGCGACGAACAGTTTGTCCGAGAGCAACTTGGTCGCACCGTACAGGTTGATCGGGCTGGCGGCCTTGTCGGTGGACAGCGCCACGACCTTTTTCACGCCGTTGTCGATGGCAGCGGCAATGATGTTCTCCGCGCCATTGACGTTGGTGCGGATGCACTCGGTCGGGTTGTACTCCGCCGCCGGCACCTGCTTGAGCGCCGCCGCGTGCACCACGTAGTCGATACCGCGCATGGCCTGCCGCAGACGGTCGGCGTCGCGCACGTCACCGAGGAAGTAACGCATGCACGGCGCGTTGAAGGTCTGCTGCATTTCGTACTGCTTGAGTTCATCGCGGGAGAACACCACCACGCGCTTGGGCTGGTATTGCTCAAGCAGACGGGCGATGAACTTGCGCCCGAACGAGCCGGTGCCGCCGGAGATGAAGATCGATTTACCGTTGAACATGTGCTGATTCCTGTTCCTTGTCCGACGGACTCAAGCGAGTAACTGCGACCAGTCGATCGAGGTATTTTCAGCCAGCGTAAAACCTTTGCCGGTGAGGGCCAGGTTCGCGTTGTAAGCCGGATCCTGCGCGAAGGCGCCGCTCCATTTCTCCCGCAAAGCCTGCAGCGCGTCGGGTGCTTGCGGCAGCTCGCCGGTATGCAGTACCTGCACCGACGGCGTCCATACGATGAGGTAGCCCGCCTGCCCGGCCTTGAGGCACAGGTCGACATCGCTGAAACCGCTGGCGAAATCGCCTTCGTCCAGACCGCCCAGTGCGTCGAACAACTCTTTGCGCACCATCAGACACACCTTCGACACCGCCGAGTAGTTCTGCTCGACCGCCAGACGCTGCATGTAACCCGCAGCCGCATGTTTTTCGCCGATGAAGGCCGAGCCGATGCCGCCGTTCATCCCGAGAATCAAACCGGCCTGAGAAACCTTGCCGTCGCGGTCGACCAGTTTGGCACCGACGATACCGACCTCCGGCCGCTGGGCATGGTTGAGCAACGAATCGATCCAGTTCGGATTGACGATTTCGCTGTCAGTGGCCAGCAGTACCAGGTATTCCCCCTGCGCCTGTTCGCTGGCGGCGTTGTACAACGCCGTCTCGCCGAGCGGCTGATCGGCACGCAGCACATTGACTTTAGGATTACGCAGCGCGCCCAGCCAGTCATTGACCTCGGCCGACTGATTCGGATTGGCCGCAATCAGCACTTCATAACGGCTGTAACGGGTTCTGAGCAACACGCCTTCCACGCAGCGACGCAGCGCCGACAGATCGTCGATGGCCGGTACAATGATCGACACCAGCGGCTGTTCGGTATGGCGATAATCGACTTGCCAGGTCCCCGGCAGCGATGACGTGACCTTGGCCTTGTAGCCGCGATGGGTCAAATGACGCAGCAGCGCCTGACGCTCGTGGGCCACCTCTTCCTGCGCCGGAACCTGGGTAATCAGCAGTGGCTCGTCAAGATGCGCCAGCCCCTCGAGACCGCCCTGCTCAATCAGACGCAACAACAGGTCGAACTCCAGTGCCTTGCTGAAATCAGCCTGGTAACCGCCCGCCTCAAGGAACACGTCACGACGAATCAGCCAATGGCGGGCCATCAACGACGGGTTGCTCTGCAGCAAGTCGAGATTGAAGCCGGGGCGGAACACGTCGATCAGCGCGCCCTCTTCATTGCGCTGGATTTCATCGGTGGCGACCGCGCGAAGGCCAGTGGCCGACATCAATTCCAGGCCGGCGCGCAACAGACCACCCGCCGTGAACTCATCGCCCACGTGTGCCAACAGCAGCCAGTCGCATGGCGACTGGGCCGCACTCAGGTTGAGCTTGTCGACGAAATTGCCCGGGGTGACGCGGACAAAGTGCAAGGTGTTCTGCGCCGTGGTCGCAGCCTGCGGTTCGCCCGTGGTGAAGACCACGATCTTGAAGGCTTTACTGTGGCCTTCAACCAGGCTGTCGAGGGTCACTTGCAACTGGTCGACGTCGTTGTCCAGGTCCAGCAGGAAAATGCCGAACTGTGGCCCGCCGTTGTTCGCCGCCAGGTGCGCGGCAATCAACGCCCGCTGCTCGGCGTCCGGCGTACGGCACGCCAGCCATTCGAGCAGACGACCCGAACGCATCTTGCTGAAGACCGGGTAGTGATCGGCCTTCGACACCGTCTCGAGACGCGCGTCCCAGGCAGCCATTTCCTGAGCTTGTGTGTCATCGCCGGACGCCTGCAGTTGCTCGACCAGACGCTTGACCACACGACGGTTGAACGCATTGCTGTCATGGGCCTGCCACAACCGATCGAGCACGCTTTCCGGCGTGTCGTTATTGCGGGCCTGCTGCAGGTATTCCTGCCGGGTCCAGACACCCTCGAGCTGTTCCAGTTGCACACGGCCGGCCGGCATCGCGTGCAACAGGAATTCAAACTCGGCCAGCAAATCAAAAAAGCGCTGGTTGTAGAACGGCATCTCGACGTACTGCAGTGGCCCGAAGCGGCGCTCCGGGGTTTTGGATACGTTGTTCCAGATGGACTGGAAAATCAGCTCGGCCGTCAGTGCGCGACCGGTCACCAGGCTATCGGTCATCGCCGCGAAGCTTTCCAGGGCGAACGCCTTGCGCTGCGCCTGGTCGAGGTCGGTGATGCCCGTCGGCAGCGAGGCGAGGAACTCGGCGAAGGCTTCACGCTCGGCCACCGACTTGGCATCGGTGTACGACAGCGCGTGATACACCTCGGTGTTGTGGTCGGAGAAACCGACGTTGATTTCACGCACGACATACGGGATTGGCAACACCCGCGCCTTGGCGTTCGCCAGCAAGTAGTAGCTGTGACCAATCTCCTGCCATTCGAAACTGGTGCCCGCCGGCAATGCCGCATACCAGTCCTGGATGATCGAGGTTCGGCACACGCCATAGAACGGCGGTACGTACTGATGCATGAAGTCGAGGACGCGATCCTCGGCACGTTCCGAGGCGTAGTCTTCGCAGATTTTCTTGTCGCGGCGGTAGTAACTGACACTCCCGGCCAGCGCCAGGTACATCAGGCAATAGCCGTGGCACAAACCGTAGTCGCGGTTGGCTTCAAGGAAGCTCACCGATTCGGCCAGTGACTCATGCAGGATGAAATCGTCGTCGGCAGCGAACACCATATACGGCGTGGTCAGTTGCTCGACGCCGTAAGTCAGTTTGGCCTGCATGCCCCAATAGGCGAATTGCGGCAGGTGCTGATAATCGACCGAGGAAAAGTCACCTTCCGGGCGCTCGGGAGAAGAGTCCAGCACCAGCACCTTGCAAGGCAGGCTGCTGTAGTACTGCAGCGCTCGACGCAAAAAAGCCGGGCGGTTGTGGGTGATCAGAACCACCGTCAGCAACTCGCTCAATGGCAGCCTGTTTTCAGTACCGTACTTGCCTTGCATAACTTCTCCCACAATCGGCGAAACCGCCCGAAAAACGCTTTTGATGATGGAACCGATTAACGAACCCGACGCAGATAGCCGTCCGCAGCAACGGTGATCAGCAGCTTGTCCTGCATGTGCTGGTCGATCTCGAAATCAGCGTTCTCCTTGAGGTAGGCCCAGACCGCTGTTTTCGGGTTGTCACCCGGGCCCCATGGACGATCCGGGAAGGCATCGGCGGGCATGTCTTCAACCACGGTGTCCATGACCACGCAGTAGCTGTCCAGCGAAACCAGTGGCGCATACAAACGCAGCTCTTCGAGGACGTGTTCGTGGGTATGGTTGGAGTCGAGCACCACGATCACCTTCTTGCCGGCGGCGGCCTGACGCACTTGCTCCACCACTGCCGGATCCAGGCTGGAGCCTTCGATCATGCTGATGCGCTTGATCATCGGGTGGCTTTCGATGGCTTCGCGGTTGTGCGCACGAATGTCGCGATCGATACCCAGCACTTCGCCATGGCCCTGCAGCTCCAGCAACGAGGCGTAGTAAATGATCGAACCGCCATGGGCAATGCCACACTCGATCACCAGGTCAGGCTTGATGCGCCAGATCAGTTCCTGCATCGCCATCATGTCTTGTGGCAATTGAATGATCGGACGGCCCATCCACGAGAAGTGATAGGTGTACTTGTGTCTGGCCGACTGGTTGTAGAACTCCTGGGCCAGCGCCTTCAGGTCCTTGTCCTGGCCCTGGGCATTGACTTCGGCGTGGCACTCCGCCTCGAAAGCTTTGATTACGTTATCGCTCATTGTCCGGTCTCACTGAAAAGTCATTGGATAGTCGCGCTGCCAAACGGCATTCGCGTCGAAGCGCATCAATGGGTTCGCTGCACCTCGAGCAACTGTTGCAAACGGTCGACCACCGCCCAGAACGCCATGGGTTCGTGTGTCGGATAGGGGTAATGCCCCAGATTCAAATCGATCGAAGCGCCGCGTTCACGCAGGCGTTGCTCGACCAGGGTTCTTACCGAAACCGCCTGGCCGCTGGCGCAATTGATCACGCCGTTGAAATCGCGCTGATGGACGATCGCGGCGAGGTAATCGGCGGCGCTGGCGATCGGCAAAAAGTCGCGCAACTGCTCGCCGCCAGACATGTTGAATGACGCGTCGCCGCTATCGATCGCCCGATCCAGCGCTGCCAGCAGACTGTTGGGGTTCTGCCCTTCGCCATGCAAATAGAACAGGCGCGCCCACTGCAAAGTGAACGGATGTTCTTGCGCAAGGTTCTGCAAAAACAGGTGCAAGCTGTGCTTGGCCAACCCGTAAGGATTGCTCGGCTGTGGCGCGGTGCTTTCGCTGAGCGGGCCGCTTTGCATGCCGTACTCGAAGCAGGTGCCGGTCACCAGGACTTGCGGCACACCCGCCTCGACCGCACTTTTGATAAAGCGGTAGTCGGCCATCAGGTTGTGCTCGAAATGGAACAGCGCCCGATAGTTCGGCAGCCCCGGCCAGGCCAGGTGCGCAAGGACGTCAATGCCGCTGGTGAGCGCCGCAATGTCCAGATCCGCCGCGTGAATATCCGCCGCGACGAATTCGACGTCATTGATCCATGGCATGCTCGCAGCCGTATCTGTATTGCGTGCCATCGCGCGCACGGCGCAGCCACGCGCGAGCAACGCCGCGACCAGATGCCGGCCGACGAAGCCCGTGGCCCCGGTGACCAGGACGTTCACAGGACTTTCATCTCAGGCACGGCGATTACGAAGCGCCCGTCCCACTGGCGCACCTGCGCCAGTTGCTGACTGACTTCGTGCAGCAGGTTCCACGGCAGCACCAGCACGTAATCCGGTTGTTCAATATCGATCTGCGCCGGCGCAACAATCGGGATACGACTGCCCGGCAGAAACTTGCCCTGCTTGTGCGGGTTGGCATCCGCCACCCAGGCCAGCAGATCCGGTTTGACCCCGGCGTAGTTGAGCAAGGTGTTGCCCTTGGCCGCCGCGCCGTAACCGACCACACGCTTGCCGTCGGCCTTGGCCTGCAACAGGAAGCGCAGCAGTTCATGCTTGATGCGTTCGGCTGCCGGCGCGAGGGTCGCGTAGTACTCAGGGGTTTTCACCCCGGCAGCGAGTTCGGCCTGCAGTTGTTGCTGCACCTCCGGCTGCACCGCACGACGCTCACCATCCCGGCGCTGCACGAACACCCGCAGCGAACCGCCGTGGGTGCTCAACTGACTGACGTCAAACACTTCCAGACCATTGCGCTCGCACAGGGTCTGCACGGCAGTCAGCGACAGGTAGGAATAGTGCTCGTGATACAGCGTGTCGAACTGCGCGCCAGCCATCAGCGTCAGCAGTTGCGGAAATTCGAAAGTAGCGACGCCGGTCGGCTTGAGCAGTGTGGCGAAACCACCGAGGAAATCGTTGATGTCCGGCACATGCGCGAGCACGTTGTTGGCGGCCATCAGGTCGGCGCCCCAACCTTCGCTGTACAACTGCGCAGCGCTGTCGCGACCGAAAAACACTTCACGAATCTGCAGGCCTTTTTCCCGCGCCGCTTGCGCGGTGCTGCGGGTCGGCTCGACACCCAGACACGGAATGCCGCGAGCAGCGACGTACTGCAGCAGGTAGCCGTCGTTGGCAGCCACTTCGACCACGCGGCTGTCGGCGTTCAGGCCAAAGCGCTCGACCATCTCGGCGACGTAGCGCTCGGCGTGGGCCAGCCAGGTGCTGGAGAACGAACTGAAGTAGGCGTATTCGGCATCGAACAGGCTGTCGGCACGGGTGTAGTCCTCGGTCTGCACCAGCCAGCATTGCTGGCACACGGCAACCTTGAGCGGCATCCATTGTTCGGCCTGTTCCAGCCGATCGGCGTGCACGTAGGCGTTGGACGGTGGCGAGGTGCCGAGGTCGATCAACGGCAGGATCAGCGGTGCGGCGCACCGACGGCA
>Ga0153948_1000666_pt1 | contig 18673 bp, 11 predicted proteins | sample TSNJ032MetaG_FD_104696 | JGI IMG/M metagenome (GOLD analysis project Ga0153948, IMG submission 104696) | Attine ant fungus gardens microbial communities from New Jersey, USA - TSNJ032 MetaG | ecosystem: Host-associated > Fungi > Mycelium > Unclassified | place: USA: New Jersey, Wharton State...
CTAGGACTGCAATGTCATATCATCTTTCTTCATCATCTCCAGAAATAATTTTTGATAGTGCTTTGCACTATACCCTGTCTTTGACTTAAATAGTTGAGAAAAGTAGGAAAAATTTGTGAATCCCAGTCTGTCTGCTATCCTGCTGACAGGCTGGTTTGCTTCTGTTAATAGTACAATCGCCACTTTGATTTTTTCGTCCTGAATATAATCCGTTAAAGTCTGTCCTGTCTCTTTTCTAAAAAGCCGGGATAAATAGTCAGCATTATACTGCATATATTCAGCTACTGTATTTCGGCTAATATCGTTACAAATATTATCTACAATATACTTTTTAATTAGATCTACCGTTTTTTCATCAGAAATATTTTCGGATAGCAGTTCTCTTGTTTTATGTAAAAGGATATAGCATTCATGCTTCATCTCCGTAATGGTATCCACTGAGCAACTCATAGCCTGAAGCACTTTATCATCAGTAAGAAACTTTCTGGTATCAATCTTTTTTATTTGCAGAGACTCAAACAACAGGTTCCATAGTTCAAAGCGAAATTTAATCAAGCTTTCCTTTGGAACGTATTTTGAATCCATCTCATTTAGCGTTGTGTATATACATTCCATCAGGTCTTCCACATTACCATTTTCTAACAGGATTTTCCATTTCATACATTTCATTTTTGATATAGTAAATACTTTATTTTCTTCACACTCTTCATAACATATTACATTGGGCTTACTGCTCACGTTTTGTTTCATTAGTTTTAGCAGACTCTGGTATTTTGGGGAAATCCCTTCCACTGTTATTCTCGTCTTACTATAATAAACGGTAAATGAGACACCTATCTCCTGGTTAAGTAATTCCACCAACCTATTACTCCTTTTATGAATCTGCTCACGATCTGTCATAAAATCCTCATACTTTTTAAGAATACAAGCCACATTATATTCATCTTTAAAAACACTTGAGATTAAGTAGCCATCATAGGTTTTAACCAATAGATTTCTAATCATACACATCTTTTCACACTTTGACCATTCTTTCCATTTCCCATCTCCGTCGTTACAATTCAAAAGCATAATATAGTATTCTTTTGATGTAAGCTCTATTTTACGTTTTCTTGCCACTCTGGTTATTCCTTTCATTTGGGCAGGAATTATTTCATTCAAGATATCTGACCAGAACAGTTCCTCATAAACGTCCCGGTTATTTAAAAATGACCTTCCATATTTAACAAGCAGCGGCAGACTCTCCCGCACTGATATAAGATTAACAATCTGCTGTATTTTTTCTTCCACAATGGATATTTCAAGTGGTAAAAATATATATTCATAAAATGTTTTTATTTTTACAGCAGGTCGGCTTATGGTTTCTTCATTACCTGGTAATACCTGACATAAATGAATATCCAAATCTTTCTCTTCTAGCCACCTCATTAACTTAATTCCATCTTTTACGTTTTCACATAATTCACACAAAATTAAACTTATCTTTTTATATTCCAATAAATCCTTGGCCTCGGTGTAGTTATTTGTGGTATAGATTGCATCCACACCAATGCTATGCCAATGAACCTCTTCCTTCAGTGTTTTTATAGTATTTTTTGATAAACTAAAAATCAGTACATCAATTTTCATCACTATCCTCCTGTAAAACTAAAAGCAATGCCATTTACTCCTGTATCAAACAACAATAAACTTAACATGAACATAAGAAGACATATTTTCACAATGAACTATAATAAAAACAATGTAAAAAGGCAGAAAATTATTCACTAATTATCCTGCCTGTACTTACACTTTGATGCCTATTAACGTGAGATAGATTTAAAAGCTGCCGCCTGCTCCTTAATTCCTTTTTCAGCTGCAAATCGTTCTATACTAGATGCTCCAAAGAAGCCATCAATCTCATTAATTTTTCCAATTACATAAGTAGCATCATCTGGTTCTGCAATAGGGCCACCATGGCAAATTACCATAATATCCGGATTAACTGACTTTCCGGCTTCTATTATCTTTTTAATTTTATCCACGCAATCATCTAATGTCAATGCAGTTTTTGCTCCAATTGTCCCTTTTGTTGTTAATCCCATATGCGCTACTAATATATCTGCTCCTGCTTCTGCCATATCTTTTGCCTGTTCTGGGTCGAATACATATGGACAGGTCAGCATGTCTAATTCATGCGCTTTACGAATCATATCAACTTCTAATCCGTACCCCATATCTGTTTCTTCCAGATTCTGACGAAATACACCGTCAATTAACCCTACTGTTGGGAAATTCTGAACACCATTGAATCCCTGATCTTTCAATTGTTTTAAATATACATCCATTACTCTAAATGGGTCTGTTCCGCAAACACCTGCAAGTACTGGTGTGTTTTTAACTACCGGAAGTACTTCTGCTCCCATTTCTACAACGATTTGATTAGCATCTCCATAAGATAAAAGCCCCGATAAAGATCCTCTTCCGGCCATTCTAAATCTTCCAGAATTGTAGATGATAAGCATATCAGCTCCTCCGGCCTCACTACTCTTAGCCGTAATACCTGTACCAGCTCCCACCCCGACTAAAATCCTGCCATTCACCCTTTCTCCTTGGAATTTTTCTATAATTTCTTTTCTTGTCATTGTGTTCATATTCTTATCCTCCTAATGAAACCTCGCGGTTAGGGAATCCCAATTCTCATTACCACGGTATTTTTACATTGACTATCCCGAAGTTTTTCAAGTTCACTTCTTTCTTGTTCCAATTTCCAACCAGCAGCTTTGGCAGATATTTATCACGTTATTCCTATATCACGCCTTCATTAGTTCCATCAATTTTTTTGCAGCTGCAATCGCAAATTCATAATCGTTTATATTGTTATCCATCTCAATAACTTCTACTACGTCTTTATTTACACCATTCCTTAATGTATCAAATAATACTTTATCTTCTTCAGGTCCATAGAATACCTGACCTTGTGCATCAATCATGGACACACCTTGAAGTGGTAACATTAAAACGGTTTTTTCAGTTGCCATATTTAATTTATCAACGAGCTTACCACCGATTATCACGTTTTCTTGCATTGTTGTTCTCATTAATGTAACAGTTGGGTTATGCTTGTACAGATTACGTGCTGCAAATGCTTCTGGTACTGTTTCATATGGACCAAAATTAACCATATCAAGTGCTCCTACAGACACCACCTGTGGAATTTTATTCTTCGCAGCTGCCTCGCAGCGGTTTGTACCAGCAGCGAGTACACCTCCAACCACTTCATCACACCATTCCGTTGTGGTTAAATCCAGAACACCTTTTATTAAGCCACTATTTATCAATGATTCCATAGTCTTTCCACCAACACCTGTTGCATGGAATATCAAAACTTCATATCCTTGTTCTTCCAGATATTCTTTAGCAAACTCAATACAAGGTGTTGTAACTCCAAACATCGTTGCTGCAATGAGTGGCTTTTCTTCCATAGCTTCTGCTTTAATTTCCTCCTGAAACTTAACCATACCTGCAATTGCATATACTGCATTCTTAAAAATTGTTGTTGAAATAGTGTTAAGCCCCGCTACATCAACAATAGACGGCATCATAACAATATCACTGATTCCCACATATTGTTGCGTATTACCAGAGGCCATTGTAGACACCATTAATTTAGGTACGCCAATGGGTAATGCACGCATAGCCGGAGTAACCAGTGCAGTCCCTCCTGAGCCTCCGAAGGAAAGAATTCCGTCAAATTTTCCTTCTTTATATAATTTTGGTACTAATGCTTCCATACCTTTTGATAAAATATCTGTTGCAAATGCTCTATCTTTTTTATCTACAATCTCTTGAATATGATATCCTGCTGCTCTTGCCACCTCTTCATTAGATACATCTGAAACAAAGGCTGATTCAAATACTCCGGTATGGATAGTAAAAGATCTTAACCCTAATCTTTCTACTAAACCCTTTACATATTCATATTCCTTACCTTTTGTATCAAACGTTCCTGCTATTGCTATCGTTTTCATTTGCGCCCCTTTCTTCTAATGAATTTTACCGGCCGAATAAAAAACAGTAGAATATATTATAACTTTATTGCTACAATTACATTTTACTACCTCCAAATGTTTTAATAAATGTGTTTATATTTGCTTTGTATGTGTTCATATTTTAGTTTTAGATTACAATTTATTATCTTTTGTGTTTATATTAGATTCTACAAATTTGGATGGTGTTGTTCCTGCATATTTTTTAAACATCTTTGAGAACTGCGCATAATCATTATAACCCACCATTTGTGCAACCTCTTTAAAAGAAACATTCTTCTGCTTCATAAATTCCTTTGCTTTGTTCATTCGATATTTGATAAGATATTCTGTAAAACTACAACCGATTTCTTGTTTGAATTTCGTACTTAAATAAGAGCTGGAAACATGTGCCACCAAAGCTAAATCAGCTAAATACACTTCTTTCCTATAGTTTTCACTAATAAAAGTGGTTACAAATTCTACATAATCGTTTGAATTCCAATTTCTATTTATAAGTTTTGACATTACATTATTCTCATCGAAGCTCCCATAACTTTTAAAAGCCTTTGTAGTATTTAAAATAGCTCTTTCTATTGGAATTCTATCAAAGGTCGAGCCGCCTATATAGCCTTGACATTCTGTATTATTATACATATACTGCATACCAATTGGTGTATTAGCGGGTCCTGCATAAATCATTTTAATTACATCTGTTCTGATTTTATTGCATTCGGTGAATATGTTTTCAGTCATGATACGTGCCTGTTCAATAGAAAGATATTCAGATGCCCCCAGATAACCACCTTTTGTAAGACCAAGGTGTGCACATATTACATCCGCTCCTGCCTCTGTCATCTTCTTTGCCTGTTCCTCATTTACTACAAAGGCTACTGTAAATAAATCCATAAAATTTGCCAGATGGATTGCTTCTACTTCTTTATCATAAGAATTACCATCCTCTTCAAGCGCTTCCCTAAATCGACCATCAATCAACCCCACTGTGGGAAAATTGTTAATTCCAGAGAATCCATTTTCCTTTATCTCTCGAATATAATCGTATAGATTGATGAATGGATCGCTTGCATTTAGTCCAAATAAGATAGGTATATCAGAAATAACAGGTAATAGTTCTTTTGTTCCTAAATCCATAACAATCTGATTGCTATTTCCATAGCATAAGTAGCTTGCGTAAGAACTTCTTCCCATAAGCCTATATTTTCCTGCACTAAGTGCCAGTATAAAATCCGCACCACCTAATGCAGTATATTTTGCAGTCATACCTGAACCTGCTACTGTACTGACAATGTGACCATTAATATTTATTTGTGCTTTAAGATTTCTAAGTATTGTTTCTCTATCCATGCCTAATACTCATCTCCATCATTTTCATTCTCAGTTGACATAATACCGCCCACACCCCTATATAAAACAGTACGTGCCCTATTAAGGCATACGGCTTTTCACTCTATATTTTCATTTACTATCTGTAAAACAGACTGACCTTGATGGTCGGCTCTAATAGTGGAAACGTCCTCTTAGCTTCGCATTAATCGTCTTAAATATCAGTTCCAATGCTGTTGTTTAGCTTCGCTTAACACACTCCTATAAGTTAAAAAAAAACATCACATTGTTAGATGTAATATTCTTCTCTCTTTAACATAATATAATCTAATAGAAGTACACCTAATATATTTTAGGAAATCCACCTGCTGCCACTGAATATAAGCTATCTCATATTCAATTATGAATTTGTACAAACTTAAATTAAGCATCCATAAATTAAATATTATGCTGCATATTTTTCCAATATGTTCTCAAAATCTGAGTCCATATCCACATACTTAACAGTCAATACCTTTGACAAGTCTAAACTAAGTATTCCAAGAATTGATTTTGCATCAATGATTACTCTATTGTAAAAAATATCAATATCGAAATCGCATTTGGTAGTGATTGAAACAAAATCCCTTACTTCTTCGGTCTTATATTCTATGTTATCACCCTTTCTAATTACATAAGTCCAACGAGCTTTGACACATTATGACATAGTTATTATCCTTTGTCAATTGGTAATTTCTGATTGTTTGTGTCAAGTAATCGTTGGCAATTCTACAAATATTAATTCTCCTTGGTGTACAGGACTTTTGCCATATTATCCGCTCCTTGCATTCAAAAGCGCAGAGCTGATTCGCGCGGAACTTAAATACTGCCAGAAAACAGCCACCGTGGGAGGCGATATGCTTCACGCAAACAATTAAAGGGCGCCCTTAGCGGCGGCGAAACAACTGCTTACGCAGACCTCGGCGCCCGGGCATTCCCGGGCGCTGAATTGGTCGAAGTTAGTAGTTGGTTCGCCAGAGCGTTGCCCTGTTTGCGTGAAGCATATCGCCTCCCACGGTGGCGTCCTGAAGTCCAACATGCATAAACACTCTAAAATCAATCCATTGCATAAAAAACCACCAACCAGTATAAATAGTTGGCAGTTATATCACTCCTGTTGCGTAGCATACATCTCTAAAGTGTTTCTATCAATTAACGCCGGCACAACTCCCTGCCGGTTAATTACAAACCCGGCAGCATAACTAGCAAACCGTATGGCTGTATGCAGGTCGTGGTTATCCAGAAGATAAGCGGCCAAAGTAGCTATAAAAGCGTCGGCGCCCCCGGTGGTATCTACGGATGGGAATTGGGCTGCCGGGAAATATTGTGAATATTCTTTATTTCTTAGAAAACATCCTCTATGCCCAAGTGTTATAATAACTGTCTTCACTCCCTTTGCTAAAAAGTAATCCGCTTTCTCCTCCAGCGTCTTTTCCTGCGGGCACAAGACTTCTGCTTCTTTATAGTTGGGAATAAAAAAATCTACCATAGATAATAGCGAGTCACTGAGTTGTTTTGTGGCTGATGGTTTTAATATAATCGCCGCACCTTTTTGTTTTCCAATAGAAGCCGCACATTCAACCGTTTCCATTGGGATTTCCGTCTGAAGCAGGCAGAATCCCGTATTTTCAAACAATCTTGCATTTTTCTCAATGTCTTTTGGTTTTAAATTCTGATTCGCACCTGCATATATAACAATACTGCTTTCTCCGTCTTTCTGTACATGAATATATGCTTTTCCGGTTGCCAGCTGTTTATCTCTGGCGATTCCCTGAATCTCTACATGATTTTCCAGCATGGAATTGTAAATCATATTTCCATCATAATCATTGCCTATTCTCCCGATTAATATGGTATCGGCTCCCATTTTAGCTGCACCGATTGCCTGGTTTGCACCTTTCCCTCCCGGAGTAAGGGAAAAGTGCTGTGCAGATACTGTTTTTCCGCTTTGGGGAAGGTCTTCTACATTGACCGTAACATCTGCATGAATACTGCCAACGACCACAATTTTTTTCTTTTTTAAAGTAATCGGAATATCAATGCTGTTTTCGTTGGAAAGCATAGTTTCGCCCGAAAATGAAATGGGCTCATCGATTGTCTTTTCAACGGCTTGAATGATTTTTTGACATAGATATCTGCCAAACTCATAAAACGGGATTTCCAGACTGGAAATCTGTCCAATCGATGATTCCGGGGATAAATCATCCTTAAGACTGATGACTGAAAATTCTTCCGGGATTCTGATTTTTTTAATCCCTGCCTGCTCTTGAATCCACATAGCAGTTTGCATATTTGCACAGACGGCTCCGGTTAAATTGCGCAATAATACCTCGTCGAAAATATTCTCTTCCTGATAGATAATCCGCATGCTGTCATGAAACGGTAAATTATTTTCGTATAAACATTTTTGATAACCCCGGAAAAATAATTCTGAAAATACATTATCTTTTTCGATCACACATCCCAAACCGCTATGTTGATAATCAACCAATTTTTGGGTGGCTCTATGTCCATATTCTTCATATGGAAGTGTATTTTCGAGGTTTACTTCATCTGAAAAATCATTCAGGGTGCATACAGGTATCTCTTCTTTCACAAAATAATCCGCATATTCCCCACTGATTTCATTAACTTTTTCCCAAATAACTCCATCCACTTTATTTTTACATAATGCAGTGATATTTTTCAATTCTGCATCATTACTGCCGCGGCTGTCCTGAAGGATGATATTATATCCGTTTTTATGGGCAAAATCCAGAATTCCTTTTATTATGGAGTATGACCTTGAAACATCATTCAAAAGAATACCCAGCAAAAAAGATCTTGCATTGGTGGAATTTCTCACAAATGAATACGGCGCATAATTATATTCTTTGACTATTTTCAGCACACGGTTCCTTGTTTCCGGGTGTATATTCTCGTCCTTACCATTTACTATTTTAGAAACGGTAGATGCAGACACATTGGCAAGTTTTGCAATTTCTTTTATGGTCATGCTTTCTGATCCTCTCATAGGCTAAACCTATTGAACTTTTACTTTGACTTTTGCTTTTATATTGGTACCATCTGTTGTTGATACTGTAATTTTTGCAGTACCTTTTCTGACCGCCTTTATCTGCCCGCTGTCTGACACTTTAACAATCTTTGGTTTATTCGATTTGTATTTTAATTTTTTTATATTCGCATATTGAGGCGTTACAGATGCTTCTATTTTATGTGTATCGCCCTTTTTGAGATTTAATGTTTCGGTACTCACCTTCAAACTTGTAACCGGCTGCATAACCACAACGGTTACCGTTTTAGAGGCACTGCCCCTCTTACCTTTGACCGTGATCTTAGCGATACCTCTTCCAACTGCCGTTACTCTCCCATCTTCCATCACTGTGGCAGCTTTTGTATTGTCTGACGCATAAGTAAGTGCTGCATTGGCGGGAGATGCGGATGCATTGATTTTTATGCCTTTTCCAACCTTAAGGGTTACTCTCTCACTGTTTGTCATAGAAATCTTGTCCACTTCCACATCCCTGAATGTTACTTTTACTGTAGCTTGTGGATCCGTATTGATAAATGTATATGCCAAATCGCTCTTCCCGGTAACCTTGACTGCATATCCATTCTTATCCGTTACCCGAATTGTATTTATTTCTTTTCCGATATCCGGATTTACGTTGACCGTTATGATTTCTCCTTTGACCGGATCTCCATAGATATTGGCTTTTCCACCTTCTCCAACTATCTTTTTCACGGATTTCCCCGTTTTTACAGCCAAACCAACTGCATACGAGGAAACAGAATCCGTCTCAAATGCAACATACGGAATTTCATTTTTATATACGATTGCGGTATCCTGAATCTTATAGGCACTGCCGGACTCATCCAGCGCATAAATATTATAAACAGGGTTATTATTCAAATCTGCTGTGGGAACATAACCTTCCTGTATTTCAGGAACAGGAATATATACCATCATTCCATTGGTTTCTATTTTCCTGCCGTCCAAAGTCAAAGAGGTATCATATACTCCGCTCAACACCTTACTATCTTTGAATTTGGAGTCTGCGGATAGTGCCGATTTCAATTTATAATAATTTTCCCCTCCGGTCAGCTTCTGTATGTCTAATTTGGCCTGATTTTGCGAAAATATATTCGGAATTGTAACTGCGAACAGGCTGGCGGCATCTGTCAGGTCTTTTTCATCGCCCCATTTTTTATTAGCCTTTGTTTTCATAATGGTAAGTTCATCCACAACGGACATGTCATATGCATCCGTAACATATAAAGGATCCACCGTGTTTCTATATGTCACAATATGCAGGGATGTGGTTTCCCCATCACCCGTTATTTCCACATTTGAAATATTCGGCGTTCTTTCCTGATTTAAAGCCGCCAGATAATACAAATCCACTGAACCCCTGTCATAATATTTAATTCCGCTTGAAGTATTCGCCGTAATGTATATAATGCCGTTTGGGTCTGTAATGTAATCATAATATTCGTGTTCATCCGTATAGATGCCATTCATTACATAAGACCTGCTGTAATGATGATCATGTCCGCTAAATACAAGATCAATGCCATGTGTTTCATTTATTTCTGATAATTTGGGCGCAAATGTATTCCGTACATTTGCAATCGATTCAGAAGTACTATGTGATGCCGCACTAAATAATGACTCATGAAATACCAATATGTGCCAGTCCGTGTCCGGATTCGCCTCTATTGCTTCTTTAATAAATTCCACATGGGAATTGATCCACGCAAGGCTGTTTTCACAGTTAACGGTTGTGCTCATATTTAAGTGAATAAACAGCGCATTATTATAGGTGTACCAATAATCACCAGGCGTATCATTATATTCTGCTATGTCTGTTTGATTCGGATTGTTAAAATGGTCTGCAAATACAGTGCCGGAGCCGCGTTGATCATGATTTCCAACCGTTGCTGCCATTGCCATACTTTTCAATTCTTTGGGCGCCAATAATCCTGCCACATATTGAGACTCATTATTCCCGCCATCATTTGCCAAATCTCCTCCAAGCACTAATAAACTGGCGTCAGGATTGATTTCCTTCATTTTTTCAATTGTGGATTTCCACTGTTGTACAGTTTTATTATCTTGCGCATCTGCAGAGTTATTGTTTAATTGAGGGTCACCGGCGAAATAAAAGCTCCAGTCTGTATAGTTTCCTTTCACCTCAAAGGTATAAATTTCCGAATATTCCCCTGCATTCCCTACCCGGTATACATACTTTGTATTTGGTTTTAATCTACTAATAGAAGCTTTATTCGTATAAAATCCTTCGTATTGCTGACTTTCACCTTCGGTATACCGTACCGGTGTTGATGCTGCTTTTGCTTTATATTTTACATTGCCGGGAAACACCGTTAAATCCTGCTCACTTTTATATTCAGCCATCTGCACAACGCCTTTGGCATCCGTATTTGCATACCAGGTAAAATTCAAGTCTCTTTCCGACGAACCGGGATTTATGACTATGGACTCAAATTTTATGGAAGAATCCGGTGCAGCCGCATCCTTAGTAGCCGATACATCTTTCATTACATTAAAATTAATCAATTCTAATTCATTCGAAATCGGAAGAATCAGTGTAAAGATCAATATAATAAAAATTATATTCCTACAAATTTTTTTCATTTTTTCTCATTCTCCTTTACTGAAAAGGCAAACCTTTTATCTTCCGTCTTTCCTTGTATATAGTTGCAAATGCTAAAATCAATGTATTGCTCATAGTACCTATCATATCTTGTCCAATACAACTCCCTTTCAGTCACCGTTTCTGGCATATGGGCCATTGTTTATCCCTTGAAATGAGTTCCGCCTTTTCATCTCTTTATCAATTTCATTCATCACGACGAACTTTTTCAGACTCCACTTCGGACCAATCAATTCATCCTTTCCTCCATCGCCGGTCACCCGCTGGATTACCGTTTCTGCCGGCAGCAGCTCAAGCTGGTCACAAATCAGGCTGACATATTCCGAAAGATCCATCAATTGAAATTCACCGCGCTCATATTCTCTGGCAATTCTTGTCCCTTTCAGTACATGAAGCAGGTGCAGTTTGACCGAATGCGGATGAAGTTTAGCCACTGCCCGCACACTCTCTGTCATCATTTGGACCGTTTCTCCCGGCAAACCGTTGATGAGATGTATGCAGACATTAATATTCCGGCTTTGAAGCATATGAAAACCGTGCAAAAATTCCTGATACGTATGGCAGCGATTGACACGCTCACCGGTCTGATCAAATATACTTTGCAGTCCCAACTCAACAATCAGATACGTGCGCTTTGACAATCCGGTCAGATAATCCGCAATTTCTTCGGAAATACAATCCGCACGTGTAGCGATACTTAGTCCAACTACATTTGGATAAGAAAGCACCTCTTCAAAATTCTGTCTCAGTACCTCCAGCGAAGCATAGGTATTGGTATTCGCCTGAAAATAGACAATATATTTTGCATTGGGCCATTTTTGATGCATTTTTTCGCGAATATTGTCAAACTGTATGCGCAGTGGCTCTTTCACATTTCCGGCAAAATCACCACTTCCTTTTGAAGAGCAAAAGCTACAGCCCCCAAATCCTTTCGTACCGTCAATATTCGGGCATGTAAAGCCTGCATTTAAAGGAACTTTAAATACTTTACTGCCAAAGGTCCGGCGTAAATGAAAATTCCATGTATGATAGCGTTTATTGCTGTCAGAATAATATTCTTTTATTGTATGCATCTGCTTCACGCTGCCTTTATGATTTGTAATAATTCTATCCGCTTCTATTTGAATTATATCGCTCAAGACTTTAAAAGACAAGATGAATCTAACTATTAACAAATTTTTATAAACATTTTAAGGAATTTTTAATTTAAATATACTCAGTATAAGAGCCTCAGTTTTCATTACGAATAACTGAGGCTCTTGAGCGCAGGCTTTGCTTGCATTTGGTGAGTGCTGCGAGGGACAAATGCCTCGCAGCTTGCTGTGCGGTATTTGACTATTTCACCTTTGCCGATATCTTAACTGAATATTTACTGCGGTAGGTCTTCTTGCCTATCTTTTGTACCGCATTTATCTTGAAATAATATACCTTGCCTTTGGTCAGATTCATGTTGCTATAAGACAACTTCTTTTTGCTTACGGCAGCAACTTTCCCATACTTGCCATTCTTACTCATTGCACGGTAAATCTCATAACTGGTGGCTCCCGCTACTTTCTTCCAGCTTAACTTGACAGATCTCTTACCCGCTTTTGCTTTTGCTCCGACAGGTTTGCTAAGTGCTGCTTTCCTCTTGATGGCATCTGTATAGCTGCTGAATTTTTTAGCGCCGTCTATCGTCTTGTATGCTCTTATCTTATAATAATAAGTCTTTCCATTTGTAAGGTTCTTGTTCGTGTAGTTGGATTTACCTGCGCTTAGCGTTTTTATCTCCTTATATTTCCCGTTTTTGCTCGTCGCACGGTAAATTACATATCCGGACGCCCCGCTTACCTTCTTCCAGGATATCTTGATTGAGGTTGCGCCCGCACTTGCCGTCTTAATGTTTGCAGGTTTCGGTATCGGCAGCATCAATGATGCCGCACCTGTGTAATCACTGTAGTAGGTTATTCCATTCACTATTTTGTATGAACGCAGTTTGTAATAATATGTCCTTCCGATCGTCAGCTTCTCGTGGACATAGGAGCTTCCGGCCGTGGAACCAGCTTTTGTATAATTGCCGTTTTGAGCTGTGGCGTACCACACTTCACAACCGTCTGCACCGCTTGCATTGGTCCAACTTACCTTAATAGATGCCGCACTGGCTTTGGCGAGTTTCAGATTTGTCGGGGCTGTGAGTCCCGGATCGTCGCTTTTCACAATGTTGACGTTATAAACCATATTTGCCTGTTGGTCTTCCGCGTAAGTTTTCAAGATGATTTCCGTAGTGTCCCCAGTCAAAGTAATTGTACGGTCAAATTTATCATCTATTAAAATATCATTTACAAAAACCAGGCCGTTCTCATTTGAAAGCACTGCGTTCATTACGATTGATTCGGTGGCTGTTGGAACAGTCAGTGTATAATCTGTGGTATTTTTATTAAATGACTTTGATAATTTACCGACGTCAAATTTTAAACCAGACAGCGTAGGATCCGTATTATAATCTTTAATTACCCTTACATAGTCAAAAAGTCTGCCGGTATTAGATGATCCGTTGCCACTAAATTTAATTGTGAGTACCGGAATGGTATTGCCATTTTCATCGTATTCTACCGCACCTGTAGTGGAATTGATCTTGTCTTTGGCATCTGCCAAAAGTTCAGACGGAATCTGTAATATATAATTGTAGAATATTTCAGATTTGGTTTCAACGGTATAGTTAAATGTCTTAGATTTGGTTTTACCTGAGATTATAATATCGAAATTTCTTCCCACATCCGCACTTGCATAGGTCATCAAAATATAATTTGCTATACCACTTGTGTCTATCTCCATATCATAGCTGAACCATCCGGTTGAAGATGCATAACGCAGGCTCTTGCTGTTCCATGAACCGCTGAGGGAGTCTGATTGTATGAAGTTTTTCTCCGATTCAAACTGGTCGTTACTGACCGGAACATTACTGATGGTGGCAGATACTAACCTTGAAGCAGTCTTGCTATCCATAATATAATCCTGTAATTCTTTTGAGTCTACTTCTACAAAGGTATAATACAGGCCATAACATTCATCATGCAGTTGGTAAAAGGGCGTGAATATCAGGCTGCCGTCTTCATCCGTGCCGTTTAGAGTGAATTCAAGGCTGTCCAAACTGGTCCTTACCAGATTTTCAGCAATGTTTTCTTTCCATGTATCTACTGATGTATCATTGATATAAATATAGCGCTTTGCTTTTGTAATTCTGCTGGATTTACGTGTCAGAACCCCATGAGGAACTTCGATCATGTCACTTGCATCACCGCCCAGTCCTGCACCAAGCACGATCGGACCGTATTTGAACGCCATAACGCTGCTGTCAGGAAGTTCATAAACGACCACCTCTGATTTAAACGTCAACTCAATCGTGTCTCCGTCACTCCATGATTTACTCATGGACACATAGCCTTTTGCATCAATATCTACAGAACTTTGTACTGTTCCATTGATTTTTACAGTCGGAACACCGTCTGAAGCCTCCCAGTCGGGAATTCTGAATTTGATGGTGGCAGCGTCAATGGTACCGTTGTTCAAAGCGCTCACCGTGAATGTGGTAGTTTCGCTCACCGGTATATTTGTGGATTGTGTGAGTTTAAAGTTATTCTCTGCTATCTTTACAGAAGAACTGATATACATATTGACATATAAGGTATTTCTGTCCTGGCTTGTGTAGTAATAGCTGTCGTTCAACTTTGACATGCTTTCCATGCCGGAACCTGTGCAGCACCAGAACTCGTCAAAATCTCTGCTATATACCTTATGGTATCCAACACCCATCGGCTGGTAGTAGGTTGTCATTCCGGTTTCCGGGTTTTGGGATGCCATGATTGCATTAATATAGGCATTTTCATAGAAATCAGCGTAATGTTTTGCCCCGGTTAATTTGTACAACATACGGGACAAAACAAGCATGTTATAGCTGTTACATGTTTCACATGTTTCACTGGTATCAAAATATTCTACCTGCCTGTTGGCTGTTCTGAAATGTTCGTTATAGCTGTTACCGCCGGTTACATAGCTCTGCTCATTTACAACGATGTCCCAGAATTTTTCGGCAGCATCCAGATAAAAACTTTCGCTGTCTGCCTGGCCAAGCTGGATATAACGCTGAAGCGCGCCGATAAATTTAGGTATGTTGGTGTTTGCGTGTTTTCCTTCAATGGTAGTACCGCCATTATTAATAAGATCATTGAACAGCGTAATTTCGTCGAATTTTTCTGCAGCAGCAAGATGGCTGCTGTTTCCGGTCAGGGCATATAATTGATACAAACAGTCGTTCATGCCGCCGTATTCGGTGGCCAGAACCGCAGCCTTCATGCTGTCATCCCACTGGGATACCCGGTTATAGATATAGTCTCCCAGATCGGATGCCATCTCAAGTGCTAAAGTGCTCAGCGTACCGTCGGTCAGTAAATGGACGTCAATCAAACCTTGTACTGTCTTATGCGTGTTATACCAGGGAACCCAGATACTTTCTCCAGGATAGGGACCGCCTTCTAAATAATCAAGATGTGATTCCGGGTATGCGGCAAGATATCCTGTACTGCTGCCGGTATAGGCATCCTGACATTTTTCAAGTTCCGTCACCATATATTCAAGTTTGCTTCTGAGCGCGGTTTTATCGCTGCCGGCAGTGCTGTTATAGGCTCTCGCTACAGCGCTCAAATAATGCCCTGCCGTATGCCCCCGGATAGCCCTGTTTTCCCAGCCTTCATAAGGAGCCGCACCTTGTGTGGACAAACCGGCCGTATCGCGAAAATGATAGATAAAACGGTCAATGTCAAATGCCAGCAGGTAATCTACTTCCTTATCAAATGCATTCACATAGTAATCGTCTAACAGCTCAACATCTTCCAACGGTACATCAATCAGCGTTTGGAAATTTTTTGCCAGAACGGTAACATTAAAGTTTTTCTTAACGGTTGCCGAACCGTATACCAATTCGGCTGTCAGATTTACGATTACGTCATCATTATCCAACCGGTTAACCGTACCGTCAGCAGCAAGATAAGCTGGTTTATTAGATGTCCATGTGATTACAGATCCGTTGAAACCAATCGTTGGCAGTGTGATGTTCCCCCTTGTCGTAGAGGGTATACTGATTTTTTCCGCATCCTGACTCACAATTGATTCTTCGGTTAATTCTCCGCCTGCGTTTTGATAGATGGATACTGCCTCTTCGGAGGTAACGGATGTATTATAAATAGCCACTTCGTCCATGGTCGTAGTCAAAGATGTGGTTTGATTCGCAGGTCCGTTCCATCCCATTGATGTGGACAGACCCGGCATATCTCCAATTACGCCTGTGGCACCCGTATCTCCAACATTATTATAAATTTTTACATCTTGTCTCAGCCCGTTGCGGTATATTTTAACTTCCTTGGTAATGTTGTGAAAGGTTACTATAACATGTGTCCATTTGTTTGCCGGAAAAAACTCAGTCCGTCTGGGGAGTACTCCCACCTTATAGGGTTGCCCATTGTCATCCGATGGACCTATTGATAAAACAATCGGATTATTATTATTTTCTGATGACAGAGTCCAGCCATTGCTGTTGTAAGTGTCTTTACTCCAGAAAAACACTTCTTCTTTGCCGGTATTGTTGGCAAAACTACTACCCGGATTGACCCAAAAAGATATGGTGATATCCGAAGGTCTCAAGGCAGAATCAGTACCCAGATCGATGTATGTACTGCCATCAAATTTGAAAGCCTTACCTTTTTTTCCTTCAACAAAATTTTCAGTTCCAATTAATGCCGGGGTATTATTACCTGTAGAATCATTCAGATTCTCATCCATTTTCATTTCCAGAACCGTACTGTCCGGCAATGCTGCTTCGACAGATACGTTGCCCGGAAAGACTGTAACACTGCTCATAATCATAAGTACTGCTAATAATGTAGAAATACCTCTACGCGACTTTCTCATATTTAATTTCCTTTCCTCCCATTTAATTGATTATTTAGGATACAGTTTCTCAAAGTTTTCGCTTTTTACTACGTAAACACTCTTCCACCTCCGATCAATTTATTTTTCATTTTACCCACCTCCCTGCAAGAACTCGTAAAAGTATACTGTTTTACTATACGAATTATCTATCAATTTTCGATTTTATTTAATTTTAACTGTCCTTTTAACAATCATCAATTTCAATTCTGAATAGATTTGATAAGCTAAACTTATACGAAGCAAAAAAATAGCGTCCATTCTTCTAATGAATGGACGCAAAAAATTTATTCTTCTTTCCCCTGATGGAGCAGTTTACTTAAAATCTCCGCAAATTCCTCGATATAATAGTTTGTTCTTTCTTTTCTCCATAACACACCGTAATTGCGGCGCATCCGAAGTCCGTTTCTATATAAAGGTATCCTGCGAATCGCGGAACTGGAAGGCGGGAGCGTTCCCACGCTCTCCAACGGCATGAAGCCCCGGTTTCCCACAACCATCAGACGGCCTTCTTCCAAATTCTCCGCAAACAGAAAGTTTCTGCTAAAGCCAAACATGTTCTGATAATATTCTTGTTCGACACTTTGCTGCTCCCTGGATGAAACCAATATACAGGTCGTTCGTTTCAAATCTTCAGATGTGACCTGTTCTAATGAACTGAGCTTGTTGCGGCTGCTCACTTCCACAAAGCAATCACACTCCAGCAGCCTGAAGTTTACTTGTTCATAAGAAAATATCCGCCGCTGATCGTTCAAAACCAAATCAACGCCGTCTAAACGGAGCAGATTGGCTAATTCGTCATGCGTACCTTTGACAATGTGGATTGAAACTTCCGGATAAATCTGCGAAAATTCCGCAATCGTTTGATGAAGCTCCTGACCGCTGTAGTAGCTTAAATAGCCCATTCGCAGCTGTGATTCATTGTCCTGTCCAATACGTATGGTTTCACGGCGCAAATACTCAATGTCATCAAGAAGTTCCCGGCTGTGGCGATAAAAATATTCACCGGCCGGCGTTAAGGTGAAATGACGGTTCTTTCTATGAATCAGTTCTACCCCCAACTCCTTTTCCATCGCCTGAATCTGCTGTGAAATAGCGGACTGTGAAATAAAGCACCGCTCGGCGGCTTCTGTAAAGCTGTTACTTTCGACTACCGTTATAAAGTATTTCATCTGCTTCAACAGCACGGCATGTACCTCCTTCACTTAGGAAAATCCGACTTTAGCTATAGCAATATTATCTTTGAACTTCAGATATTTCAGTACTGGCTCTACAAGTTCTCCAGTGTGGTTTTTATTGATAATTGTAGTATAGCTAAATAAATATAAATTTCAATTTAGTATTTTCGGAGAAATTTTGAATATTTTATGTTTTCTTATTATTAATCTAACCTCTCCTTACTATTGAGTATTATTAATCTAAAAAAGTTAATTTATATATGAAATAATTATATTTTTTTACGTTACATAAATATAAGGCAGAATCCTTTTAAATATAGGATTTCTGCCTTTTCATATATCATAATATTTTTCTTACCATAATACTGGTGTTCCTGGCGTCTTATTGAACACTGTAAAGAATTTCCCCATAAGTAGGTAAATCCCAATATTCTTTACTTACGAATGTTTCAAGTTCATCCACCGTCAG
>Ga0153948_1000667_pt1 | contig 18656 bp, 15 predicted proteins | sample TSNJ032MetaG_FD_104696 | JGI IMG/M metagenome (GOLD analysis project Ga0153948, IMG submission 104696) | Attine ant fungus gardens microbial communities from New Jersey, USA - TSNJ032 MetaG | ecosystem: Host-associated > Fungi > Mycelium > Unclassified | place: USA: New Jersey, Wharton State...
TCGGTCAATCTGCGCGTGCGGTTTAAAACGCGTCAGTGTGTGGATTGGCATGGCAGCTTTGGGATTCATGATGGTGCCCGGCGTTTTTAAGTAATTATCGCAGAAGCTGTGAAACGCGCAATCACATGCTCACACTGCGACATAAAACAACTTTACGAATGGTGAGCATTGTTTAATGAACCCTGGAATGAATCGCCAGGGGTCATAGTCGTAAGAAAGAAGTGCAGGGGGTTACTCAGAAACCATCCACATATCCGCTTCTTCAAACATCTCTTCCAGCATGCGGTTGAGTTTCTCGCGATCGCTTTTGCTGGCATCGCTGTTCAAACCGTTCGCCTGCATAGGTTTCACTTTCACCACTGCCTCCGGGAAGATCCGGTGCACGCGTTTTGTTAATTCATTCAGGATGATGTCACTGGCGCCCGGTAAACCTGCAACGTTGCGCTTGTCATAAACGAGTTCAACAAACATAACTGCCTCATGATAACTGTTTTTATATACAGCATCTTCGCGGTTACGCTCTTCAGAGTCAAGCAGTCCGGATGTTCAGGCATAAAAAAACCAACCGTAAAAGGTTGGTTTTTTTACTATTTTGGTCGGCACGGAGAGATTTGAACTCTCGACCCTCGCCACCCCATGACGATGCGCTACCAGGCTGCGCTACGTGCCGAATCTATTGATTAATACAGATTTCTAATCGTTTTTTCGTTGGGCTGGTAATATCTTAACGGGTGTGAAAAAAAATGGCAACTATCAGGATCTTAGCAAGTGGTAAATGGAATGCACAGGTATGCATTGCAGGGACTTCACCGCGTAGTAAGTCTATCCTACGAAAGAGCAAGCTGAAAAGTGGGCGTGTGAACAAGAGCGGGAAATCAAGGGTAGTAGTTACAACTTGATAACAATCAAAGAGGAGTACATGAAGTGAGTAATGATCAGGAACGGAAAGAAAAGGGGAGGTTATGAGGCTACATATTTCAGAATTAACACCATTTCTAAAATCCTGAATCAGCCATTGGACAAGATTACAAGGGATGATTCATTCTTCCTGACTGAAAATCGTTCACTAAGTACATTTCGTACCTAAATTAATGTAGACATTTAAATATGATTTTTTTATTCTTATAGAGTAGACATGTAATATGTCTCCGTACCCTATAAAATTATGATCATTTACAATGACTTAGAAATCTTCTTTGATTCCCATCATTCTTTTAACCGTGTAAATATGAAATTGTTTCACTATGTGACACCGACATAATCTGTTAATTTTCTGCGCGTAGAAACATTCTATATAACTATTTAATCAATAATTTAAAGAATAAATAAATTAATAGTTTGAAAGAAAAATGTTAAATTTAATTAAAGATTCTTCCTCTGGGATATGAGATATCTAATCATGATATCACCTAATCATTATCTATATGAATCTTAATAATTACGTGAGAGAGTATGAAGCAGTCTTTGAAAATGCTTCTATCACAGGCTTTAGAAGGTGATATAGAAGCACAGATAACGCTAACAAGAATGGTTACTGCTTACTGTGATGATGTATGGATAGAGATTATTAAAACTGCTGCCATTTCCATTTTAGAAGCAGTGGAGTTAAATAAAGGGAATGAGTTAATAGTAAATACTGAAAACTTAGGGCTATTCCCTTTTGCATATATTGTTAGAGCTAATAGGTCACAAGAAGTACGGGCAAGATTAGCTAAACAACATATTGATATGATTATTAGCAGTACCAAAGACTGAATTAATTATAGGTTAGGTGTTTAAGGTTAGAGTTTTCCTTCTGGTGTAATACAATATTAATTATATAGGTAATAAAATGAAATCTGTAAAAGTCTTGGCTTTACTGGTATCTATGGCTGTTTCTGGTTCAGTGTTTGCTGATAGTTTTAATGATGCTACTCAAGCAGCTAGAGCCGCTCATGATGCACTTAATCAAGCAATCTCGAATAGTGCTACTGCTGATGCTAACAGCAAAACTACCAATGCTGCTTATAATGATGTGACTAGCAATGATGGATCAGGCCGCTTTAATGCTGATGGTTCTTTCAGTCAATCTACGGTTGATGCAGCAGAGAAAGCCAGAGCAGAAGCTACTAACGCCCATGCAGCACAAACAAAAGCAGAAGCTGATTCAATGGCTGCTGATGCTGCTGTAAGTGGTTCAGCAATGAAAGCACAGGTTAATGATCAGCAAGCCGCACAAATTGCAGCAGATGCTGTTAAGACTGGAGTTGGTTTAACAAAGGCTAATATTCAGCGTACAAGAGCACAGATCGTAGCAGGTGGTGTATCAGAAGTTAATGCACAGAAACAAGCAGAGTTAGAAGCTAAAGGTGCAGCACTCACTGTAGCTAATCAGCAACGTACACAGATGCAGATCGATGCTAAAGCAGCAGCAGAATCAATTGCTAACTATGGTAGGAAGGGTAATCCAAATCTAACAGCACAGTATAGCCAGTCTACACAGCAGGTTGATTACAGTGGAACTAGTACCAGACCAGCAACGGGTTCTATCAATGTAGCTGCTTCTACTTTGTCTCCTTCTACAAAGGTAAGCGCTACAGTGAATGGTAAGACTGTATCTACTACAGCGGGTGAACTGGCAAAAGTAGCTCCACAAATCCAGGTATCTATTCCACACGTTGACGCAATTATTAACAGTCCTGTTCATTCTTCAAATGGTCATGACAAGTCGAATAATAGTTCTGAACATGGAACAGGTAACGGCGGTAACAATGCAGCCAATACTAACAGCGCACACGGCTTAGGTGGTGGTGATCACATTGGCGGTGGTCGTAGCGGTGGTGGCTTCCATTACTAATGGCTGAGATTATCGTTTTGCTATTGAGCATTGGATCATTGCAGGTTGGATTATTTTAATAATCTATATATGTATCTAACAAAATAAGAGCATAATTGATTCTGCTGTTAAGAGTAAAACTAATACTTATGACTATTGTATCAATGTATTAGTCACCATCCTTATCTTGTGGGCTATCATTTCAGTAATCACATTTATTAAGTTTGTTTGGTTCAACGTTTAATATAAGGGGCTTGATTGCCCCTTTTTTGTATCCGCCCTTTGTTTCCTACCGTACCTAGAGATAAACTGAATCGCCACGGGCTTAACAGACACCTCAGAGTCATTTAAAATGGCTAAAGAGAGGTGCCCATAAGCGGTAAGCGTTATCCCGAGGGGTTTAAAATTGTAGCTGTCAAACAGGTTGTTGATCGTAATCATTCTGTTTCCAGCGTGGCAACACGTCTCGATATCACCACCCACAATCTTTACACCTGGATAAAGACGTATGGATCGCACTCTTCCAGCAATAAAGAACAGTCAGATGCTTAGGCTGAGATCCGCCGACTCAATAAGGAACTGAAGCGGGTTACTGACGAACGGGACATATTAAAAAAAACCACGGTGTACTTCGCAAAGCTGTCCGACTGATGTACGCCGTTATCAGTGACAACAGTCATTGCTGGCCTGTTCGTCTTCCCTGCTGGGTTCTGGATGTTCATCATAGTGGATTTTATGTCTGGCTTCAGCAGCCGCATTCACGACGGAATCATACTGACCTGAAGCTGGCGGGGCATATCCGGCAGTTCTGGCTGGAATCGGGCTGTGTTTGTGGCTATCGCAAGATCTATCTCGATCTGCGGGATACCGGGCAACAATGCGGTATAAACAAAGTCTGGCGGTTGATGCAACGTGTGGGAATAAAGGCTCAAGTCGGATACCGAAGTCCACGGTCGAGGAAAGCTTTTTCCAGCTACTGAAACGCGAGCGGAAAAAGAAAAAGATTTAAGGAACGCGGGAAGAAGCCCGCAGCGATATTTTTGATAACATCGAAATGTTTTATAACCGTAGACGTCGGCATAGTTCGAGCAATCAGATGCCATCGACAGAATACGAAAACCAATATTAACAACGACTCGGAAGTGTCTAGATTATCCGTGGCGATTCAGTCGATGGAGTGAGATATGAAACAGAGAGAAGATAAAGAAGTTACGCCGTCTGTATTCGGCACCAGTTAACAAAGCACAGAAGGAAAACGGATTGCCTACTGTGTTAACTGATAAAAAAATAGGTTTTGAAAATCATCATATCCTCCTTGTTTTGTGGGGAAGTAACGATCACAGGCATAATCTGGTTAGGTTCACGAACAGGCAGCACAACATTGCACACCAGATACTTTCTAACCTGATGGAAAGCAGATTCAACATGCTTGTTTCTACTTCCCGTGACTATGCCACTATGAAGGAAGGACAAGGGAAAGGTTAAGGGAGTTAGCCAGCATACCAGAAGCGCGGTAAAGGGCTAGACAAGTAGCACGGAAAACAAACGATAAGAACAGGGTTCAACCGTCGAAAACTAGTAATTCCCTACGTTCTGAGAGTTTGAAAGGGCGCGTGCACACTTGTCCCCTATTGCAACAAATCAGGCGGAAAAGTTTTGCTTAGGTGGCATTTTGAGATCTGCAAAAGCAGGGTGTGAATTCACAGTTACAAGAAGAAATTCCCTTTATCAATCAGGCTGTTATGGTGGCAGGGACCCCATGACGATACGCTACGTGCCGACGTATGAAAAAGATACTACCTGTTTGCATTCTGAATGCAAGAGTATACCACGCTAACTGATTTAAAATTAATCAGTTAGCGATAAACCGTTTCTCGTCAGTGAGCACCTGTAGCAACAGGCTCAGCTGCGGTTTTTGGTCGTGAATCTTCTCACCCTGCAGGTTATACGTCTGGTAATTGCCGTTGCTGTTGAGCACCAGCGTCAGTGCTGGCGTAGTCACTGCCAGGGTGTTGTTGCTGGCTGCCGTCACCCAGTTATGGCGACGCGTGGCGCTAAACAGATCCTGACCCTGAGAATACTCATTTGCCGGTGTGCTGACGTGCAGCAGACGTTGCATCAGCGTGGTCATCACATCTTTGTGATCTGTCAGCATATTGATGCGCTGCGCCGGTGTGCCCGGCCAGTGTACGACCAGCGGAACGTGCAGGTTAGGGCGCGACCAGTTCATGTCCGTCGCTTCATCGCCCAGCGGTACGCCATGGCCCGCAGTGATAATCACTACGGTATTGTCCAGCTTACCGGATTCGCGCAGGGCGCTAATCACGCGCGCAATCTGATCGTCGACATTGCCGGCCGCGCGGCTGTAGCGGCGGACAAAGCCTTTTTGATTGCTGTCATCAAGGTTAGTGCCGTTGAAGGCCACCCATGAGAACCAGCGATTATCTTCTTGCGCGTAACGATTGAGCCAGTTTACCCACTGACCGGCAGTCTGTTCGTCAGTCTGATTTTGCGCAGGCGGCAGTGAGAAATCAGACAGCAGCGCCTGGCGATAGAGCGGGCTACTGAAACCGTCAGAGGAGAACAGTCCCAGCTGGTAACCCTGTTGGTTCAGGGAGGTAATCAGCGCCGCAGGCGTTCGGGCGGAAAGCACGCCGTCCATATAGCCTGCGGAGATACCGTAGAACAGACCAAAAATACCGGCGTCGGTGTTATTTCCCGAGCTCATATGCTGGGTGAAGTTGATGTTCTGCTCGGCAAACTGTGCAAGCGCAGGCATCTGCTTCTCGTAACGGGAGTAGTTCAGACCGTCGACGGTAATAAGCAGAACGTTCTGGCCCTGACCCATATCGCGATAACGTAACTCGCTCAGCGGATACTGGACCGACACGGCTTCCGGATTACCTTGTTCCACCAGACGGCGCTGATATTCCTGCGCATCCAGTAGGCCGTGTTTCTCCAGGAAGCGGCGTGCCGTCATCGGATAGGAGAGCGGCAGGTTGGCGCGCTGCATAGTAATCGGGCGATAGAAGTTCGCATCCGCCCAGATGTACATAATATGGGAGCTGATAAACGCGACGAAAAACAGGGCCGCAACGGGCTGGGCATAGTGGCGACGGCGGGTGAGGCTTCGCAGTTTTTGCCAGCTCCAGGTGGCGAACAGCATCTCAATCAGCAGGATAATCGGCACGCTGATAAACATCAGCTGCCAGTCACGCGCGGTTTCGTTCTGGTCGGGATTGATCACCAGTTCCCAGACGATGGGATTGAGATGGAGGTGAAAACGGGTGAAAACTTCGCTGTCGATCAGCAGCAGGGTCATGCCCACAGTGGCGAGAATTGCGGATAAAAACCGCATCAGCCTCTGCGACATCACGATAAACGTCAGAGGGAACAGAATCAGCAGATAGGTGGCGAAGACCAAAAAGCTAAAGTGCCCGACAACGCTTATCCAGGAGTAAATGCGCCCGGTTAAGGTCGTCGGCCAGTCGGCCACTAACAGATAACGGCTGCCGAGTACCATGGCCAACAGAATGTTGAACAAGGCAAACCAGTGCCCCCAGCTAACCATCTGGGAGACTTTTTCACGGTAGCGCTGACGATTCGTCACCATAGACTGTCGTTCGTTTCCCTTAATGCGCCTGGTCGTCGCTGACGGAGGACTGCAACGCGTGGGCGAATGATTTTGCGATCGCCTGACGTTGGGCCGGAGCAACGCTGGTATTGATAAGGTTGGTGACCATATTTCCCAGAACCATCAGGGAGAGATCGGTCGGCGTTTTATGTTTTTCAAGTACGTTGACCAGCTCACTGAGCAGTTGTTCAACGTGTTCATCACTATAGCGGGAATGTTGTGGCATAAATCGAAATCAGTTTGTTGATGAGAGGGCAACATATTACCGTAGCAACAGCTTTTTTTCCCCTTTTTTATCTTCTATTGCACACATGCGTGGGTGGTGGTTGAATACCGCCCGGTCTTAAAGGAGAGTTTATCATGAGTCTGGATATCAACCAGATTGCCTTGCACCAGCTTATCAAGCGTGATGAGCAAACCCTGGAGCTGGTGCTTCGCGATTCGTTACTGGAACCAACGCCTACCGTTACGGAAATGATGGCGGAGCTACACCGCGTCTACAGCGCCAAAAATAAAGCCTATGGCATGTTCAACGACGAGAGTGAGCTGGCCGAAAGCCTGCGTCTGCAACGCCAGGGCGAAGAGGATTTTCTGGCGTTTAGCCGCGCGGCAACCGGGCGTCTGCGTGACGAGCTGGCAAAATATCCGTTCGCTGACGGCGGTATCGTTCTGTTTTGTCAGTATCGTTATCTCGCCGTGGAGTACCTGCTGGTCACGGTGCTCAGCAATCTGAGCAGCATGCGCGTCAACGAGCAAATGGATATCAGCTCCACACATTATCTGGATATCAACCACGCCGATATCGTGGCGCGAATCGATCTGACCGAATGGGAAACCAACCCGGAATCAACGCGATATCTGACGTTCCTGAAAGGGCGCGTGGGCCGCAAAGTCGCCGATTTCTTCATGGACTTCCTCGGCGCCAGCGAAGGTCTGAACGCGAAAGCGCAGAACAAAGGGCTGCTGCAGGCCGTGGATGATTTCACCGCAGAAGCGCAGCTCGATAAATCCGAGCGTCAGAACGTCCGTCAGCAGGTTTACAGCTACTGCAACGAACAGCTGCAGGCGGGCGAAGAGATTGAGCTGGAGTCTCTGTCGAAAGAGCTTTCTGGCGTCAGCGAGGTCAGCTTCCACGAGTTTACGACGGATAAAGGCTACGAGCTGGAAGAGAGCTTCCCGGCGGATCGCAGCACCCTGCGTCAGCTCACCAAATTTGCCGGTAGCGGCGGCGGGTTAACGGTGAACTTCGATGCTATGCTGTTGGGCGAGCGCATTTTCTGGGACCCGGCGACGGACACCTTAACCATCAAAGGTACACCGCCGAACCTGCGCGATCAGCTGCAACGCCGTACGTCTGGCGGTAAATAACAGCCATAAAAAAACCCCGCAATGCGGGGTTTTTCTCAACTTGTTGGCGATTAAGCGCGAACGAAGTCGACGTGAGACAGTTTTGGCTTGAACGGGTGACGCTGAACAGCCTGAACTTTCACTTTTTCTTCTTTGCCATCGATAACGATAGTCAGAACTTCGGTGTAGAAACCTTCTTTAGTCTGCTGGTTCCAGACTTTGTCCTGGTCCATCTCGATTGCTACTGGAGCAGCATCGCCACCATAGATGATAGCCGGGAATTTGTTAGCTGCGCGCAGGCGGCGGCTCGCACCCTTACCCTGCACAGAACGTACTTCTGCATTGATAGTAAACATTGATTTCTCTCTGTAAATAAGTCCTGCTACAGGCGACCCAGCAGCAGGTGAGTGTTCTGCCTCACGGATGTGAAGCGGGCGGCATTTTATACTCAAACGCCCGTCACATCAATCAAAAGTGCCCTTAACCGCGCAATTCATTGGCCCGACGGAAACGCCCTTCGTAATCGAAGACCTTCTCGCGCACCTGCCAGAACTGGCCTTTTTTGCGCGCGACGACAAAATCCGGATGGCGCAACAATACCTGCTGATGGACGATGTCGGCGACCGTTATCCAGCGCAATGGCACGCCTGGCGTGCGGGTATGCGGGCGAATAAACAGCTGTTCAAAAGCCGTGCGCTGGGCGGGCGTATGCAGACGAAAACGCTCGCTGACGTCCGCGCCGTCCTCATCGTAATAGGTGATTTTCAGCCATTCGCCTTTCTCGTCGGCGCCGGATTGCAGCGCCATGCCCGAGCAGCGTAGCACCAGCGCGTCTTTCAGCTTCAGCGCGGCTTTCAGCATGTCATCAGGATCGACCAGCACCGTGTCACATTCGCGACAGCGCCGCGCGGCAATATCATTTTCGGCGTTACACTGCGGGCAGTTTTTAAAGCGAAAACGGTAATCGCACTGCTCGCGATGGCCGTCATCATCCTCAAACCAGCCCTGACAGCGGCGGCCAAAATGCTCGATCAGGGTTCCGTCGGCAGTGGTTTTCCCCCAGAAGGTATTGGCGAAACCGCAGCCCGGACAGAAAACCTGTACCGGGACGTTCCCGCTTTTGCCCTTTGGCGTACCCACTTCCGGAGAATAGAGATCGTGCGGGTTCCCGGCGTAGTCGAGAATCAGACAGTCGGTCTTGCCGGGAGACAGCCGTAATCCACGGCCGACAATCTGCTGATAGAGGCTGACGGATTCGGTCGGGCGCAAAATCGCAATCAGATCCACGTGCGGGGCGTCAAACCCGGTGGTCAGTACCGAGACATTCACCAGATAGCGGAACTGCTGTGCTTTAAAGGCGTCGATCAGCGTGTCACGCTCGGGTCCTGGCGTTTCACCAGTGATCAGCGCCGCGTCGTCGGCCGGAAGCAGGCCGGTTATCTCTCTGGCGTGCTCGACGGTGGCCGCGAAAATCATCACCCCTTTGCGCGTCTGGGCGAACTCTTCGATCTGGCTGATGATATGCGGGGTGATGCGCTGCTGTTTTTTCAGCTCCTGGTTCATATCCGCTTCGCTAAACAGCCCGTTACTCTGGGCCTGCAAACGGCTGAAATCATACTGCACGACCGGCATATCCAGCCGCTCGGGTGGTGTCAGATAACCGTGCTTAATCATGTAGCGCAGGGGCAGCTCATAGATGCAATCGCGAAACAGGGCTTTTTCGTCGCCACGCACCATGCCGTGATAATGGAACTGATAGATCCAGCCTTTGCCCAGGCGGAAGGGCGTAGCGGTCAGCCCCAGCAGGCGAACCTGCGGGTTTACCGTTTTCAGATGATTAAGGATTTGCTGATACTGGCTCTCATCGTCATCGCTGATCCGATGACACTCGTCGACAATCAATAGTGAGAATTCACTGCGAAAATGCGCCAGGTTTCGTGCGACCGACTGCACGCTGCCAAACACCACTTTGCCGTGGCTCTCTTTGCGTTTCAGCCCGGCGGCGAAGATATCGGCCTCAAGACCCAGAGCACAGTATTTGGCATGGTTTTGCGCTACCAGCTCTTTGACGTGGGCCAGCACCAGCACCCGGCCACGCGCCAGCCGTGCCAGTTCGGCAATTACCAGGCTTTTGCCCGCTCCGGTGGGCAGGACGATGGCGGCAGGTTCAGTGTGCTTGCGAAACCAGGCGAGGGTGGCGTCAACGGCTTCTTGCTGATAGGGGCGAAGTGTAAAAGTCATGAGCTCTCGATTTTGTTATCACGCACATAGTATGCCACGAAACTTTTTCCCTTGAGTGGCGCAACCAGACCGCTATACTGGACCGTTCTTGACTGCTTCTTTTTCGGACATGTTGTCCGACTTCCAGCACCATAAAGGCTATAAGATTTCATGCGACTTGATAAGTTTATCGCTCAGCAACTCGGCGTAAGCCGCGCTATTGCCGGGCGTGAAATTCGCGCCAGCCGCGTTACCGTGGATGGCGATATTGTGAAAGAGAGCGCTTTCAAACTCCAGCCAGAACATGAGGTGGAGTACGACGGCAACACGCTGACCCAGCAGAATGGCCCGCGCTATTTCATGCTCAACAAGCCGGAAGGGTACGTGTGCTCGACGGATGACCCGGATCACCCGACGGTGCTCTATTTCCTGGATGAACCTGTCGCGCACAAGCTGCATGCGGCGGGGCGTCTGGATATTGATACCACCGGTCTGGTGCTGATGACCGACGACGGCCAGTGGTCGCACCGCATTACGTCTCCGCGTCATCACTGCGAAAAGACCTATCTGGTTACGCTTGAATCACCGGTGTCTGACGATACCGCCGAGCAGTTTACCAAAGGCGTGCAGCTGCATAATGAAAAAGCTCTGACCAAACCCGCGCTGCTGGACGTGATCACCCCGACCGAAGTGCGTCTGACCATCAGCGAAGGCCGTTACCATCAGGTGAAGCGTATGTTCGCCGCCGTCGGCAACCGTGTGGTTGGGCTGCACCGCGAACGTATTGGTGAAATCGCCCTCGATCCCGAGCTTGAACCCGGTGAATACCGCCCGTTGACGGAAGAAGAGATTGCCTGCGTTGGCATGCCTTCCCGCTAATTTCAGGAGCACACTGTGACCACCAGGCCACACTCGTCAATTAGCATCGTATTTATCCTTGGCCTGCTGGCCATGCTGATGCCGCTGTCGATCGATATGTACCTGCCCGCACTGCCGGTGATTTCCGCGCAGTTTGGCGTTCCGGCAGGCAGCGCGCAAATGACGCTCAGTACCTATATCCTCGGTTTCGCCGTCGGGCAGTTATTGTACGGCCCGATGGCAGACAGCATTGGCCGCAAGCCGGTGATCCTCGGGGGAACGCTGGTGTTTGCAGGGGCGGCGGTGGCCTGTGCGCTGGCGCAGACCATCGATCATCTGATTATCATGCGATTCTTCCACGGCCTGGCGGCTGCGGCGGCGAGCGTGGTGATTAACGCCCTGATGCGCGATATCTATCCGAAAGAAGAGTTCTCGCGCATGATGTCCTTCGTCATGCTGGTCACTACCATCGCGCCACTGCTGGCGCCGATGATCGGTGGCGCGGTGCTGGTGTGGTTTAGCTGGCACGCCATCTTCTGGATCCTGGCGATCGCAGCGCTGCTGGCGTCGGCGATGATCTTCTTCTTTATCGACGAAACCTTGCCGGTGGAACGTCGGCAGAAGTTTCATATTCGCACCACCATCGGCAACTTCGCCTCACTGTTCCGCCATAAACGTGTGCTGAGCTATATGCTGGCGAGCGGCTTCAGCTTTGCGGGGATGTTCTCATTCCTGAGCGCCGGGCCGTTTGTTTACATCGAGATCAACCACGTTTCGCCGCAGCATTTTGGCTACTACTTCGCCCTGAACATCGTGTTCCTGTTTGTGATGACCATCATTAACAGCCGCTTTGTTCGCCGGGCAGGGGCGCTGAATATGTTCCGCGCCGGGCTGTGGATCCAGTTTGTGATGGCTGTCTGGATGGTGCTCAGCGCCTTCTTTGGCGTCGGTTTCTGGGCGCTGGTGGTCGGCGTGGCGGCGTTTGTTGGCTGCGTGTCAATGGTGTCATCCAATGCGATGGCCGTTATCCTTGATGAGTTTCCGCATATGGCGGGGACGGCCTCATCGCTGGCGGGAACCTTCCGCTTCGGGATTGGTGCGATTGTCGGGGCACTGCTCTCCATGGCGACATTTAACACCGCCTGGCCGATGATTTGGTCAATCGCGTTTTGCGCGACCTGCTCCATTCTCTTCTATCTCTACGCCAGTCGGCCGCGAAAAACGGCAAGCTGATAACAGAAAAGGGGCCAATGCGGCCCCTTTTTTTGATACGCGTCAACCAAACCTGCGTTTGTTTACCCCTTGTTTGTTTCTTTTATGTAAAATCTATTTATGTAAAAAGTCACATCGTTGTAGTTAAAAAGGTTGAGTTAGATCGCAGAAACGGGTACATATACCGCCAAAGCGAGCCTGTAACTCACTAAATAATGCCCTGAAAAATGAGACGCTAAAGCCCGTAACATACGGCTGTGAACGGTTTTTCAGGAAAATAACGGCAGGTTAGCAACGATGTGTTACTATAAATGTAAATAAATTGTGAAGGCTTTTTTGGCTTCCGGGGAAAGAACGTGAATACATTACAACTCTCCATAGTCCATCGCTTGCCCCAGAGCTATCGCTGGTCGGCGGGTTTTGCTGGTTCGAAAGTTGAACCGATTCCGCAAAGTGGAAAAGAGGGCGATAACTGTCTGGTGGCGCTGAAATTGCTCAGCCCGGACGATGAAAACGCATGGCCGGTGATGGAGCGTTTGAGCCAGGCACTGACCGATATCGAAGTCGTCAGCTCCGTGCTGGAGTGTGAAGGCGAACCCTGCCTGTTTGTTAACAGCCAGGATGAATTTGCGGCGACCTGCCGCCTGAAAAACTTTGGCGTCGCGATCGCCGAGCCGTTCTCCGGCCAGCATCCTTTCTGAGCGTCAGCGCAGCGCTAACAGCTGACGCGTGTAGTCATGCGTCGGCGCGGCAAACACGCGCTGACAATCCCCTTGCTCGACCACCTCTCCCTGTCGCAGCACTATCACCTGATGGCATAACGCCCGCACCACCTGCAGATCGTGGCTGATAAAAATATAGGCCAAGCGATGCTTTTCCTGGAGCCCCTTCAATAGCGCCAGAATCTGCGCCTGCACGGTGCGGTCCAGGGACGATGTCGGCTCATCCAGAATAATCAGCTCCGGTTTCAGGATCAGGGCTCTTGAGATGGCGATGCGCTGGCGTTGACCACCGGAAAAAGCCGCCGGGTAGCGATAGCGCGTTTCCGGATCCAGCCCCACCTCCTGCATCACCCGAATCACTTCCTCTTCCCGCTGACGGGCGCTCAGCGCAGGCTGATGCACGCGCAACCCCTCCTCGATGATTTGCAGCACGTTCAGCCGCGGATTGAGGGACGAGTTCGGGTCCTGAAACACCACCTGCATCCGTGGGCGAACGGGCAGCATCTGGCGACGGTTCCAGCTGTGGAGCGGTTTGCCATCGAACAGAATCGTCCCCTGAGAATTAATCAGGCGTAACAGCGCCAGACCGGTAGTGCTTTTCCCCGAACCCGATTCCCCCACCAGCCCCAGCGTTTCGCCTGGACGCAGAGAAAAGCTGACGTTCTTCAGCACCGTATTCTCCGCCACCACGCGGCGGAAAATACCTTTACGCACCGGGAACGCGACGGCCAGGTTTTCGACGTTCAGCAGCGGTTTGCTGCCAGCGGTCAGCGGGACGGGATCGCCCGACGGCTCGCTGTCGAGCAAACGCTGGGTGTAAGGGTGCTGCGGCGCGAGGAACAGGGCGGTCGCCGTGTTTTGCTCCACACAGCGACCGTTTTGCATCACCGCCACGTTATCCGCGAGTTTCTTCACAATGCTGAGGTTATGAGTGATAAACAGCAGGCTCATATTCAGCTCTTCGCGCAGCTCGCGCAAAAGCTGCAGGATTTGCGCCTGCACGGTGACATCCAGCGCAGTCGTCGGCTCATCGGCAATCAGCAGCTCCGGGCGCGTCAGCAGCGCCATCGCAATCATCACGCGCTGGCGCTCTCCACCAGACAGCTGATGGGGGAAATCGGTCAGGCGTCTGGCGGCGTTGCGGATCCCGGTACGCTCAAGGCAGTCCAGAATTTCGCCGCGTGCGGCCTCTTTGCGCATTCCCCGGTGCAGGGATAGCACCTCGTAGAGCTGTTTTTCCAGAGTATGCAGCGGGTTGAGGGAGACCATCGGCTCCTGGAAGATCATCGCGATTTTGTTCCCGCGCACGCCGCGAAGAGTGTGTTCATCGGCGTGAAGCAGTGACTGGCCGTGAAACAGAATATCGCCTTGCGGATAGACCACCGGCGGGGAGGGGAGCAGGCGCAGAACAGACAGCGCCGAGACGCTTTTGCCAGAGCCGGATTCGCCCACCAGCGCCAGCGTCTCTCCCGCCTGGATTTGCAGGGATAAATCGCTCACCACTTCGCGCGTTTCACCTTGCTGAGTGAACGCGATGGAGAGATTTTCGATGCTAAGCAGAGGCTGCGTCATCTTATACCGCCTTATTAGGATCAAAGGCATCGCGGACCGCTTCGCCAATAAAAATCAGTAACGAGAGCAGTATGGCCACCGACAGAAACGCCGTAATGCCCAGCCAGGGCGCCTGGAGATTGTTTTTCCCCTGCAGCAACAGCTCGCCCAGAGACGGTGAACCAAGCGGCAAGCCGAAACCGAGAAAATCAAGAGAGGTGAGGGTGGTTATCGAACTGCACAGAATAAAGGGCAGGAAGGTCAGGGTCGCGACCACCGCGTTGGGCAGCATGTGGCGGAAAATGATGCTGCGATCGTTCACCCCCAGCGCCTGCGCCGCACGAATGTAATCAAAGTTACGGGTGCGCAAAAACTCGGCGCGCACCACGCCTACCAGCGCCATCCAGCCAAACAGCACAGTGATACCGAGCAGCCACCAGAAGTTGGGCTGTAACACGCTCGAGAGCAAGATAATTAAAAACAGCGTCGGCATGCCCGACCAGACCTCGATAAAACGCTGGCCCCACAGATCGATTTTACCGCCGTAATAACCCTGTACCGCTCCCGCGACAACTCCCATTACGCTGGAAAACAGCGTTAGCATCAGGCCAAAGAGAATAGATATCCGCGTGCCGTAGAGAATGCGTGCCAGCACGTCTCCGCCGTTGGCATCCGTCCCCAGCCAGTTTTGCGCGGAGGGCGCAGAAGGGAAGGGAGTAGAGGTGGAGAAGTTGATACTGTTCGCGCCAAAGCGAATGGGCGCCCACAACACCCAGCCGTGGTTGTCGAGCTGATCGCGCAGCCACGGGTCCTGATAGTCAGCCGGTGTGGCAAAGGGCCCGCCAAAATCACTTTCGCTGTAGTTGGTGAGTACCGGCATGTACCAGCGATCGTTGAAATGCACCAGCAGCGGTTTGTCGTTGGCAATCAGCTCTGAACAGAGGCTCAGGATAAACAGGATGGCGAAGATCCACAGCGACCAGTAGCCGCGACGATTGTGGCGAAAACGTGCCCAGCGGGCCTGGTTTACGGGGCTTAAATGCGGCATCAGCGGCCCTCAAAATCAATACGAGGATCGACCAGCGTATAGCTGATATCACTGACAATATTCAGCAGCAGGCCAATCAGGGTGAAAATGTAGAGTGTGCCAAACATCACGGGATAGTCGCGCGACACGGTGGCTTCATAGCCGAGCAGGCCGAGGCCATTAAGGGAGAACATCACCTCAATCAGCAGCGAGCCGGTGAAAAACATGCTGATAAAAGTGGCCGGAAAACCGGCGATGACCAGCAGCATGGCGTTGCGGAACACGTGTTTCCACATGATCTGTTTTTCGCTCACCCCTTTAGCCCGCGCGGTTACCACGTACTGTTTGCGGATCTCATCCAGAAAGGCGTTTTTGGTCAGCATCGTCAGGGCGGCAAACCCTCCAATCACCGTCGCCAGCACCGGCAGGGTGATATGCCAGAGATAATCAGTGATTTTCTGGTACCAGGGCAGCGAGCTGAAATCAGCTGACACCAGCCCACGCAGGGGGAAGAGGTCGAAATAGCTGCCGCCAGCGAAAAAGACAATCAACAGCACGGCAAACAGAAACGCCGGGATCGCGTACCCGATAATGATAAAGGTGCTGCTCCAGATATCGAAGCGGCTGCCGTTGTGCACCGCTTTGCGGATCCCAAGCGGAATCGACACCAGGTAGATAATCAGCGTCCCCCACAATCCGAGGGTGATCGACACCGGCAGGCTGTCTTTAATGAGCTGGATCACCGAGGCGCTGCGGAACAGGCTGTCGCCGAAATCGAAGCGGATATAGTCCCAGAGCATTTTGAAATAACGCTCGTGAATGGGTTTGTCGAAACCGTAGCGGTGGGTGATCTCAGCGATCACCTCAGGATCTAATCCGCGTCCCCCGCGATAATGACTTTCACTAATATTTCCGGTGCCGGTTTGTGCGTGGCTGGCGCGCAGGCCTTCGCCTCCGCCGCCCGGTAAGCCACTGCTGTTGCCAAACTCAATGGCGGCAATGGCCTGATCGACCGGGCCGCCCGGCGCGATCTGCACAATGAAAAAGTTAATGGTGATAATCGCCCACAGGGTAGGGATTATCAGCAGTAAACGGCGAATCAGGTAAGCACCCATCTGTATTCCTTAACGCCGTTCAGCGGGCAGTTTGACGGCTTTATTGACGTCATACCACCAGTTATCTAGCCCCAGGGAATAGATCGGGCGAATGGATGGCTGAGAGAATTTATCCCAGTAGGCCAGTCGATCTTCCCCCATAAACCACATCGGCAGCATGTAGTAGTTCCAGGTCAGGACGCGATCGAGCGCACGGCCCAGAGGGACCAGCTTCGTCTTATCGCCCTGCGCGGCAATGATTTGGTTTATCAGGTTGTCGATGACCGGGCTTTTAACGCCCGGCGCGTTGTAGGTCGAGTTGATGTATTCCGACGCCCAAGAGATGCGCAGATTGGTGTTTGGCCACGGCTGTGCCTGCCAGACGCGCGGCATCATGTCGTAATCGCGGTTGCGCATTCGGTTGGTGATTTGCGCGTTATCGACCTGACGTATTTCCACGGTGACGCCTAAACGCTCCAGATTGTGCTGGAACGGCAATACCCACTGATTATTACCGGCGGAGGAGAGCAGCAGCTCAAAGCTGAGGGGTTTACCGGTCTGCGTATTCACCCGTTTCTGGTTTTTAAGCACCCAGCCCGCGTCGTCGAGCAATTTGCTGGCTTTAAGCAAGTTGTCACGGTCGTAGCCATCCCCTTTTGAGGTTGGTGGCTCAAAGATGCTGGTGAAAACTTCCGGCGGCACTTCAGCTTTCAGCGGCGCAAGCAGGGTCAGCTCGGCGGCATCGGGATACTGGCGGGCTGCGTATTCCGTATTCTGGAAATAGCTGTTGGTGCGGCTGTAAGCCCCGTAAAACAGCGCCTTGTTCATCCATTCAAAGTCAAACGCCAGCGTGATTGCCTGACGCACGCGCCGGTCGGCAAAGACCGGACGCTGAATATTAAATGCCAGCCAGCGCGTATCCTGCGCGGATTCATTTTTTTGCTCGTCTTTGACAATGAAATGGTTAGAGAAATTCTTGCCTATATAGCGCGTCGCCCAGTTTTTCGGGCTGACTTCTGCGCGCAGGTCAAATGCCCCGGCCTTGAAGGCTTCGAATGCGACATTGTCGTCCAGATAGTAGTCGTAGCGAATCGTATCGAAATTCCAGCGCCCCCGATTGACCGGCAAATTAGCCGCCCAATAGTCTTTGACGCGGGAATAGACCAGATATTGCCCCATTTTCCAGTGGGTTATGCGGTAAGGGCCACCCGCCAGCGGAGGCGTGGAGATCGGGTCGCTCAGCTTATGATTTTTCCAGAACGATTCAGGCATTACCGGGAGTGAGAAAAGACTCAGCATGCTCTCTTTACCCGGCTCTGCCAGCTCGATGCGCACGGTCAGCGGGGCGATGGCTTTGACGGTCGCGCCCTTGAATACCAGGCGGAACTGCGGCACCCCTTCTGTCATAAACTTGTGAAAGGTGAAGGCCACATCGCTGGCTTTTACCGGGGAACCGTCGTGAAAACGGGCGCGCGGGTTGAGGGTGACTTCCGCCCAGGAAAAATCATCCGCGTAGCGCGCGGAATCGGCGATCAGCGGGTAGTAACTTCCTGGCTCATCATCCGAGGTGACAAACAGCGTGTCATACAGGGCATCGGTGCGTTCGGCGGCGACACCGCGCAGGGCGAAACGGTTAAAGTTATCAAACGTCCCGAGGGCGGAGAGGGTGATGGCTCCGCCTTTGGGAGCCGCAGGATTGACGTAATCGAAGTGGGTAAAGTTCGCTTCGTACTTTGGCTCGCCGAGCACGGCGAACGCGTAGCTCTCTTTAATACTCTGCGCCTGGCAGGTCACGCTGAATAACGCCATTAACAGCAAAACAAAGCGCATAGTCATTGGCAGCGTATCCCTCTTTTATTCTGGCTCACCCATAGTGAGGCGTCTGTTGTAGCTGAATCATAAGTGACGAAACGGTCATTGTGAAATTATTCACTGTCATTGACGAAATCGGGCTGCCATTTCAGGAATTGTGCCAGCGGCATTGGGCGGCTGATCCAGTAGCCCTGAAGATAGTTTACCCCATGCTGGCGCAGCCAGGCGGCCTGCTCCGGCGTTTCGACACCTTCAGCAACGGTGACCATGTTCAGCCGTCGGGCGAGCGTCAGCACGGCATCCAGCACCGGAGACGTGACCGTTTCCGTACCAATGGCGTTCACAAAACCGCGATCGATTTTCA